>Ga0194129_10009385_pt1 | contig 10975 bp, 11 predicted proteins | sample TA2KigCa35mmetaG_FD_150862 | JGI IMG/M metagenome (GOLD analysis project Ga0194129, IMG submission 150862) | Freshwater microbial communities from Lake Tanganyika, Tanzania - TA2015038 Kigoma Deep Cast 35m | ecosystem: Environmental > Aquatic > Freshwater > Lake | place: Tanzania: Lake...
GATCGACTCAATTGAACGTTCTGCGAACTTCGTTCCTTAGTCTTGAGAAAGGCAGCAACTATGCGTGTCGTCGTTGTAGGCCTCGGTATTCAGGGACGCAAGCGCGCACACTTTGCCGGACAGGATGTAGTCGCAACCGTTGACCCTGTCGTTGCCGATGCGACAGCACGAGATCTGTGGAAGATACCTGTCGACAGCTACGACGCCGCTCTTCTCTGCGTTCCAGATGGTGTAAAGCTTGAACTACTTCATTATCTTGTCGGCCAGCGAAAGCACGCCCTCGTTGAGAAGCCTCTGTATGCTGCCAACGCCGCCGAGATTGTTTCGCTGCAAAAAAGCGCTCAGGTAATGGGTGTCCTTGTGTATTCGGCTTACAACCATCGATTTGAGCCGCATATCGCCAGAGTCAAACAACTGTTGGCCGAAGGAGCTGTAGGTACGGTTTATCGCATTTCGATTTATTATGGCAACGGCACCGCTCGTCTTGTTCGAGAGTCGTCCTGGCGCGATCGCGGAACGGGCGTTCTCCATGACCTTGGCAGTCATGCGTTGGACGTCGTTGCTCAGTGGTCGACACGACCAGCCGATGACTATAGTGCTGTCAGTCTTACCGCTTACGAGAATCGTGCGCCAGATCATGCTGTGTTCCATGCAGTCGGTCATTCTCCGCACGTGTTTGCCGAGTTGAGCTTGCTTTCATGGCGTAACCACTTTCGTGCCGAAGTTATTGGTGAATCAGGCTCACTGCACATTGATGGTCTAGCCAAGTGGGGTGATTCGTATCTCACATGGCGGCGCCGCGTTCTACCCGCAGGTCGCCCTGATGAGGAAACCTGGCGTATACCATCAGGTGACCCCACATGGCAAGCCGAGTACGAACACTTTTCGGTGTTGTGCATGAATCATGTGTCAACAGATCTTTCGCGCGATATACATATTCACGAGGCGCTGAAGAGAATTTCGGCAAGTACGAGTCAACAGGCTGAGCGCAGGTAGCCGTTGCGATGAAGGTCGGATTCGTTGGCGCAAGCCATCTGGGGCAGGTCTACTCAGCCGTTACTGCAGCGGCTGGAATAGAGGTCGTACTTGTTGACGAGGACCCGAAGAGTATTGACGATCTATTACGACATCCAACGGTCTCTGAGCCCGAACTTGATGTGCTTTGGCGAGCAACAAGCACTTTACGGGTCTGCACAACCGATTTATCGGAATGTCTCAAATGTGATCTTGTCTTCATTTCTCAGGATGTCCCAACCGATGAATATGGGCGGAGCGACACGTCGGTTGTTGAGCGACTAACTAGGAAACTCTTTGACGTACTCGGTGAATTGACAATTCCAGTAGTGATTCTGAGCCAACTCGCTCCGGGAATGACTCGCCGAATAGCGGAAGATCGTCGCCACATTGTCTACCAAGTAGAGACACTGGTATTTGGTATAGCAGTTGAACGAGCGAGGCACCCCGAACGAATCATTGTCGGAATGTGCGATAGTTCGATGAAGATAGATGCTCGGCATGAGGCATGGTTACAGGCTTTTCATGCACCGATTTACGTGATGAACTACGAGAGCGCTGAACTAACAAAGATCTCAGTTAACTTGTTTCTCGCGTCGTCGGTGAGTATCACGAATACTCTGGCGGAGTTGGCGCGGGTCATCGGTGCCGACTGGGATGAAATAGCGCCGGCCCTGCGCGCTGACCAGCGCATAGGGCCTCATGCATATCTGACTCCTGGCCTCGGTTTGGCTGGCGGCAACATCGAACGCGATCTTGCGACCTTCATGAGTCTTGCGAAAAATTACGAGGTTGAAGAAGGGGTAATTGATAGTTTTCGTCGCAGTAGTCAACACCACCGCGACTGGGTCACTCGTCAACTGGATGAGATATCGAGTCAGGATCTTGGGAAAGTTGCGATTCTCGGACTTGCCTACAAGCCTGATACGGCAAGTACGAAGAACTCTGCAGCGTTGGCTGTGCTGAAGCATTTACGGGGTACCAATGTTCGTCTGCATGATCCCGTCGCAAAGCTTGAAGAAGAGACGGCGAGGATCGTACAGGTTGCGTCTTGGCGAGAAGCCGCACGTGGGAGCAAGTTGCTCATCGTGATGACGCCATGGTCGGAGTACTCACGGATTGACCTAGTCGAACTTCGTGATCTCATGGATGGCAAAATCGTCATTGACCCCTATGCAGTGTTTGACAAACATGCGGTAGCAGCTGCTGGGCTGCAATGGCGAAGTCTGCGGAGCAACATCTAACAATGACTAATCGGGTGTTAGTCATCGGTGCCGGTGGATTTGTCGGTGGTGCAATTGCCAAAAAGGTTGCCGCAGATGGTTATGAAGTGAAGCGCATCGATCGAATGTTGCTCGATCTACTTGCTCCGAGTGCCGCAGATCAACTCGCAGGGCTCATACGTTCGTCTGACTGCGTGGTCTTTGCAGCTGCCGAAGCCCCATGCAAGACGCCTGAGTCATTGCAGCGCAATATTGCTCTTGTATTCACGGTGTTGCAGGCGATTCAGATCTCAACGCCTACCTATTTGATGAACATCAGTTCTGATGCGGTGTATCTCGACAGTGCGATGCCCCTTTCTGAATCGTCGCCAATCGGCCCCGCAAGCTTGCATGGAGCCATGCACTCCGCGCGTGAGGCCCTTCTCAATTCGGCCCCAACTTCGGTTATTCACCTGCGACCAACCCTGATTTATGGATTCGGTGATCCGCATAACGGATATGGACCGAATCAATTTATTAGTCGAGTGCGCTCGGGTGCCGACATTCACCTTTTCGGGAATGGAGAAGAACGTAGGGATCACGTACACATTGGAGACGTAGCGCGTATTGCGTCTCGTTGTCTGCTGAAGCGTCCAACAGGGTCTCTAAATGTTGCAAGCGGCGAGGTTAAATCGTTCCGCGAAATTGCAGAGCTCACCGTGAAGTTGCATGACGAGAAGGTTCAGATTCGGGTAACACCGCGCAATGGGCCGATGCCGCATGGTGGTTACCGACCGATAGCGATTGATCAACTTCGCCGATTGTTTCCTGACTTCATGCCGATCAAGGTCTTGGACGGTCTCGCGCTAGAGGTGGCTAGTTATGGGTCGTGAAGTCGATCTTCTGCGTAGTATCCCTCGCCCGGAACGAAATCTCGCTGAGCGTTCCAAGTTGAGGAATCCTGATTTGGTGCGCGTGTCAAAGCAGTATGGAGAGATGTATTTCGACGGTCCACGCGAGTACGGATACGGCGGTTACCACTATGACGGCCGCTGGAAAGCCGTCGCCAGAGATGTTGTCGAACACTTCAATCTCTCGGCGGGTGACCGAGTGCTCGATGTCGGTGCCGCGAAGGGCTTTCTCGTCAAAGACTTACTCGATCTTGATATCGACTGCTACGGCGTTGATATCTCTGAATATGCAGTCACCAATTGTCATCCAGATGTTGTCGGTCGCATGCATGTCGGGAGTGCTGATCGACTCCACTTCCCGGATGATTCGTTTGCAGCAGTTTTGGCCATCGATGTCGTCCACAACCTTTCACGGAGCCGTGCTGTAGTTGCGCTCCGTGAGATTCAGCGTCTCTCGAGCGGTCGTGCGTTCGTTCGAGTCGACTCCTACCACACCAAAGTACAGAGGAGAGTCTTCGAGGGTTGGGTATTGACCGCCGAGTTTCATGATTACCCCGCTGGCTGGCTGCATCTCTTTCACGAAGCGGGCTATCAGGGCGACTACTCTTGGACCATCATCAACTGATTCATAAGTTATGCGACTCATGTGGGAGAAGAGAAGGTGATAACAGATTACAGTCGACTGTTCAATTTGGCTTCTATCAAACGACCCGAGTTTCTGGCAGCGCATCCCTTCCCTCACGTGATTCTCGATGATTTCCTTGAACAGCCGGTCCTCAAGTTGATTGAGGCGGCGTTCCCTTCACCAGACAGCACAGTGTGGAAAGAGCCGAGCAATACTCATACGCAGTTTAAGCGAGTTCTCAGGGGGGGGGCAAGGGGACTGAAGGAGTTGAATCTTCCTGAGCTCGCCAGAAGAGTCTTCTTCGAGTTGAACTCAAGTCCGTTTCTTCACTTCCTCTCGGAGCTAACAGGTCTCAGATCGATCATCGGAGATCCGTATCTTGCAGAAGCTGGATTTCACCTCAGCGGAAACGGTGGCTACCTCGACATTCATGCTGATTTCAGTCACCACGACGTTCTTGGACTCGAGCGAAGGCTTAATGTAATTATCTTCTTGAATTCTTCTTGGCAGAAGTCGTATGGTGGAGAATTGTGCCTCTACGACAGAGATTTTAATCCAATTCAAGAGATTTCCCCGATTGCCAATCGTTGTGTCGTGTTTGCAACTTCAGATTTTTCGTTCCATGGTCATCCCAAACCAATGAATTTGCCGGAGGGGGTGTTTCGAAAGTCAATTGCAATGTATTACTACAGTGTGCCATCGCCAGATAGAAGAAAGGTCGCAATACACTTTCCTGAAGATCCCACGTTTCGGCACATGCCCTTAGACGTTGGAGATGGCGAAGATGGCGTCGTCTAGGGGCACAAACCGAGATGTAAATAAGAAGTCGCCTTCAATTCGATGAATCGCTCGGAGGCCGTTGAGTTTCTCAACTACATTGAAAATCTGCGCGCTTCCGAGATCTGCGTGTTCTGAAATAGCTCAGCAGAGTCCTTGTGCGTCGCTACATTTGGAGTTATGCACGCACGGATCAGTAGGGTGTTACCTTGCATGCGATCCAGAAACTCGCCTCGCCTCTGACAATCAAGGCGAAACACCAACAACGCTCCGCACTTTCGGTGTCTGATTGATACGCCCCCGATGCTATTGATGGAACAGCAGGAGTGCATCTTGCGGATAGAGAGATCAACCGCTGCTTCAGTCCTCCATGCGAGACCGATTCCGAATGACTCCGGCATCTATTATGTAATCTCTGATGGTAATTCTCAAGGAATCTCGACTGTGTCAAAAATTTTCACCTGAAGAGACTATCCAGTGACCGGTCGAACGTTTGTCGTGTTGGGTGGCGGTGGCTCTTTCGGTATTCATACGGCCCTCTATCTGCTCGATCATGCCGCACCAAAAAAGGTTGTGGGGATTGGACGCAGCCCGCTCCGCTCCTCTGCCTTCTCATTGGGGGTCGATCGTCGTGATAGGTATGAGTATCGCGCGCTTCATGTGACTCACGAGCTCGATCTCTTGCTTGAGTACCTCGACTCGATCCGTCCCGAGGTCATTATCAATTACGCAGCACAAGGCGAAGGTGCAGTTTCATGGGAGCATTCATGGCGATTCTTCGAAACCAACTCCATGGCTCTTGCGCGACTCACGGAAGAACTGATGAAACGTGACTATCTTGATCGCTTCATCCAAATTGGAACCTCGGAGATGTATGGCTCAGTGCAACATGCCACCAATGAAGATGAACCGATAAAGCCGACCAGCCCTTATGCCGCGTCGAAGGTCGCCTTCGACATGTACTTACAGAGTATGCACCGCTTCAAGAAATTTCGGATGAATATTGTGCGACCAAGCAACTGCTATTGCCCTGGGCAGTTGTTACACCGAGTAATTCCTAAGACGATCTGGTGTGCGCTGACTGGTAACAAACTGCCACTGCACGGCGGCGGTCGCGCGGAAAAGTCGTATCTGCACGCTCGTGATCTCGCTCGCGCTCTTCACCTCCTTACGGATAGTGGGGAATCCACGATTGGAAAGATCTATAACGTTGGGCCAGAGAGGCCGACTTCGATTCTCGAAGTTGTTGAGCGAACCGCAGTTGCTCTTGGTGTGCGATTTGAAGATCTCTGTGTAGTGACCGAAGATCGCCTTGGTCAAGACTCTCGCTACTGGCTTGATTCCACGCGTGTGCGAACCGACCTGGGGTGGAAACCCGAAATTGGATGGGATGAGGGTCTCCTAGAGATGGTGTCGTGGGGACATCAGTACCGTGATGAAATTTGCCGCACCCCCACTGAGTATCTCTTGAGGGCATAGATGGAAGTCCGCGGTGACTTTGATCGAGATAATTCAATCAGTCCTCTTTTGACGGACTCACGTACTCTTTGGACGCTTCTTAGGTCAATGATTCGAATCCGACTGGTGGAAGAAAAGCTCGCTGAGATATATCCCAGTGGACGCATCCGAACACCGATGCACTTATGTGTCGGACAGGAGGCTGTACCTGCAGTCGTGTCTTCATTGCTTTTTCTCGGTGACACAGTATTCAGCGGCCACAGAAGCCATGGTCACTACTTGGCAAAAGGTGGGGACTTGACTGCCTTATTCGCCGAATTATTTGGTAACTCACGGGGTTGCAGTCTTGGGCTTGGGGGCAGTCAACATTTATGCGATCCAAAGGTTGGGTTTATTGCCTCTGCACCAATTCTTGCGGGAACTGTGCCGGTGGCAGTCGGATATTCCTGGAAGCAGAAACAAGAGGGCAATAATTTCATGTCTGTTGCATACATCGGTGACGCTGTGATTGAGGAGGGCGTTTTTCATGAGTCTGTATCATTTGCGGCTTTACATAATCTCCCAATTCTGTTTGTTTGCGAAAACAATCTTTACTCAGTCCATGCTCATCTCAGTGTTCGACAGCCAACTCGCTCAATAGCTTCTCTTGTAGCTGCGCATGGCCTACGGTCGAAATTAGTAGATGGTTATGACATTGATTCGATTTATCAAACTGCGGCTAATGCGATAGCGGATATACGAACTGGTAAAGGACCTTGGTTCATTGAAGCGACTACGTACCGTATGCTTGAACATGTAGGGCCTTCCGCCGATTGGCATCTCGGCTATCGCTCAGAGAGCGAGGGAGAGAAGTGGACTGCACGAGACCCTATTGAAAAGCTTCAATTACGGCTGCTTGCACAAGATTTGTCAGATAGTCGCAACCTCTGGGACGCTTTGCTGGCGGAGGTACGCGCGGAGATTGAGAACTCGGTCCGCGCGGCGGAAACTGCGAATGTACTCAGCATTAAGGATGCAATGAATCTCGTTTACCCCGGGACTGCATAGTGTTGAATCAACAAGAAGTCACGGTTGGAGCGGCAATTCGCGAAGCGCAGATTGACAACCTGAATGAAGATGATTCCGCAGTGATTCTTGGACTAAATGCCGCAAGCCCGCTAGGTATTTTTGGAACGGTTGAGGGATTGGTAGGTCGCTTTGGCGAGCATCGAGTGATTGAAACTCCGGCTTCCGAGGCAGCCTTAACGGGTATTGCGTTGGGCATGGCGACGGCTGGTATGAGGCCAATCCTCATTCATCAGCGTTTTGATTTTTCTTTACTCGGTATAGACCAGCTAGTGAATCAAGTCGCAAAATGGCACTTCATGTACGGTGGAAAGCTTAGGGCGCCATTGACAATTCGAGTCATTGTCGGTCGCGGATGGGGGCAAGGACCACAGCACTCCCAGGCCCTACACGCTTGGCTCGCACATGTGCCTGGTCTTCGGGTCGTGATGTCATCTTTTCCACAGGATAGTTATGATGCGCTTCGACTCGCATCTACGAATGATGCGCCTACGGTCTTTGTCGAACATCGATGGATGCACTTTGTTCGTGGAACGATTGAGAAAGGGCCGGCAAAGGAGCCCCGTAATTCTGTTGTGAGAAGAAGTGGTGCTGATGTGACTCTTGTTGGAACTTCGTATATGGTCATTGAGTGCATTGCAGCAGCAAAACTTCTTGAGACGCGCGGGGTTAATGCGGAGGTTATTGATCTAATGACGATTAGTCCTTTGGACGTCACAGAAGTAATAAACTCAATTGCAAAGACTGGACGCTTGGTGATGGCTGATATTGGCCAAAAGAGTTTCGGAATTGGAGCTGAAGTTTTATCACGTGTAGTCGAGGCAGGCGTGGCTTTTCGCGCGGCGCCGATTCGAATTGGACTACCAGAGATGCCAACCCCGACAGCGGTTCAGTTGGCAGTTAATTACTACCCGACTTGTACAGATATTGCGAATGCAGGACTCACTGTTTGTGGGTGGCACGAATCGTCAAGATTCATTGAAGTCCGTGACGCAATTGAACTTGACTCGCCCAATGAAGAGTTTTTGGGTCCCTACTGAGGAGACTCATGATTGATAAAGAACGCTCACAGCCGAAGGCCGTAGTAATCGGGCTTGGCTCAGTGATAGGGGGTTTCGTGGCAACGCGTCTCAAGCAGTCAGGTTGGTCGGTAATCGGTACAGCAAGGAGAGGAACAAGCCTCGAGTCAGAGTTTGCCCAAATTATCCGATGCGATCTCAATGACAGTGCGTCCATAGACCGCGGAGAAAAGGCACTTAAAGCGGCTTCTGTTGATTGGTCACTATTATTCGTTGCCGCAGGAACGATGCAGCCCATCGGTAAGTTTTTTGATGTAGCAGCATCTGATTGGGAGAGTGCCATTCAAGTCAATGCGTTTGGACCTCTTCGGCTCTTGCGGGCTATTTGGCCGGTGCGATCGAGCGACGAGTCACCAACTGTTTGCTTTCTTGCTGGCGGTGGAACGAACAATGACTTCCCAAACTATTCGGCTTACTGCGTCGCAAAGATCTTGCTAATCAAACTTATGGAACTTCTTCAGTCTGAGGAACCATCTTCGAAATTTGTGATTATTGGACCTGGATACGTAAATACTCCAATTCACGATGAGACAATTTCGGCAGGAAATGCTGCCGGCAAGAACCATGAGCGAACCAAACAATTACTACGAGGACCGGGGACGAGTCTTGAGAACATTTATCAACATGTATTAGCTTGCCATTATGAGTCAGTCGAGCAGGTCGGCGGGCGAAATTTCTCGACCGTCCACGATGAATGGGAACGCGGTTCAGTAATCCAAATGATCAAAGAGTTCCCAGACGACGCTTACCGACTGCGTCGGTTCCCCTACGGTAACTCGAAGTAAAGTTTTTTATCCATGTCTGCGCCGCAATCAGTCAAGGTATCTGATGCGATTGCTGACTTCTTGGTCGCCCACGGAGTTACTCATGTGTTCGGAGTGACGGGAGGCGCCTCAATTCACCTCCTTCACTCTTTGCGTGCGCACGAAAGAATTGAGCCCGTATTTGTTCATCACGAACAAGCGGCAAGCATGGCGGCCGATGGATACGCGAGAGTATCCGAGAACTTTGGAGTTGCGGTAGCAACGAGTGGGCCCGGTGCAACCAACCTCGTCACTGGAATCGCAGGTGCATGGTTTGATTCGATTCCATGTTTGTTCATCACTGGTCAGGTTGCGCGTTATCGATTACGTGGCAATCTTCGTACTCGCCAGTACGGATTTCAAGAAACTGACGTTGTCCAGATGGTGAGCGGTATCACGAAGTTTGCGGTCCAGGTGTCGGCACCTGAGGAAGTCATCCCAACACTAACCAAGGCAGTCGCTGTGATGCGGGAGGGTCGTCCTGGACCAGTCCTAGTTGACGTCCCAGATGATATTCAACGGGCGTTTATCAGCACGACGACTTACACGACTGATGCGATATCCGTTCCGGCTTTGAGTAAATCAATAGATGCTCAAGCTCAACTTGTTCTGGGGATGCTTCTCTCGTCGCGACGTCCGACCGTTGTAATCGGGGCGGGGCTCGCCTCTACCGGTCGCGGCAGGCAGCTTGCCTCAACTTTCGTGCAGTTGGCACGGGTCCCTACTCTCACGACCTGGAGAGCAAAAGATCTCGAGTTGGACGATGAACTCGTAGTTGGAACATTTGGTACGCATGGCACACGAGCCGGAAACTTTGTCGTGCAAAACTCTGATTTCACGCTCGTTCTCGGAAGCAGACTCAGTACTCGGGAGACTGGAACCCCAATGTCCCTCTGGGCGCGCGACAGCAAAGTTGTGGTGGTCGACATTGATTCGGGTGAGTTGGAGAAGTTCGAGGCTTTGGGACGTCGGATTTCTCTCGGAGTTCATGCGGATTGCCTAGAATTCACTGTCGCGCTGGTGCGCGCCCTCAGAAAAGTTGGTCACCGAGCACCGCTTGATGCGTGGCGTGATTGGATTTCTTATGTTGCGAGAGTTAAGTCAACTTTTGATCCCGTGCAAGTTGGAGAAAGTGCACCGCGAAGTGGCTTTGTTGACCCATATCGATTCATGCAAGTGTTATCCCGTACTGCACCTGTTGGGGAACATATTTTTCTCGACACCGGGTGTACCGTGGCGTGGGCGATGCAAGCTCTAAAGACTGAGAGAGCAATTCGCCTACATCACGACTGTAATAACACTGCAATGGGCTGGGCACTTCCTGCGGCTATTGGCGGAGCTTTAGCCGTCGCTAGCAACCAAGCCACTTGTCTCGTTGGCGACGGAAGCCTAATGATGAACATTCAGGAGTTGTCATCGACATGGGGTTCCGGTGCGGCTATTGTCACCATTTTGCTAAATAACTGTGGTTATGGAATGGTGCGGCAAACTGAAGAACAATGGTTGGGGTCGCGCAACGTAGGAACCGATAGCGAGGCCGGAGATCTTGTGTTTCCTGACTTCTCAGTTGTCGCATCGGCATTTCGTTTACAGCACTATCGATTAGCAGCTGAAGGCGATATCGAGTCTGTCCTCAATCGGGCTTACGAGAACCGGCGGAGCTTTGTTGAAGTAATGATTTCGCCGTCAGCCCGGGTAGTGCCCCAGGCTCGCTTTGGCTTCCCAATTGAGGACGGAGAACCGGCCCTCGATCGGGACGAGTTCCACCGCAATATGATCGTAAAGCCGTATGTGCCCCACGAATAGCCGCGTATAACCAGTGCCAAATGACCGAAAGCGAGTTCACGCAGAAGAGATATCGCGTGCAGTTGCTGAATTATCTGAAAATCTCTCGCTCGGCGCTCTGGATTCGACAGGGTACGCGCAACGAGCTCGCAGAACTGAGCTTGAGGCCCAAGAAATTCTAAAGCGCGGAGCCAGTGAATTTACGGTCGCATTTGGCGGTCAAGTTCTAGCGTTTCCGGTTGTCAGGTTCGGACCA
>Ga0194129_10009386_pt1 | contig 10974 bp, 8 predicted proteins | sample TA2KigCa35mmetaG_FD_150862 | JGI IMG/M metagenome (GOLD analysis project Ga0194129, IMG submission 150862) | Freshwater microbial communities from Lake Tanganyika, Tanzania - TA2015038 Kigoma Deep Cast 35m | ecosystem: Environmental > Aquatic > Freshwater > Lake | place: Tanzania: Lake...
GTAGGAGTCGTTGTTGATGACGTCGTGATCGTCTTTGAGCCAATAGCAACTGGTGTTGCGGTTGAACTCGACCAGACGAGGCAGACTGAACATGCGTTCCCAGTGATAGCGTGCGAGGCGGATCGAAGTGGCGCGCGGCTGGTCGTTGTCGTAATAAACCAAGTCGCCGGTGAGGACCGCAAAGTTGGGGTCAAGTGCCTGCATTGAGGGATAGATTGTGTGGCCATCCGCGTGACCGCGATCTGGATATCCCTGACAGGTCATCACGCAAAAGCGAACGGGAGCGGGCTTGGCAGGATCTGGCGAGGTTTGAAATTTGCCGCGGAACGTCTCTGTGGATTCGACCGCGTAGTGATAGGTTGAGCCAGCCTTGAGGCCTTTGAGATGGAAGGCATGAATGCCATCGGTATCTGCTGACACCGTGACCCATGCAGTCTTGCGAGCTTTTGACAAATCAGCCTCGAGGGAATAGATCAGCCGCATTCGACCAGAAGCTGGTGGGCATGCACCTTCGAGCTGATCGGCGGGAACTGTGGGCGTGATTGGTGCAGTCTTTGAATTGATGCGGCCTGGGAGAATGACGCCGTCCTGATTGCGGCTTTGGTTGCGGGTCAGTCGCGCCCAAACAATGGCAGTGTTGTGGGTGACTTCGCCAGCGCGTGTGCCGGTAGCGAAATACTGGCCATCGGCGGCTTGCAGTGCCATGGCACCGAGGAATGCTCTTCTTCGCATTGGGACTATCTCAGATCCTTGTCGTCGTACCGGCTAGTGTCGAGCGAGGCGGGCAGTACGCCAAGAGTGAGAACGCAGAAGGTGAATACCTTGGTACGTGGTTCGAGATGCCCGCCAAAGGCTTTCTTGTCGTCGGCGAATGTAATGTGCGCATGAACGCGGCCATTGAAGACGGCACCGTTGATGTTTACGATGTCGGCGTCCTCGGTTGGGTCTTCGAGGAAGTAATTGCTGGGTGGGAAGGTGCGGTTGGCAACGACATGATAGTGCGTTGCGATGGCGGAGCCGAAGCCAGAAAGGATGATGGCATTCGAGATTTTCTGCGCTTTGACTTGCTGCTCAATCGCCGCGAGGATGTCCGTTTGGTGTTTGAGTCGAATCACAACGATTCGCTCGAATTGCGTGGATATGGCTGAGCTGGAGGGAACCTTGGGATCCAGAGGCAGCTTGTCGCCAGCGGTGGCAGGGGCAAGGATAGGGCCGGTTCGTTTGAGCTGAGAGAACGCGGCTGTGTGCAGGAGAAGGAGGCAAAGCGCGGCGCGAAACATGTTTCACATTCTATTGCGATATCCATCGAGAATGAACTGGGCAAAGAAACTGCCGAGATGACCTTGAATGGTCTGCTGGTCGAAGGGGAGTGTATCGAACATGGCGCGGAAGCCGCCAAAATTCCAACTGATTCGGCCGTAGGGTGCATCACTGGCACAAAATACTCGATGGCTGTCGTGAGGGTAATGTGCTTTCAGATTGGATTCGATGTGGGTATCGCGGAGTGCGCTGAGTACATAGTGGATGTTCTTGCAGCGCAAGCCAAGTTCTCTTGAGGCGTGATACTGATCCTCGGCCTCAAGGTAGCTTGCCCCGCCGCCGCCCATGTGAACTGCGAGGATCTTTGTGGTTGGGTGACGAAGCGCAATTGTTTCTAGACCGCTGGCGGGAGTAAACGGAGTATCGGCGCCGAAGTGAAAGGCAGGGATGCCTCCCGCTGCGACGATGTGGTCGACAACGGCGATGACTTCTGGTGAATCGATGGGGTATCGATTTTGAGCGGGGTTCAGCTTGACGATCAGGAAATCGAATTTGTGAATGCACTGATCGACGATGCGGCGAGCGTTGTCGACACCGCAGGCCTTGGGGTCGGTCCAACCGGAGGCGATGAGGCGTCTTGGGTAGGCCTTGGCGGATCGCCAGACGTAGGCATTGGCCTCGAGAAGCGCCTCGTAGTTGAATAGGGGATCTTCGGTGTATGTGGTTGCGGCAGGATTCTGCCAGGTGTTGGCGAGAGTCACGTTCGCCCGGTCCATTTCGGAAATCAGATCTTCGGCTGAGAGCGAGCGGCCGTGGTAGTAGTGCGGTGTTTGGCGATGTGGATAGCGAACAGTGTTTGTGATGTGTGTGTCGGCGTCAATGACAGAGCGGTTCTGATTTTGATCGAGAAACTCGAGGAGGCTAAGGACGTGAGGCTGCATCTGAGTGAAATGGTATGCCAGCCGTTTCGTCCCAGGCTGGTAGTATCCGAAAGTTCCTATGATCGAGATCCTCTTGTTTGCGTTGAGTTTTCAGGACGGTGGCTTTGCCGCGCAGTGGGATTTGTGGAATCAGAAGGCTCTAGAAGCCTCTGCCGCAAAAAATAAAGGCAGATTGATTGAAGCACTGGAAGAGTTGAACCGGCTTGCGCCTGGCAACGAACGGATGGTTCAAATGCTAGCCGCGGCAAAGGGGACAAAGCCAGGGACTTCATTCGTGAAGCCAGTGACAGCAGCCCGCCTTGAGCAGAGAGTGGAGGGCCGCGATTGGATTGCGGAAGATCTGGTTTGGGATGGGCGTCGGTTTCTTGTGAGTAGCGTGCGGAAGGGCGTGATTCTGGCTGCGGATGGAACGGTGTTCGCGAAGGTTGACGTAGGCGTATTTGGACTGGGGATTGACAGAAAACGTAAGTTGCTTTGGGCTGCGCTTGGATCCGTGCCGCAATGTAAAGAGTGCCGCCAAGGAAAAGAAGGTGCGCTGGCTGCATTCGATTTGAAGACGGGTCGCGAGGCGAAGAGGATCGTGGCTCCCATTGCAGAAGGGCTTGGTGATTTGACTGTGGGCCCAAAGGGCGATGTCTATGTGACCAGCAATGTTGGAGGCGCGCTGTTCCAATTGCGAGCTGGAGCAGATCGAATGGAGCGACTGGATCGGGAGGGAGAATTACCATCTCCGCAAGGGCCAGCGCTGAGCGCGGATGGCAAATCGCTGTTCCTGGCAGACTATCGGCGTGGCATCGCGAAAGTTGATTTGGCAACGAAGCAATGGACTTGGTTGAAGCCAGCGCCCGGAGTGATCGTTAACGGTATCGATGGATTGTATGCGTTTCAAGGCGGATTCGTTGCAGTGCAGAATGGGGTTGCCAAACAGAGAATCACCTGGTTTTCGCAGAATCTGGAATCAGCAGGTGTGCTTGAATCCGGCTGGAATGGATTGGGAGAACCAACACATGGAACCATCATTGGGAAGCGCTTTTGCTTTATCGCCAATAGCGGATGGGAGGCTTTTGATGAGAAGAGGGAGCGTAAGCCTGGCGTAGCGCCAGTGGAGTCTGTGATCTACTGCCGCCCAATGCCATAGAATCAAAGCGAATGACACGCAGAGAATGGTTGGCGATGAGTGCGAGTCTGGCTGCGCCCAGCGACCGGATTCGGGTTGGATTTATCGGCACGGGTGGAATGGGGATGAACCGGCTGCGAGGCTTCCTCAAGCATGCCGACATCGATGCGGTTGCCGTGTGCGATCTGGATCCACACCATGTGGATCAGGCCATAGAACAGGTACGAAAAGACAGGGGCACAGCACCGAAGACTTTTAGCGATTACCGGCGGCTGCTTGAGATGAAAGATGTGGATGCGGTGTGTATTGCGACACCGGATCACTGGCATGCGATCCCGACCATTCAGGCATGCGAGGCCAATAAGGATGTGTTTGTGGAGAAGCCGCTGAGTTATTCGATCGGCGAAGGCCGCGCGATGGTTAACGCGGCGCGCAAGGGCCAACGCATCACTCAGATGGGGAATCATATCCACAACGATCTGCCGAACTATCGGCGGGTGGTGGAGTTGATTCAAGCGGGCACGATTGGGAAAGTGAATCGAGTGTCGGTTTGGAGAACATCTGAAACCAAAGGTCTCGGACGCCCAGCTGATGGAACGCCACCCAAGGGATTGGATTATGACTTCTGGCTTGGGCCAGCACCTGCGCGGGCGTTCAATCAAAACCGCTGTCACTTCAACTACCGCTATTTTTGGGACTACAGCGGGGGGATGTTCATCGACTTCTGGTGTCACATTACGGATGTTGTGTACTGGGCGCTTGGGCTAACCGCACCCAAAGCGATTGCAGCGACGGGGCGGCGCGAATTGACGGACGACAACGGCGAGACGCCGAACTTCCTGGAAGTGCAGTACGAGTATCCGGGGCTCGATATGGTGTGGTCGATGAATCCGCAAGGTCCGCCGGGATTTGAGAATTGGGGCATTGGGGCTGCGTTTCAAGGCCCAGAGGGAACGATCGTAACGAATTACAGCGAACATAAGTTGATCCGCAAGGGCAAGGAGGTGCTCGATTTCATTAGGCCCGCGGCAAGCATCGCCGACAGCCCTGGCCATATTCGCGAGTTTCTCGATAGCGTGAAATCGAGAAAGAGAACTACCTGCGATGTCGAATACGGGCATCAGCTGACCAAGGCCGGATTGCTCGGCAATATCGCATTGAGAACTGGCCGCAGAATTCAGTGGGACGATGCCCGGGAGCATATCGTTGATGACAAGAACGCTGACAAATTGGTAACACGGCGCTATCGCAAACCTTGGAAGATGGCTTAAGTATGGAAACCCTCGGGCGATACGAGATTCGCAGAGAATTGGGCCGTGGAGGAATGGGTGTGGTTTACCGCGCCTATGATCCGACGCTGGAGCGTGAAATTGCGATCAAGAGTGTGCGCCTGGACGGAGTGGACGAAGAAGCCAGAGCGAGCCTGGAGCAAAGGCTGAGCCGCGAAGCGAAGGCTGCGGCACGGCTGCAGCATCCGAACATCGTTGCGGTGTATGACTTCTTTCGCGTCGAGGATCGAGCTTACATCGTCATGGAGTTTGTTCGGGGTTCGATGCTGGATGCGATGGTTGCTGCTGGCAACCGACAGAATACCGAATCCATTCTGAGAGTTTTGAGGCAATGCGCCAGTGCGCTCGACGCTGCGCATAAGCAAGGAATCGTTCACCGGGACATCAAGCCCGGTAACATCCTGATCGACGAATCCGGGCATGTCAAGATCACCGATTTCGGAATCGCCCGGATCACTTCGGCGGGTGCAACCGAAACGATGTCTTCAGGAATGGGCTTTACCGTAGGGACGCTGGGCTACATGGCACCCGAACAGATTCGGGGAGAGGCTGTGGATGGCAAGGCAGATCAGTTTTCGCTAGGCATCGTTGCTTACCAGTTGTTCACGGGGGTGATGCCCTTTGAGGCGGATACGTGGATCGCCTTGTCCTACAAGATCATTCACGATGAACCTCCAGTCCTCGTAGGCAAACATCCAGCGGTCAATGCAGCAATGGAGATTGCGCTGAAGCGCTCAATCTCGAAAAAGCCAGCTGATCGATTTGAATCCTGCACGGCGTTTGCCGATGCGTTGAGCACGCCTGTGGTGGCGAAAGAGCCACGGAATTGGATCCTTGTGGGAGCGGCCCTGGCCGTGGTGGCCGCCGGGCTGGCGTGGATGTACCTGATGCCGAAAGCCGCATCAACGCCTGAGGTGAAGCCTCAAGCTCAAGCCGAGATGGCGTATACGCCGGCACCCCCGGCGCCAGCTGCTCCCGCTCCAGCAACTACTGCCATTGTGGAGCAGCCCAAAACTGAAACGATCGAATTTGTTCGCATTCCCGCAGGGCAGTTTTTTATGGGATCGGATACGGATACCGAGGATCAGCGTCCGAAACACATGGTGCGCCTCACCAAACCCTTCGAAATGGCTAAAACCGAAACTACAGAAAAGCAGTGGAGCGAAGTGATGGGGGGCGCGGCCGGATCGGATTTACCGAAGGTAAATGTGAGTTGGCGTGAGGCACAGAGCTTCATTGGCAAGTTGAATCAGCGAGGGGATGGATACACGTATCGGCTGCCTACTGAGGCCGAATGGGAATATGCAGCGCGCGGAGGCGGCGAGCAAGAACGCCCGCGAAATCTGGATGATGTGGCTTGGAATTCCAACAATAGCGGCCGAACCAGGCAGAAGGCGGGCACGCTTGCGGCCAATGGATATGGCCTTCACGACATGCTTGGAAATGTCTTTGAATGGACCGGCGATTGGCTGGAAGAAGGCTACTATGCCAACTCGCCGGCAGCGAATCCGCAAGGTGGCGCTACGGGGACCATGCGGTTGAATCGCGGCGGTTGCTTCGAAACTCAGGCTATGTTGATTTCCACGGCCTATCGGTTCGCCGATCCACCCGAGACCAGGTTGCCCACATTGGGCTTCCGCGCGGTGCGGGAAAAACGCTAGGTCTTGACGCGGAGCTGAATCCCGAGTTCGCGGAGATTCTTGTCGGGAACCCTGCTGGGAGCTTCGCACATGAGGTCTGTGCCCTTGCTGGTCTTGGGGAATGGGATGACGTCGCGGATACTGATTTCACCAGCAAGCATCATCACCAGGCGATCAAAGCCGAGAGCAATGCCTCCGTGGGGCGGTGCGCCATACTCAAGCGCATCGAGCAGGAAGCCGAAGCGGTTCTTTGCTTCATCCATCGAGAAACCGATCGCAGAGAAGATCTTCGACTGCACGTCCCTGCGATGGATACGAATCGAACCTGAGGCGATTTCGACACCGCTGATGACCAGGTCGTAAGCCTTGGATCGGACATGCGCCGGATTGGTTTCGAGCAGCGGGATGTCTTCTTCAAAGGGCGAAGTGAAGGGATGATGCGCTGCCTGCCAACGTTCTTCTTCAGCATCCCATTCGAACATTGGAAAGTCGGTGACCCAGAGAAGACGGAGGTCTTTGGGGTCAAGCAGCTTGTGGCGGTCATTAAACTTCTGCGCCATGTGCAGGCGGAGTTGGCCAGCGGCAAGATAAACGGTTTCTTCAGGGCGGTGACCCGTCGGCTCACTCGGCCAAGCGGCGATCATGAGGGTGTCTTCGTCCGTAGCTCCAGTGCGGCGCTTCACTTCGGCCATGACTTCGGGCATGTCACGTTCCAGGCGCTTCAAATCGTCGAGAACGCGAAGGCCCTTCTCGACTCCGAAGGCCTTTACGTCGTCACGCTCTTTGCGCGACAACTGCAACCGGGGAATGGTGATAGCCAACATGGGAAGCCCCTCGGTGCCGAGGCCCTGGCCAGCGAAGAGTTCCGTAACATCGACCATGGGAGGCACGCGAAGGTCGGGCTTATCAATGCCGTACTGCTCGATTGCCTGCTTGTAATTCAGACGGAGGAACGGGGCGGTGATGTTGTAATCCGCTTCGGCGAAGATCGCAATGACGAGCTTCTCGACGGTCTCGAAGATGGTCTCCTGTTGAGGGAAGCTCATTTCGATATCAATCTGGGTGAATTCCGGCTGGCGGTCTGCGCGGAGATCTTCGTCGCGGAAGCAGCGGACGATCTGGAAGTACTTGTCGAACCCAGAGACCATCAACAACTGTTTGAAAATCTGAGGGCTCTGCGGCAGAGCGTAAAAGCTGCCGAGCGACATGCGGGAGGGCACGAGGAAGTCACGTGAGCCTTCGGGCGTCGACTTCGTCATGAACGGGGTTTCGATCTCAAGGAAGCCCGAATCGTACATTGCCTTGCGCGCAGCAAGGGCGATCTTGGAGCGCAGCATGATGTTGTGCTGCATGCGCGGGCGGCGCAGGTCGACGAAGCGATACTTGAGCCGCGCCTCTTCGCTGATCGTATTGTCGTCGTCCATCGGGAATGGGGCTGGCTTTGATTCGTTCAAGATCCAAAGCTTGTCCACAACGACTTCCACCTCGCCAGTGGGGATTGCGGGATTGATGGTGTCGGCGCTGCGCTTCTCAACCACGCCCTCGACGGCGATCACAAATTCAGGACGGAGGTCTTCAGCGCGGGAATGAACCTGAGCGTTTTCTTCAATCCGGAAGACACACTGAGACACGCCAGCACGGTCTCGCAAGTGAATGAAAATGAGAGCTCCGAGGTCGCGGCGGCGATGGATCCAGCCCATCAACAGAACGCGCTGGCCTTCGTGAGCCAGTCGGATGGCGCCGCAGTCATGCGTGCGCTTGAGGTCACCGAGAAAATCGAGCGTTAAGGCTTCGGACATATGTGGTTTCTGAGATCTTCCTTGGGAACGGAGATTTGTTCTCCTGTAGCCATGTTCTTGAGGCTGTATTGGCCGTTGGCGACTTCCTGTTCGCCGACAAGCAAGGCAAAGCGGGCGCCGAGTTTGCTAGCCAGTTCCATGGATCGCTTGAGCTTGCCAGCGCCGGCCAGTTCCACCACGATCCCATGATGGCGCAGGTCACGCGCAATCAGACTGGAGTGGCGGAAGCTGGGTTCGTCCATCGGTGCAATGAACAGATCGAGGGTATGTGTGTACTTGCCGGGGTGAGCTTCTTCAACTGTCATGACAAGACGGTCTTCGCCGATTGAAAAGCCGATTCCAGGTGCGGCAACGCGGCTGCCGAGGCTTTCAGCAAGGCCGTCATAACGGCCACCGCCCAGCACGGAATTCTGTGAGCCGAGGGCACCTTCATGAACAATTTCAAAAGTGGTGCGGGTGTAGTAATCAAGGCCGCGAACCATGCGTGGATTCAAGGTGTAGGCAATGCCCCGGTCTTCGAGATACTCTTTCACTCGCGCGAAATGGAGCTTCGAATCTTGGTCGAGGTAATCGTGAATCGAAGGCAGTGCGTCGATATGGGCTTGATCTTCAGGAGCCTTGGAATCGAGGATCCGAAGCGGATTGGTTTCGAGGCGGCGCTGGGAATCGGCACCGAGCTGATCCTTCACTGGTTCCAGCCGCTGGCGGATGGCTTCGACAAACGCTGGCCGGGATTGAGGTGTACCAACGCTGTTGATCATCAACTTGTAGCCCCTGACGCCGCACGCATCGAGCAGGACACAAACCATCTCGATCACCTCAGCATCAATCGAAGGTGAATCGCTGCCGATTACTTCCGCACCGATCTGGCTGAACTGGCGATAGCGCCCCTTTTGAGGACGCTCCCGACGAAACATCGGACCGACATAGAACAGCTTTTGCAGCCCCGGAATTTGATCGAGGCGATGTTCGATGTAGGCACGAATTACGCTTGCGGTGTTTTCGGGTCGAAGGGTAAGGCTCGAGTCGTCGCGATCCTTGAAGGTGTACATCTCCTTGGTGACGATGTCGGTTTCTTCACCAACACCTCTGGCGAACAAGGAGGTTTCCTCGAAAATCGGAGTGCGAATTTCCTGGAAGTTGTAGCTGCGGAAAACGTCGCGAGAGATGGCTTCGACATGGTTCCAGACCGAAATCGCCGGAGGAAGAATGTCGCGAGTGCCTTTGACTGCTTTGATCATGCGGACTCCTCGCGATAGAGGGCGCGCGCTTGCACGTAGTGTTGGGCATTGACGCGGAAACGTTCGGCTTCTTCAGCCGTGACTTCACGACGAACCTTGGCGGGTACGCCCATGGCCAAGGTGCCTGCGGGGATTTCCATGCCTTCTGGCACCAGGGTACCGGCGGCGACAATCGCGCCCTTGCCGATGCGAGCGCCATTGAGAACGATCGCGCCAATGCCAATTAGCGCGTCATCTTCGACCGTGCAACCATGCAGACAAACTTGATGGCCCACGGTGACACGATCACCAATGATGAGAGGGAAATCAGGGCCTTCCACATGCAGGACGCTGTTGTCCTGTACGTTTGATTCTTCGCCGATTTGAATGCGATGCACATCGCCCCGGATAGTCACCAACGGCCAGACGCTGGAGCGTTCGCCAATACAGACGTTTCCGATCACTTGTGCGCTGGGGTCGATGTAGCAGGACGAGGCAATCTTCGGCACGATGCCGCGATAAGCCCTGATCATTGCGTAATTTCTCACTTTAGCATGGGCGTGAGTGGGGGCTAGAATGGTTTTGATGCGATCCCTGATTGTTTTGGCGCTCGTTCTTGCGAACCCTTGTTTGTTTGGCCAAAAGAAGATGCTGGATGCCGAAGGGTTGTGGAAGATACAGCGCATCGGAGAGCCCTCGCTGTCTCCCGATGGCAAGACGGTCGCCTTTGTCGTGCGAAAGTTTGATGCCGACAAAAACACCTCGACACGCCAGATCTATACGGTGGCTCTTGAAGGTGGGGAGCCGAAGCAGATTACTACCGAGGGCAGCGTGAATGAACGGCCGAAGTGGAGTCCGGATTCGAAGCGCATCTTTTGGGTATCGAACCGTGGTGGTTCGACTCAAGCATGGGGCATGAATGTAGACGGTACAGGCGCCAAGCAGATCACGAATATTTCGACTGAGGCGGGTGGGATTTTGGTGAGCCCCGACGGCAAGCTGTTGGTGTTTCAAAGCAGCGTCTACCCGGACTGCGCAGACGATGTCTGCAACAAGAAACGCATGGATGCTGAGGCAGCATCGAAATCGAAAGCGCGAGTCTACACCGGATTGCTCTACAGGCACTGGACCGAGTATCAGGGCAAACGGCGCAATCACTTGTTCGCCGTTCCGATCGAAGGGGGAAAGGCCAAGGACTTGACCCCGGGCCCACATGATGTGCCGCCATTTTCGCTAGGAGGGCCAGATGACTATGCAATCTCTCCTGACAGCGGAGAGCTTTGCTATGCCATCAACACGGATGAGAATCCTGCCCTTTCGACAAATCATGAACTGTATGTGGTACCAACGGCTGGCGGGGAGTCCAAGAAAATCACAATCAACACGGCAGCTGATCTTTCGCCGCTCTATTCCCCAGACGGGAAATATCTTGCGTATCGGGCCCAGGCCAAGGCTGGGTTCGAGAGCGACAAGTGGCGCCTGGTCGTGATGGATCGAAGCACCGGCGTCGCCACGATCTTGACGGAGGGCCTGGACCGAGCGGTGCAGTCGATCACCTGGTCTGGCGATTCCAAGCGGCTGTTTTACACGATTGAGGATCGCGGCAGACAGACCTTGCAAATGACGCCCGTGACCGGTGGTGGATCGCAAACGGTCGTCAGCGGAGCATCGCATATCGACGATGTGCAATTTACACCCGATGGCCGCG
>Ga0194129_10009387_pt1 | contig 10973 bp, 15 predicted proteins | sample TA2KigCa35mmetaG_FD_150862 | JGI IMG/M metagenome (GOLD analysis project Ga0194129, IMG submission 150862) | Freshwater microbial communities from Lake Tanganyika, Tanzania - TA2015038 Kigoma Deep Cast 35m | ecosystem: Environmental > Aquatic > Freshwater > Lake | place: Tanzania: Lake...
ACTGCAGGAGTTATTATGAATCAAAATTATTCAACTTATACACTTATGGCTAATTATTCATCAACACCATTAAGCTGGATTTTACTATAAAAAAATAATTATAATTTATTTTATCGATAAAATAAATTAAGAATGTATGTTAAATTATGGAATTCAATAATTTAGAAATCGAAACATCATGGATGATGGATACTTCAATTATATTTAAAATAAACAAATCAAAAAATAACGTTCAAAATTTTCCTAATTTATCTCCAACTGAAATAGAAATATCACTCAATAATCAAAAAATAAAACTTAAAATTTTGAATACATATATTAAACCCAACGAGATAATAATACGTTTAAAAGCTGAAAATATTGGGCTACCAAAAATACTTCACACATCCATCAAATTTATATCACCAATAAATAATAACAACCCAATTCCAACAAATATCCCAATATCTACAATCAATCCAATTCCTACAAATATTAAAAAAACTATAAGAAATCCATATATTTATACAAATGTTGAATCTGGTTACTCTGCACGCTCATTTCCATCAGTTTATATACAGAGATATAAATATGGACCACAACCAGGAAAGCCTCAAACAACACCAATGGTTAGCCCAATTGTTTAACTCTTGTTTAGCAAAATAAAATCTATATTACATATTATGACAGAAGATAAGAAAAAAGATGAAAGTCTTCAAAAAATTGGAACAACACTTGGCATAGTAGGTCTCGTATTATATGGAATCTGGGCATTATTTGGTCTTACCGCTTTTGTTACCTCACTTGTCTGTATGGGAAGAAGTGGTGATATTAATGATAAAACAATCGGATTTGTTATGGCAATATTCTTAGGACCATTAATGTTTATTTACTTGTGGCTCAATAAAAGATACTGTAGAAGTAAGAATAAAAATATAATTTAATTATTTCTTATTTTGAATAAGAAATATGTATAAATAAAATATATGGTTTTTTTAGATCTTCGCAAGGGTTTAAGTAAAGAAGAACAAGAAGAAATTGAAAAATTTAGAAAAGAACAAAATCAAGATTTAGTTAATTTGGGAAAAAAACTAAATCTTCCTATGCCAAAAAAATTAAATTTTGAATTAAGAACTATCTTTTTTTTCTTCATATTCATACTAATCTGGATTTTACTGGGAATCTGCGCATTTATAACATCATTAGTCTGCATCGGAAAAAGTGGAGATATTAATGATAAAACACTCGGAATTATAATAGCTTCTATGTTAGGCCCACTCTACTTTATTTACCTCGGCTATAATAATAAATATTGTCGCAAAAAAAATATATAATAATATATAATGGCTGAAAAAGAAGAAGAAGTAAAATTACCACCTTCATGGGAAATTACCATCACAATATTTACAGTAATATGGATTCTTATTGGATTAGCAGCTTTCATTCACTCCTTAGTCTGCATATCTGACTCAAAATCAGGTTCTGGCGGTGAAAAAATAATCGGTGTTCTCTTAGCCTCATTACTCGGCCCATTCTTCTATATTTATTACGGTGCCCGCAAGAGCTATTGCCGCAACAAATCTAATAAATCCAACAATATGTAAAATAAAAATATATAAATAATTTATAATGGCCGAAAAAGAAGAAGAAATAAAATTACCCAAATCATGGGAAATTACTATCACAATATTCACCATAATTTGGGGCCTATTAGGTTTAGCAGCTTTCGTAACATCTTTAGTCTGCCTATCTGACTCCAAGACTGGAACCGGTGGCGCAAAAGCTATTGGCGTTCTATTAGCACTATTATTTGGTCCATTTTACTTTATTTATCTTGGCGCCCGAAAAAGCTATTGCCGGAAGTCATCTAATAATAATAAATAAAATAAAATCTATCTATTATAATAATGGCTGAAAAAGAAGAAAATGAACTCTCAAAACCAGCAGCAATCGCAATAACTATTTTCGTATTAGTATGGGTCCTTTTAGGTTTATCCGCTTTCATCACATCTTTAGTATGCATCGGTAAAAGCGGCTCAGGAACATCCAAAGCATTAGGTGTAATAATATCTTGGATTTTTGGCCCATTCTACTTCATATACCTTGCTTTCAACAAAGGCTATTGCCGTAGCAATCCCAATAAATAAAAATTATATAAACATTATGAACCATAATGTATATATCCTTAGAGAAATTAATGGAAATAGAACTTACGTTGGATACACTAATAATTTAGATAGAAGAATAAGACAACATAACGGTGAAATTAAAGGCGGTGCAAAATATACTCAAGGAAAAAAATGGGAATACGCTGCATATATATCTGGATTTCCCAATAATATTATAGCTCTTCAATTCGAATGGAAACTTAAACACTCCGGAATAAAATACTCCGGAATGAAAGGTAGATTAGAATCACTAAAAACTATTCTTCAACTCGAAAAACTTACATCCAATTCAACAATAAATAATAATGAACTTAATATAGAACTATTCATACGAAATGAATACCTCCCAATTGAACTCCAAAATATTACAATTAACTCTTTTGATGAAAAACCGCATTAAAAAATGATGTTAATACACCCTGCAATAAAGCAAATATTAATGTTACAACTGCTATTTTTATCCAATCTTTCTTAGATGGTGCAGTTATCTCCAATATCTTCTTTGAATCTGGTTTCCTTCCAATTGTAAACTGTATTAAATTCTCTAAAACATTTAAAAATAAAAAAACAAAAAATGAAGCCAATATTAATATTTTATCCTTAAAAATATATAACATACTATACCATAGATTATTGACTCACAATTATTCTTAATAAATCATTTTCCTGCAATTTCACAAAAATATTTTTATCCAATTCCAATGAATTAGAATCATTTACCTTATGAATAATAGCTAACTTTATCATTTCTTCTGTTATCAAATTAACTCCCTCCACATTTATAATTATCCCAATACTCAAAAACTCATCACCCTTATAATATAATTCCATAAATATATTATCATAATTTATATAACATCTATATTTTATCATATTCATTGCCTCCTTAATTATTGTAGCAATAAAAGGCTTAAATATTTTAGATTTTTCTATTATTATGTTTCCAATATTTCCTTTTAATTCTTGATTCTTATTATCATGAAAATAAGTATATAATTCCATATTGATTTTTATACTATTATCAATATTAATATTTTTACTTTCTACTAAACCCATTTATAATAAAAATATTTTTTATTTATTTATAATGGTCCTATTACATAACAATTTTTTTATTCACACCAAAATTTATATTCTCATTAACATAATTATACTTACTGTGATCATGAATTTTATCCTTAAATACCTCCATAAATCTATCCAATTTATCATTATGAACACAAATATGATCTGATTCATATTCATAATCCAAGTAAAAAATATAATATCCCAATTCACGTATAAAATTCGCAACTTGTTCACAAGTTGTATTAGTTTTCGCCAACTGATGTCTCTCAAATTCTATTAATAAAATTGGTTTATCTCTTTTAATTGTATTAGTTGCCCCCCTTAATACATTTAATTCCCAACCCTGAACATCTATTTTTATCAAATCAATTTCAAATATTGGTATTCTATCCAATAATACTGAAACTACCTTTACATTATTATTAGTCTTATTATTTTGAAGTGTTATATCACCCATATTTGTATTTGTTGTATTATCATCAATAACTGGAATATATATCGGATTTTCATTGTCCGAAACAGCAAAAGGAAATATTTTTACATTTGAAATATTATTATTTTTTATATTGTTCTTTAATAACTGAAGATTCTGCGGCTGCGGCTCAAATGAAAAAACATCCTTTGATGCTTCCTTAGAAAAAAATAAAGTATGATACCCAAAATTAGCACCTATATCTATTATATTCGACAACTTAAAATTATTTTTAAAAAATTTTGTAAACTCCAATATATGCGGCTCCCACTTTTTACCCTCTACAACTGACCCACTACCCATCATATCACTCTCATAATATTCTATCTCAAAACCAAAATGCTGCACCTTCCTCGTATTCATAACAAAAAAAATATTTTATATTTTTTTAATAAACGGACTAAATACTTTCCAAAAATTTTACCAACAAATTAACCCCATAACTACTAACCCTATCATTATTATAAACCACACTCGCCACATCCAAATGTATCCACGGCAAACCCTTTTTAACAAAAAAATCTATAAATGAAGCCGCCACCAAACAACCCGCACGACACTTATCATTCCAATTCATAATATCAGCTACAGCACTCGCCAAACTTTTAACATAATTCTCCCTTAATACCAACACATCCACAAACTCCTTTACATCCTCTCCAATCTGAAATATTTTTCCAATATACCTTCCAGCCTTCTTATTTCCAGTTACTATACAACTCGTACTACAAGTAATCTGATAAGTATTACCAGTCAAAGTCGCAATATCCAATAATAACGGATTCTTCAAATCATCCCTATACAAATACTTATTAAAATACTCTAAAGCATCTGCTATACATAATCTTCCCTCAGCATCAGTATCAGTTATTTCAACGGTCTTTCCAGTAATTGTTTTTACAACTGTGCTTGGTCTTGTCGCTTTACTTCCAATATAATTTTCAACAATAGGAATGAGTAAGTTAATATTTTTATTGAGTTTATTTGTAAGATTTAATGTAGCCATAAGGATAGCGGAACCGGCCATATCAGTTTTCATCTCATTCATATTTCTTATCTTAATATTCATTCCACCTGAATCAAATGTGACACACTTCCCAATCATAAAAATATCATCCCAATTCTTATTACTATTCTTAGGAAATACATGCAAGAAATATGACTTATGAGATGAACCCGCCCCAACCGCAGCTGTCAAAGGAAAATTCCCATTTGTGTTCACATTAAATTTTTTATATGTATAATTGGATGGAATTTTAGATAAAAAATATTTTAACATTGTATCCTGATATTTATTTGGTTCTATTACAATAGTTTTATAGTCTTCAATTTCTTTAATAATTGGGATAAATTTCTTAGGAATATCTATTTTACGGTGATTAACGTAATTGTAAGTGATATTATTTAATTTTAATAATATTATTTCTATCTCTTTTTCAGGAATATTGTTAAATTTTACTTTAATATTATTATTAATAAATTTTTCGATATTTTTTATATTTTCATCCAATTCATAATTGGATAGATTTTTAACATTTATAGTAATATTATAACCACTATTAGTTGTCTTTATTTCTAAATTATTTTTAGTCTTTGGTTTTTTTACAAAATTAATTTCCATATATAATACCCGAATATTATGTTTTTTTAACAAATTTAAATTATTTATATATATTATATATGAGATGCACTAATATTGCATTACTGCTTCTTAGCCTCTCTTTTGTAGCATCTGTTCCCATCAAATTAATTGATGAGAATAGAACTACAACCGAGCAAGAGCTTCCAATCTTAGAAAATTCATCCGAAGAAGATGTTGTTATATTTCCAAAAACAGATATGCCTGTAGAGGAAGTAATACTTGTTGTAAAAAAACCGGAAGAATCAGGAGAAACTTTTACTGGACCACCTATTGATGTAGAACATAAACCAATTATTTCTTCAAGAAAACTTATGTCAGAAGATTCCAATGAATATTTAAGAGCTGGTGTAAAACCTGCACCTATTCCTCCAAATAGTCCCGCCGGAAAAGCTATTAATAAAAAGAAAATTATGACTGAAGATGATGAAGAAGAAGAAATTGAGGATGACGAAGAAGTAGAAGAAGAACAGCAGCCTCAAACTTCTTCAAGAAGATTATTAAAAAAAAGATTTAAAAAAGTAGTTAAAAAAGTTGGAAAGGCTATTAAGAAAATATTCCATAAAAAATCAAATTCTGCAACAAAATCTGCTTTCACTCCAGCACCAAAAGCAACTAAAATTTTAGATAAAGTAAAAAAGTGTAAAGGAGAAGAATGCTTAAAGAAGAGAACTTGTGAAGGAAAAGATTGCAAGGATTCAAAGATAATTGGAGAAACTAATTCTAAATTAAGAAAATGGTTAAAGACTGAAGAAGGTAAATCTGCAAACAAATTCTGCAAATCACTTAACCTAAAAAAGAAAGAAATATTCAAAGGATGTTTAGAAGATATGATTATCACCAAAAATCAAAAGATTGCCAAAGAATCCGCAGTAGCAGCCGAAGAATTCCTAACAAAAAATAAAATATCATCAAGTCGTAGATTTTGTACTGCTTCTGGAGACCCACATTTCACTAACTACGATGGAGCATATTTTCATCTTCAAGAACCAGGTGTTTATACTTTAGCAAAAACCCATAATTTTGAAGTTCAAGAAAAAATGAGAAAAAATGGTAGAAACGTTCCAGGAGTGCCATCCTGCCTTACCGGAGTCGCCATCAAATATAAAGGAACCATCGTTGAAGCTGACGTAAATAACTACAATAATATTAAAGTAAATGGCGTGAATACTCCTCTTAGAAGAGATTCTGATGTAAAGATTGGCAGTTTAATAGTTCGTTATGGACATCAGTCTGTTGAATGGAAGGGAGACCGTGTTAGAGCAACCGGTCTTAAGATTAAAACAAGAAATGGTTTTGGTGTTATGGTTTTAGGAGGATACTGCGGTGTTGTAGAAGTAAATGCGCCTGAATACTATTTCGGTAAAATGTCAGGTATTTGCGGTAATGCTGACGGATTAAGCAATAAAAATGATTTCAAAGCACCTGATGGAACAACAATGAATGTTAATTTTGGTGGACGTAGCTGGGATATGTCAGGCTATTGGGGACCATCAGCTCCATTATCTAAATGGCAATTGTCATGGAAGCCAACTGGTCCTGATTGTTTTTTGGCTGATGGATGTGAGAAAGATAGTCCAGCTGTTGCAGAAATAAGGGCTAAAGAAGCGGCAAGAATTAAGAAGATTGAAGATGATGAAAGAAAAGCTGAAGAAGAAGCAAGAGCTGCAGAGGAAAGGGCTAAAAGATTAATTGAGGAAAATAAATTGAGAGAGGCACAAAAACAACTTGAAAATGCTAAACGTTTGGCTGATGAAGCTAAAAAGGCTAAAGAAGAATCAGCAAGAAAAGAACAAGAAGCCAGAGAAAAAGAAGAAAAAAGAATTGCAGAAGAAGCAAGAAAAAGAGCAGAACAAATTTCTGATTCCAGTTCAAGTTCCAGTTCAATATCAATTTCAAGATTTAAGACAAAGAAGGATAGAACAAAGAAGATTATTAAGATATTAGAATCTAAGAAGAAGTTATCTATAGCAAGATTGAGTGAGATTGGAAGAAGAATATTAAAGATTTTAAGAAAATCTAAGAAAAATGAGATTGGTGAATTAAAATATGCCCTTGGAACATTAGATTCATCTCAAAAAGATGTTAATGATATTTATGAAAAATATACAGCTAAAATTAGCCTAATAAAAACATTGAAATCAAGAATTAAATTACTTAAGAAAGCAATTGATAAACATTTTAAACAAATGAAATCTGACTCCCAATACCTTGAACGTCTTGAATCAATTAAACCAAAATTTCTTAAAACATTAGATATTTATAATCATCATTCCTCCCGCATTCGCAAGATTATTTCTTCCAATATTATTGAAAGTGATGATAAGAGCATAATGTTAGGATTTTTAAATGAAGCTGATAAAAATACGCATACAACAACTGATAAATTATCGAAAGCATTTTTGGAACATTATGAAAAATATAAGAATTTATTGAAGAAGGAGAATGATGAGTATGAAAGTGAGAAACTTGAACTTAATACAAAGAGGGAAATTTTAACTAATGAAAGAAAAGATAAAAAAGAATTGAAGATGCAATATAAAAGAGCATTAAAAATTTTAAGAAAAATTAAGAAAACTTACTCACTATCAAAACAAGATTCCAGAGATTTTTATGAACTTTATAGCATAATTAAAGCAATATTCAAAAACCCTAAAAGAGTTAAACAATTTTTAAGCGGAAAGATTCCAAATAAATGTGCTACCACATTACTTAAATCTCACGCTGCTAATGATTTATTATAAATAATACTTGTAATTTTTCTACAAGTAGGGCATTTTATATTACTACTTCTTGCATTTAGCCTTAGTTCAGTAATACAACTCTTGCAGAAATCATACTTGCATTCACATGGTAATTTAACAAAATGTTTGCAATTATCCATGCAGATAATGCATTCTTTTAGACCTTCTTTTTCAATTTCATTTTGTAAAAATTTTTCTTTAATTTCATCCAATTTATCTTTTGAATTGGGTTGTTTTTTTAGTTCAACATATTCTTCATCAGATAGCATTCTTTGGGAAACTGAGATTGACATTTTTCTTTTAATATCTTTTAAAGATATTTTGGATAAAATGCCATCTATAACATAATTTTTGCATCTTATATCTTTTAAAACATGTAAAGATTCCTTTGAAATATTTTTTAGAAGGTCCAATGATAATTTTCCTTGAGTGTATTTATTACTAAAACGTAACACCTTACTAAAAAGAATTCCATAAATAATTACATCTATAGTTCTTTCCGGTAAAAATGAATTAAAAGCATTAACTAATTTAAACAAACAAACATGATTATATTTCTTATGTTCAATATAGTTGAATACTGTATTAATTTTATTCCAGACCAAGCAGTTTTCTGTAAAATTACTATCATCAATATCAGGTATTGATTGAAAGCTATCCATAATATGGAAAGTTCCGTGAAATATCCAATACATTCTGTTAGTAAGTTTAATATATATTTGGTCTTGTTTAAGTGTAGTTAAAACGCTATTTAAAATAAGTTGAAAATTTGCTATATGACTATTAATAATTGCTTTTTCTTGATTGTTAAAACTTACGTCAATACCGTTCATTCCGCATGATAAGAGATACCATTCGATAAAAATTGGATGTGTTAGACATTCTTGTTTATTTTCGAGGATAAAATCGGATATCATGTATAGGGATGTAAAGGTAATTCTATGATATGATAATTTTTCTAAGATATATTTGATTGGATTCACAATTAATAAATTCTTGGAAACATTGTCAATATAATTATAGATAATTTTACGCATATCTTGGATTGATATATCAAATGGATGTTTAATATTATTGTATAGAATAACAACAAAAAAATCATCATAGTCAAAGTGGTATATAGCTTCTTTAAATACTTCAAAATTTTTTATTTGAAATAGAAGAGATTGGTTGATTGGTATTACGTATTTTATTAGTTGAATTTGTTCTTGAATAGTGTAATTACTATTTAATTGGAATAAATTGAGGTAGTTATTAGGATTTTTAGTCTTAATAGCACGAGCAAATTTTCCATATATTGAATCACTTTCTTTGAACAAATTAACAAAATTTCTTAAATAACTTTCTTCGTAATTCAACTTACAACTCTCGTATTTCATCACTTCATAAGCATCATCAATCGTTAAAAAACCACATTGAAAAAAATTATTTAATTCAATTATTGAATAAATTTTATACATAATGTTTTTCTTAAGTTTTTCTGATATAATTGGATGAACTGTCCATTGATAATTCACATATTTCTCAATAATTATACATAATGAGTTCAATATAAAATCATCTCCATGTATCTCACATAATTGCAGATACTCTCTCTCACTAAGTCTAATCAAGGCTATCGTAGAAATTTCTTCTTCAGGGTCATATTCATACAATAAATGAAGATATGGATAAATAATATCAACATTAATTCTTTTAAATGCGCATTTGACGTCATTATTGCTATTTTTCATAGAATTTTCGACTAAGTCGATAAATTTAGGAGAATAGCGGATAATATCGGCTCGAGAGCAGTTGGTAAGAAAGAATGTGATAAAAGTTATGGCCCAATTGAGGTCAGAATTTTCTTTATTATTAGATAGCATTGAGTAGAAATTGTCGAAGAAAAATGGTAATTTTTCTTTGAAGTTTGAGTGGTTAAGTAGATGATTTATATCAGGATTGTATTCTCTTTGAGAGTATGGGTATTTAACAAAATTGAAGAAATATTTAAAGTATCCAAAATTGATTGGAACATTATTTTCAAAATTTGAAAGAATGAATGCGAATAATTTCTTTGAAGGATCTGAAGATTTCATAAAAAAATCCTCATACTCCTTTAAAGAAATATCTTCAACACACTGCCTTTTTAAAACTGTTTCAGAATAACTTGACGTTCTCTTGCTCATTTTATTGTTAAAGAAATCTAAACAAAAAACTATCAATTTTTTACAATAACTTACATTGTTAAAAATTAGAATTTATTTTATTATATTCCTTATGCATAAAATATATAGTTTACCAAATTATTGTCTTTTTTATAGACCATATAATTCTATAATATTATCTATTTACCGGCAACAAGTTATCAATGAATATTATCGTAGATTAAATTATAACAAAAAATTGGATGAATATGTAAAAAACAATACACCCCAAAAAATAATATTTGAATGGAGTTCCTATACAAGTTCAACTTCTTCTACGACTTCATCGTCTTCATTTGAGATGATTGAATCTCCTAAGAAAGATTGGGTAGATATGAAGAAGTTGTTGTGAAAAATGTGGGGTTAAAAATATTTTATGATATTTTATAAAATGTTTTTTTGTCTTTTAAGGGGGAGTGTTTTGGAGAGTTTATTTATTAAGATATTAGAGCCTTGTGGAGAGGTAGATCCTGAAAGTAGGAGATTGGAGAATATAAAAAATTTATTTATATATTTTACGAGATATGAGTTGGATTGTGTTGAGATTTTAAAGTCATTTTTAGTGAAAAGATTGGGGATTATAATGGATAATATGATGTTGGAGGATAATCTTGATTTGAGTGTAATACATCCAATTAGTGATGAAAGGTTGATATATTATTTGGATTTGAAGATTGGTAGTTTGAGGGGTGTAAGGGTGTCGAAGGTTTTCTGAAG
>Ga0194129_10009390_pt1 | contig 10970 bp, 17 predicted proteins | sample TA2KigCa35mmetaG_FD_150862 | JGI IMG/M metagenome (GOLD analysis project Ga0194129, IMG submission 150862) | Freshwater microbial communities from Lake Tanganyika, Tanzania - TA2015038 Kigoma Deep Cast 35m | ecosystem: Environmental > Aquatic > Freshwater > Lake | place: Tanzania: Lake...
CCCCAAAACCCCAAAACCCCTTAACTTGGATTGAAATATTAAATATTAAATGAATTAAACGCCTTCTTTCTTGAAAGACACGGCCACACTTGAAGATTCTCCTGAAATGAAGAGCTAAACCATAAAGGCTTAGAAATCATCTTTGTTTATCAGGCTATTGCAAATGAGAAATTAGCAAATGGTGATCACATTGTACAGAGACCTGGTTAAGGATGCCTAAGATCTAGAAAACTACGAGCGCTCCACTTCTTTAGATGACCCCGACGCAATCTAAACTTTAATTGAGGAGGCAGAAGACTACATCCACACCTCTGAAGACCGAATCGAGCAAGAAGAAATCACAGACCAGTTCTTCACAGAGACTGTCCTTGACGAAGAGAGCAGAGTCTACCGCAAGTCTCTTAAGATGAACATTCGCAACGACTTTAAACGTCTTTACTAAGTGTATCTTGACTCCAACATAAAGTTTCAACTCAGTATGCCAAGCCAAAACATCCCAATCCGACTATTCAAGGTAGAAAGAGTGGATTTAGACAGGATAGTTTCAATTACCAACTCAGTGGTGAGTAGCAATTTTTCAGAAGCTGATACCGTAGGGGCAAGGTAAACACAAAATTTAATAGGCGACTCTATGTTAGGCACCCGTATTGAAGGGCTCTAACCATTTCAAGAGCCCATAGCCCCTGTTTTTGTGGAAATTAAAACTGAGCAGCAGCAGCCTTAGCTTTACGAACTTACGATGAACGATCAGAAATCTAAAAGTTAAGACAAATCTAACTTGTTTGAATTCCTGACAAGTTTGAGAGAGAACCCTTTGGTTTGTTCCGAGATTTTGAGGCTAGTCGTGGAAAATGGAACTGAAACAGTGGATGACAAGGTTGTTCTGGACATAGCGCATCGCACCTTCTTGGTAAACTGGAGTTAGTTCTTTTTCGACAATTTGTACTAAGAAGACAAAATGGCATTTTCAGAGAATGATAACTTTTTGCGAGTATTCAACAAATTTGCTGACTATGAATTGCTGCCAGACAGATTCGGCAAAGATTCAATAGACCAGCTCTGCATTCCGAATGAAGCTTTAAAGCAGGCCATCCGGTGTCTGATGGAAGGTTTAACAAGAAAAATCCCAGCAATCAACTTCTTGAGGCACGTCTACACTCAAGATTTCAGCCGACTTTGTCTGCACAATATAGAGCAGGCGTCCGCTTTTGCAGGACCCAGAGACACAATATAGCCAGTTGAGATTTAAAAAGCTTAGCAAAGCACCGTCACAAAGGAAGTTAAACCGCCAAAAGAAGAGAAAAAGGGGTTTTGGTCGTCCTTCTTTACTTCTGACAAAAAAAAGGAAAAAGAGAAAGAAAAAGATAAACTTAAAGATAGCGACATGTCCTTCGACTTCGGCAACGAGGAGAAAGAAACTACTCCTATCAAGTTAGTGATAGATTCCAGGCCTGTTAGCAAACGTGTTGATCCTAAAAAAGGCCATCCCAACTTGTGCCAAGTCTACCATGATGAGACCTGGGAGTAGTAACAAGTCCACGAATCTGAACTGAAACGTCAGGAGACATGCGAGCAAAAAATATAGGAGGAGCGGATCAACAAATTTACGTTCCTATACCAAGAGCACGGCTACAAGCCCAAACCCCAAGACCGAATCCGAAAGAATCGCAAAATTCTGGAAAAAGAGAAGGGTGACGACATGCTTAAGGACATGAACAATCTAAGGCCTATTGTAAAAAAGCAGCGGGATGTCACTCACCACGCTTTGTTGTTAGTCCAGGAAATTTTTGACAAGATTAAAAACTACCACGTCAAGATCCCCTACGCAATTAGAGCTATGTTGCGGGTTTTAATAGAAAAGTCGAGGATTAAGCCCGGCCAAAAACCAGACCCGAATAAGAACAAAAACACTTAAGAGCCAAATCGCATTTTTTTAGAAGACGATGAGATCCACATGCTCGCTGAAATTTTGATTGGCGGCTGGCTCAACACTGGCTTTCGCAACCCGAAATGCTTCGGAATTCACCCAAGCGTTGAAAAGGAACTAGAATTTGAATTTGTATTTTTCCAAGCTGCTCGGCTAATCTTCGAGCACACATTCATGCTTCATCGGGTAAGCGACAAGTTCCTCGTGCCTGGTTTCGACATCCCCTAAATCAACAAGTTCATTGAAGAGTAGGCCACACAGGTGTTTGTTTTTTTCAATCGGCTGATAAACATAGACATATCTGAGATCAGTAAGGATCAAAGCACCTACTAAATATTCGAAACCTAACTCGTCCGCTTCGACGATTTAGATCTTTTGCTGCATTACTGTCAAATGATTTACCAAGATAAACCCCAGGAGGACACTTTTGCATTCAGACGCATCTTCGGGCAGCTTGTGAGGAACCTTAAATGGACTTATGAATAATGTGACGTCAACAGAAATGAATTGAGTGAAGGCACTCCTTACAGACACAAACTTGGAAAGACCCTGAGACTATATTTTGAGGATATCTTGGAGTTGTATACGGATTGGTAAAAAGAGGAGCGCTACCTTTTGCTTTACAGAAGGTGCGCTTAGGAAATACACACAATGATGGAGGTCTGGGATAAGCAGACTGAGGAAGACATCCTGCACTTGACTAAGTGTTTTGTGCAGGAATAGCTACTAAAATACCTAGAAACTGGACTAGCAGAGTCAGTGATGGACCAAGATGATCATTATTTTGACTTTGAAATGGAAGAAGAAGATTCACTCGTTATGGGGTTCAATAGAGGCAGAAAATCTAATTCATATGGCAAAGGCCTAACTGAACGTGACATCTCAATGTCGATGCAAGATCTTCCATTCGAACTTTCAGAAATGAAAAAAATTTCCAAAAGTAACAGATCTTCGCATTAAATCGGTTCTAACTACATCAGCAACTCAGTAGACACCTTTGAAATCGAGAAAATTACAATAAACAGGAATGGATCTCAATTGCAAGAGGACCTAAGAGACAAGACTATAATCAACATCTTCCACTGCCTCACGTACTTACTCCAGCACGTGAGTTTCATCTTGGAATCACTGAACAACAGCAACACAAACCAAACCGACCTCATTTACATGATGAACTCTGCCATAGCTGCAAATGAAATTTTGCCTAAGCAAGACATCAAATTGTTCCTTGCCTGCAAGCAAGTCATCAGGCAGCTGCACTTACTATAAATTCAGGACAGCTACAATATACAGGTTTAGCTTGTGCGTTTATTCTAGAAATTCCTTGGCACCAAAACCTACCGGTTCCGAAAGCGCCTCGACGCCTATTAGGCTCCTGTAGAAATGCTCAGGATTGACGTTGAGCGATTCGAGGGCAACATCAACCAGCTTCGCCGACTTTACAAGAGACTGGACAATTAGTTGAAGTTCAATAGATTTATCTCTAGGGCCGACCCAGAAATCTGTATTTAAGACAATCAATATCTCACAGAAAAGCTTCCTCCTGAGCATGCCTGGGCCCGGGGCATCAACCTCAACATTTCTTGTTCAGAACACCAGGTGAAGTCGTTAGCCAGCTATCTTATTTTCGGCGTTTACAAGAAAGCCATCAGCTAGAGTCAGTTTGTGCAGCAATAAGCTGAGTAGAAGCAGCTGTCTCCGGAAGAAGTTAAGCGCAACAAAGCGAGGACTGAACGCCTTCACGTCTTTAGATAGGCCTACAAAAAATACATGGATGCTACAAACTGGATTCAGGATAAAGAAAAGGAGCCACCCAGGAAAGTCCTAGATTTGAAAATTCAACTTGTTGAGGCGTTCTTGCTTCATTTGAAAGGCGGCTACCGAAAAGAGTTCCACATTCTTTTCAACGCGTAACCCGAAAAATACGTTGAGATGGAGAAGTTGCTGACACCGGAGCAAAGGGACAATATAAATTACAACGGAACTTATGAGCCATGTGATTATCTCAACTTGTTAAGAACATACTAAATGTTCTTAGAATAAATCAGTGTCATTTCAAGTGAAGAGCAGATTCAACATATGGACGAAGAAGAGCGAAAATAAAATACGGATTAGCAGTACCTCCAGAAGCACTTAGACTTCCTAAAAAACGACATTAAAACTAAAGCCCTACGCTACAATGTTCATGACTACCTTGTTAGAAGAATCCATAGGTCGATTATCAGCAAGATGAAGCCTACTTGGAAAGACATTTAGCTCCATAATATCCTTTTAGATTTGAGAGGTGAAGAAAAATACAAACTTTATTACCAAACCAAAGCATAAATGGAGGCGCAGAGGAAATAAGTCGAAGGAAACGGTAAAACATGGTATCTCAGACCTGGCTACTCTCTTTGCAAACATTAAGAGTGGTGCGACCCACAAATCTTTAACAACAGCATTCGTTTGTTTATGAAGATCGGTGAGGAAGAGACACCGCACGAAAAAGCCGCTTATATTGAGGAGTCAATTACGTTGGCACTCGATCAGCTTTTTATTACAAAGCCATAGGAAGATAGGAGCGCTGGTCCCGACCCTGACTGGTTTTAGTTCCTGTACGGATACCTTCCGATGAAAGTTGCAGAGTACTACTAAGACTCGGGTTAAAACCCTCGACTATACACCCAGCTTTTGTTCATAATGATGCTGGACATACCTGCCCGAGAGTAGGCTGAGTTAAGCGCTATGAACCAGATCTCAAACTACACACAGCTAACGAGATGGGAAAAAGACAGCTAAATCTTCAAATAAATGAACTCTATTAAGGGCAAATAAGCTGCTGTCGCTATTTTCAATCTGTTCAACACATTGCTGTGGGATGATGAAATAAAAAAGAGGACAGCCTATGAGTTGAGGATGTCTGCGATTCAGACTGAAATAAAAAAGAAGCCGTACAGATGAAAGAACCTTATCAAATTTGCTTATAAGTGAAGTCAAAGTTTAATAATAATAATAATAATATTAATGAATAAAACCCCATTGAATAAAGCACCGCTTCAACTTGAAATTACTAAAGACGCGACCAGCAAAGCCATGATAGGTTAAAACAAATCATTGTATTCAAGGCTGTTGTAAATGAGAAATCAGCAAATGGTAATCAAGCTGTACAGAGACCTAATCAAAGACGCCTAAGAGTTGGAGAACTACGAGCGCTCCACGACCTTAGATGACCCCGACGAAATCCAGACTTTGATTGAGGAAGCGGGAGGATATATCCAGACCTCAGAAGCCCGAGTCGAGCAAGAAGAAATCACAGACTAGTTCTTCTCAGAGAATACCCTCAACGATTAAAGAAGAGGCTACAGCAAATCTATTAAAATGAACATTCGCAACGACTTCAAACGTCTTTACCAGGAGTATCTTAATTCCAACATTAAGCTTCATCTGAGTTTGCCGAGCCAAAACATCCCAATTTGATTTTTCAAGGTTGAAGAAAATGAAAATGATAGGGCATCGTCAACTGTTTTTGAAGGCTCGGTAGAGACTAGAGCCTTGTCAAACTTCGATAGCCTATTATCTAGCCAGAGAAATCTTATTTCCGACTCAATGGTAGACAGCCGTATAGAAGCTTTTTAAGCGTATTAAGATGCAATTGCCCCATTTATCTCTGCTGAGATCTAAACCGAACAGCAGTAGCCTTAGCTATACGAGCTCACTATGAGTTAGCCAAAATCCAAAAATCAAGAAAAAACCTAACTTTGTGAATTTTTGACTAGTTTGAGGGAAAACTCTTCAGTATCAGCTGAGATTTTGAAGCTGGCCGTGTAAAATGGGACTGAAATAGTAGACAACAATGTTGTTTTAGATATGGCGCATCGCAGTTTTTTGGTAAACTGGAGTCAGCTTTTTTTCGACAATTTGTACTTACAGCATAAAATGGCGTTTTCCGAAAAAGATAACTTTTTACGCGTGTTCAACAAATTTGCCGACATTGAATTGCTGCCAGACAATTTCGAAAAAGATTTGCTAGGACAAGTCTGTATCCGAAACGGACCCTTGAAACAAGCTATACAGTGTCTTATGGAGGGTTTAACAAGAAAAATTCCAGCAGTCAACTTCTTATCACACGTCTACACTGAAGATTTTAAATAGCTTTCCTTGAACGTTATCGTGGGGAACACATATACTGTGGAATCCAAAAACCCAGAACCCGTCGTCGTCGTTGAAAAACCGCCAGAGAAAAAGGGATTTTGGGCCCGTTTATTCTCTAGCAACAAGGATAAAGAGAAAGAGAAAGAGAAAGAGAAAGAAAAAGCAAAAGAAAAGGTTCCATAGAAACTAAAGGAAGGTGAAATGGAATTTGACACAGGTAATGAAGAAGAAACTAAGGCACCTGCTGAATAGAAAACTATGAGGTAAATGCATTCACTTGTTGATCCAAAAAGAGGCTACAACAACTTTTGCGTAGTCTACCATGACGAGTCTTGGCAGAATTTACAAACTGAAGAATCTGAATTTTAGCGCCAGTAGCGTTTTGAGAAATAGTAGAAATAAATAAAAGCGGAGCGAATCAACAAATTCACATTATTGTACCAAGAGCACAAGTACAATCCCGACCCCAAAGATCGTATACGGATTAAAAGTGAAGAAATGCAAAAGCTCTTATTAATAGATCAGCAAGCTTTTTTAAAAAGAAATCACGATATGACTTACTACGTTTTGGGTTTAGTTAAAGGGATTTTTGACTAGATTGGGAATTACTACTTCAAGATACCCTTCGCAATCAGAGCTATGTTGCGAATAATAGTCGAAAAGTCAAGGATGATGAGCAGTCGAAAGCTAGAATTCAACAAGAATAACCGCATCTCTTTAGAAGACGATGAGATCCACATGCTCACTGAAATTTTGATTGGTGGTTGGCTCAACACTGGATTCCGCAACCCAAAAAGCTTCGGGGTTAAACCGAATGTCGAAGATGAGGATGAATTTGAAATGGCGTTTTTCTCGGCAGCCCGGCTGATCTTCGAGCACACATTCATGCTTCATCGGGTGAGTAACAAATTTCCCGTGTAGGGCTTCGACATCCCAGCAATAAATCAGTTCATTGAAGAGCATGCTATAAGGGTATTTGTGTTTTTCAACAGACTCTTAAACATTGACATTTCTGAGATCAGCTAGGAAGAATGCACCTACCAAATATTTGAAACGTAGCTAGTTCGCTTTGATGACTTAGACCTATTATTCCATTACTCGCAGATGATTTACGAACAAAAACCAAGTGAGGAAACGTTTGCATTCAGACGTAACTTCGGGCAACTTTTAAGACACGTCAAATGGACTCCAGAAAATTGTGAAGTCAACGAAAGCGAATTAGATATAAGTTATTCTTACAGGCATAAGCTAGGAAAAACGCTTAGACAATATTTCGAAGGAGTTCTAGAGCTGTATTCGGGTTGGTAAAAAGAAGAGCGCTACATTATGCTTTTCACGAAGTGCCAAACGAATAATCAAGCTTAAATTGAAAACTGGGACAACCAGACCGATGATATTATCCTGTATTTAACCAAACACTTTGTCCAGGAATAGCTGGTTGGCTTCCTAGATACAGGGGAAGTAGAGTAAATGAGTGTCTATGACGATCACAATTCAGATCCCGAAGATGAAGAATATGAGTACAGACGAACAGATAGTATTTTAGGATCAACTACCAGTCTTTCCTTAATGTCTCAAGAATTTGAAAGAAAAATGATGTTGAATTACTCCGAAACTCAAAGATCCTAAAGATCCTCGAATAGTTATATTAATAGAAACAGTAGTAGTGGCAATGTGGTGAATTGTGAATAAGAGAAAGTAAACGGTGTAAAAAGAGCAAGCAATTTTCAAAAGGACAAGAGTGATACGGCGGTGATCAATATCTTTAACTGCTTAATGTACCTGATACAGGACAACAATTTCATCTTGGAATCGCTGACAAACACCAGCACTAAAAGAACTGACCTCATTTACATGATGAACTCTGCCATTACTGCAAACGAAATTTTACCCAAGCAAGACGTCAAACTGTACCTTGCCTGCAAGTAAATCATCAGGCAGTTGCACCATCTAAAAATTTAGGACAGCTACAAGATCTAGGTCTAGCTTGTTCGCTTGTTTTAAAAATTCCTTGGCACCAAAACCCACCGATTCCGACAGCGACTTGACGCCTATATGACTCCAATAGAAATGCTGAAGATTGACGTTGAACGATTCGAGTAGAACATCAATCTGCTTCACCGCCTTTTCAAGAAAATTGACAATTAACTAAAGTTTAACAATTTCATTTCGAAGGCTGACCCAGAAGTAACCATTCAAGACAACAGAAATTTTATTGAAAATCTTCCTCCTGAGCTTCTCTAAACCAAGGGCATTCATTTGATTTTCTCTTGCTAGAAACAGTAGTTTAATGAAATCATCCCAGAAAACAAAGACAGAGGACTCAGCCTCATTTAGTAGATAAAGGCTGATTAACAGTAACTGTAAGAAGCTAATCGCATCAAAGCGAAGAATGACCGCTTTCATGTATTTAATACGGTTTATAAACAGTACATAGAGACCACAAGCTGGTTTCAGTAATGTGAGAGGGAGAAAGATCGGATGGTTACGGAAACAAGGATAAACAATATAGAGGCTTTCACTACTTACATGAAGAATGACTGCTTTAAAGAATTCGCAGTTATGTTTGCTTGTACTAAAGAAAAGTACATTGATATCGAGAAGGCACTTACACCAGAACAAAGGGAAAATATTTGGTACAATGGAACTCTCGAGCCGATTGACTATTTGAATATTCTAAACACTTATCGGATGTTCTTAGAGTATATCAGCGTTATTAACACCGAAAAGCAAATTGACTTGGACGAAGAAGAGCTAAAGAAGAAAACTGACAAGGAATATTTGCAGCTGCACATGGACTTTCTAAAAAACGACGTTAAAACTAAAGCTCTGCGCTACAACGTTCACGACTACATAGTCAGAAGGATTCATAGGTAGATAGTGTTCAAGATGGGAGCCTCTATAAAAGACGTTGAACTCTATCATGCGCTTTTGTTTTTGAGAGAAGAAGAAAAGTACAGACTTTACTACTAAACAAAAGAAGAGAATAAGGCGGCGGAATAAGAAATGTTGGACATGGGTAAGCTTTGGTTTCAAAGACTTGGCTACTCTTTTTGCAAACATCGTGAATGGTGCGACCCAAGAATTTTCTACAACAGCACCAACTTGTTCATGAAGATCTTCGACAAGGAGACCCCACAGGAAAAAGCCCAGTTGCTTGAGGAATGCATTACATCGGCAATCGAATAATTGTTTATCATCAAGCCTTAGGAAGATAGAACCGTTGATCCGGACTGGTACGCCTTCATGTACGGATACATTCCGATTAAAGTTTGCGAGTACTACTAAGACTCAGGTCAAATCCCACGCATGTATACTCACTTGCAGTACACCGTTATGATGGACATACCTGCCCGAGAGATTGCAGAGATGAGCGCCATGAACCAGATCTAGAACTACTCCGACTTATCAAGGTGGGAGAAAGACAACTAAATTCATAAATAAATGCCTTCTGTCAAGGGCAAGTAAGCTGCCGTCGCTTTTTACGACACATTCAACACAATACTCTTGAATGAATTCACAAGACAGAGAACTATCCATTACTTGTCCTAGACTGCTATTACCATGGACGTAAAAAAAAAGCCGAAAAGACCAAGAGGAGTAGAGTGAAAACACTGATTTATTTTATTCTGTTATTTGTTGTAAATAATTTAATCGCTTAATTTTAAATGAAAGTGAAGGATCTAAGTAAGAGAAGCTAAGACACTCCTTACCTCGGTAAGAAATAATCAGAACTGCCGAATATCATAAATCCACGCAACGAGTTAGAAACACCGAGCAATCCTTCTAAATCAATAACATATGACTCAAAAACAGGTCGTAAAAGTGTCTTAGACTGTAGAAGCTAGAGATAAATATAAAGAGACAACGAGATTTACATGCTAAATAAAGCAAACGTTATGCTTCAGAAAATCCACGAAGACTAAAAAGAAGAGAGACTGCGCAGGGAATTGTTGATTAAATAAAAAGGAAACCAGGCGTAAATCAAGATTCTCTAGCGCGAAGTGGCCAAGAATAAGGCAAGAGAAGAGATGATGAAAATCAAGTTGGAGAAGTAGCAGCAATAAGATATGATCCAGGGTATCTTTGAGCCCAACAAACCCATAGTAGTACCAAAGCTAGCAGTTAAGAAAGCTAAATTTAGAATGGGCTAGCCTGGCGAATAAAAACGAAAGGTGCCATTATTTAAAAAAATAGAGATTAATTTTTAGTAAAGCTTGCTTAAAGACGAAGCTTAGCGATAGATCCAGCTAAAGCAGTTGTAAAACAAAAAGTAAGTTGCCAATATAAGGTATAACAAGCTGGTGAATAGCGAATATAACGAAATCAAGGAATTAAGTGCTGACAAGTATAAAAAGTACCTTCACGGGTTCGATGAAATCCAGTCAGTGCCGGTTAGTATCTTACGCATCAAAGATAGTCCGCAATTATTAAAATCGCACACCTCAAGTTTAGCTAAACTGAGCGATCGAATGCAGAAGAAATCTTGCTACAGCAAAATAATAGATGATCTATACGAGAGAGGCAGTATAAATTCAGAGAAAAAATAGCAAATACATTCGCGTCTGCAAAATGAGATAGCACAAAGCCAGGCCTACGTCAAAGATTAAAAACAAGAAAAAAAGCCATAGATTGATAAGAGATAGGTACTGCCCAGTGTTCAAAGCGTTCAGTATTTAGGGGAGCCTATGTTGTAGCCTAAAAAGCCGCCGCAACTATAGGAGAGCTTTCAACGTAATAAAATCTCTTTCGAAAATTTGAAGTTGCCACAGTTCTTACCCTACTATTATGATATTTACGATGAGTCGAGTCTGAACGTGAGGCAGCAGATGATTATGCTGGACTCCTTAATTCTTTGATTTATCGTAAACAAATTTTGCAAGGTTAATAACGGGGTTTTGGGGTTTTGGGG
>Ga0194129_10009392_pt1 | contig 10968 bp, 7 predicted proteins | sample TA2KigCa35mmetaG_FD_150862 | JGI IMG/M metagenome (GOLD analysis project Ga0194129, IMG submission 150862) | Freshwater microbial communities from Lake Tanganyika, Tanzania - TA2015038 Kigoma Deep Cast 35m | ecosystem: Environmental > Aquatic > Freshwater > Lake | place: Tanzania: Lake...
CCGGCCATTTTTCGCAGAATTGGGCGCAGATGGCTGAGGATTTGTCGCTTCAGGTTGAAACCATCGCTGCTGATTGGCGCCGTGGTCTGGATTTCGCAACGCTGCGCGCGGCGCTTGCCGCAGACAAGACGCATAGCATCAAGGCGGTCTGCGCGGTGCATAATGAAACCGCAACCGGTATGGTGCTGCCCCTGCAACAGGTGCGCGCCGTGATGAATGAGGTGGGGCACCCAGCCCTGCTGCTGAGCGATACCATTTCCTCACTTGGCTCGATTGATTTTCGAATGGATGAATGGGGTGTGGATGTCGCCGTGGGCGGCAGCCAGAAGGGCTTGATGTTGCCTACTGGCATGTCCTTCACCGGTGTTTCAGCCAAGGCAATGGAAGCACACCAGACATCGCGCTTGCCGAAATCCTATTTCTCCTGGACCAAGATGCTGTCTCGGCCATTGAAATCCTTCATCGGCACCACGCCGACCTCGCTTTTCTACGGGTTGGAAGAAAGCCTGCGGCTGCTGGAAGAAGAAGGGCTGGATGAGGTCTTTGCGCGCCATTCACGCCTTGCGGAAGCGGTGCGGCGCTGCGTACGCCATTGGTCCGGCAATGCCGGGCCGCAGCTTTTCAGTACCAATCCTGATCGAAATTCCGATACCGTAACGTCCATCCTGGTGCCCGAAGGCCATGATGCGGAAGCGGTGCGCCGCACCGCGCTACAAACCTTCAATGTCTCACTTGGCGGCGGGCTTGGACCTTTGGGTGGCAAGGTGTTCCGCATCGGTCATTTGGGTGATTTGAATGAGCCGATGATTCTGGGCACGCTTTCCGTTGTGGAAATGGCGCTGAAATTGAATGGCGTGCCGCACGCGCCAGGTGGTGTGGCGGCGGCGATGGAATATCTGGCGGAAGCCGCGCGTTCATGAACTAAAAGGGGCGCGCCATGATACGCGCCCCTGATTGACCAGACCGGCGCCATAAGCCGGCGGAGCAGGAGGAAGCAGGAAAATGTCCATCACCCATCGCGGCGTCTATCGCCATGCTGATATGAAGCGGCTGTTCAACCCTGCATCCATCGCGGTGATTGGTGCTTCGCCGCGCGCAGGGTCCTTCGCTGATCGCACCATCAGCGCGCTGTCCGGCTTTACGGGCCGGCTGCATCTGGTGAATAGCCGCTATGAAAAAATTGGCGAGCGCCCCTGCTACCCTTCTGTCGCCGCGCTGCCGGAAGTGCCTGATTGCTGCATTGTGGTTGCTGCCAAGGATGCGGTGAAAGAAATCGCAACCGACTGCGCCAAGGCAGGTGTTGGTGGCGTGATGATCTATGCTTCTGGTTTTTCGGAAACCGGGCGGCCAGAGGATATCGCGGCACAGCAGCGCTTGGCCGCGATTGGCCGCGATGCGGGCATGCGTATTGTTGGGCCGAACTGCATCGGCATGTTGAATTTTGGCAGCAAGGCAGGCGTGACCTTCATGATCCCGCCACCCATGGAAGCGCCGCTGCCGCATGCGCTGGGCCTGGTCAGTCAATCCGGCGCGCTTGGCTTTTCCTTGGCGCAGGCGGTGATGCGCGGCGTTTCCGTGAGCCATTTGCTCACCACCGGCAATTCTTCCGATATTGATGTCGCGGATTGCGTTTCCTTCCTGGCGGATGATCCAGGCTGCCGCGCAATTGCCTGCGTGTTTGAAGGTATGCCGGACCCGATGCGCTTCATTGAAGCGGCGCAGATTGCCGATGCTGCCGACAAACCCTTGATTGTTTTCAAACTAGGCACGGGCGAACAAGGTGCGGCAGCGGCGATGTCGCATACCGGGTCACTTGCGGGCTCCCAAGCTGCCTATCGCGCAGCGTTTGAACGGGCGGGCGCGATACTCGTGGATAATTTCGAAGCCATGGTGGAAACCGCTGCCTTCATGGCGAAGGCACCCAAGCCCAAGGCGAGGGGTGTGGCAGTGGTGGCGGTCTCCGGCGGCGCAGCGATCATGTCGGCGGACCGCGCCGAAGAACGCGGTATTCCGCTGCCACAGCCAACACCGCCGGTGCAGGCCATTCTTGAATCGCGCATTCCGGATTTCGGTTCCGCGCGCAATCCTTGCGATGTCACCGCGCAAGTTGCCAATGATCCGGAAAGCCTGACGGCGTGTGCTTCCGCTATGCTGGGGGAGGATCACTATGGCACACTGCTATACGCGCAGATTTATTCGACCGAGCTTTCAGCAAAGCGTCCTGGCGAATTGGCTGCTATTGCGGAACAGCATGACAAGCCGATTTGCGTGGTCTGGACCACGGAATGGCTGGAAGGCCATGGCTCTCGTGAGGCTGAGCAAAACCCGCGTATTGGCCTGTTCCGTTCCATGGATCGTTGCTTTGCCACGCTGGATCATTGGCATAAGCGTGAAGAACGGCGCGCTTCCGGCCCGCGGCAATATCAACGCCTGGCACGGCCCGAAGCCGCGCAGGAAGCAGCGAAGCTGATCAACGCCGCGCAGGATCGCACGCTGACAGAACGCGAAGCGAAGCAGGTGCTGGCGGCCTATGGCGTGCCCGTGGTGCCGGAACGCCTGACAACAACGGAAGATGAGGCGCTGGCCGCCGCCAAGGCACTCGGCTGGCCTGTCGCGATCAAGGTGGAAAGTCCGAATTTGCCGCATAAGACCGAAGCGGGTGTCATTCGCCTGAAACTGAAGGATGAAGCTGAATTGCGCGAAGCTTTCCGCGCTGTCATCGCCAATGCCAAGCACCATGCGCCCAATGCCCGTATCAATGGCGTGCTGGTGCAGCCCATGGCGAAGCCGGGTGTGGAGGTCATGGTCGGCGCGCGGATTGACCCGATGATGGGGCCGCTGGTGGTGGCGGGCCTTGGTGGTGTGCTGGTGGAATTGATGCGTGACTCTGCCCTCGCGCTCGCACCTGTCGCCAAGACGGAAGCGCGCGATATGTTGGGGCGCTTGAAGGGCCGCGCGGCGCTGGAAGGCTTCCGCGGTGCGCCGGCGGCCGATATGGACCGGCTTTCGGACATCATCGTCCGCCTTTCGGAATTCGCTGCCGATCAGCGTGACCTGATCACGGAGCTTGATGTGAACCCCATCATCATTGCCGGCAGCGATGCTGTGGCGGTGGATGCGCTGATTGTGAAAGCTTGAGGCAAAACCATGAACAAGCCGCTTTTCCTGCTTTGGACCGATGGCGCGGATGCCTATCGCAAGGCCATCACCGATGCGGGGCTTGACCAGCGCATCAGGCTTGAAGAATTGCCGCGCAACGCCACCCCAAGTGCGGAGCAAATGCAGGAAGCGGAAGCGATGCTGACCTGGGGGCCACCCGCCGGGACGCTGGCGCAAATGCCAAAGCTCCGCTGGGCGCAAGCCTTGACTGCCGGTGTGGAACATTGGTTGGCGCGGGCTGATCTGCCGCCTGGCCTGACGCTCACCTGCGCACGCGGCACGCATCGCGTGCAAATGCCGGAAAACATTCTGGGCACGCTGTTTCACATCACCAAACCCTATGCTGCGATTGTGGGTGACAATGCTGCCGCCACCTGGACGCGGCGCGTATCGTCAACGCTGGCCGGGCAAACGCTTGGTATTCTGGGGCTTGGTGCCATTGGGCAGGAATTGGCGCGCAAGGCATCAGCACTTGAAATGCGCGTGATTGGCACGCGCCGCGCTGGCGGCACGCTGGCGCATGTGGAACGCGTCTATTCACCGGCGGAAACCGATGAAGTGCTGGCGCAATCCGATTTTGTGGTGCTGCTGCTGCCGGCAACGCCGGAGACCGAGAACATCATCTCTGCCGCGCGTCTGACGCGCATGAAGAAAACCGCCTGGCTGCTCAATTTTAGCCGGGGCGCCTTGATTGATGATGCAGCCTTGGTCGCCGCTGCAAAATCCGGCACCATTGCGGGCGCCATCCTTGATGTGTTCCGCCAGGAACCCTTGCCCAAGGATGATCCTTTTTGGGACACGGAAAACATCCTGGTACTGCCGCATATTGGCGGGCTGCATCCGGCGCGGGATTCCATGGTGGCGGCGCTGCTGGTTGAAAACCTGCGCCGCTTTCTGGATGGCGCGCCGCTCAAGGAAGTGGTGGACCGCAAGGTGGGTTACTGACCCCCATGGCTTATCGGCCCTTCGATCTCAGCGGCAAGGTTGCGCTTATCACGGGCGGCAATTCCGGTATTGGGCTTGGCATGGCGCAAGCCCTTGCGGAAGCTGGCGCTGATATCGCGATTTGGGGCAGCAATGCCGCGAAAAATGCGGCCGCCTTGGAAAGCTTGCAATCATTTGGCGTGCGCCTTCACGCACTTGCTTGCGATATCAGCGATGAAGCGGCGGTGGACAATGCCTTCGCGGAAACCGTTGCACAGCTTGGCCGCGTGGATGCCTGCTTCGCCAATGCCGGCACTTATGGTCATGCTTCGCGCTTCACCGCGCTTGATACCGCAGAATGGCAGCGCGTGATGCGCATCAATCTGGATGGCGCCTTCTTCACCCTGCGCGCCGCCGCGCGGCATATGGTGGAACGCGGCGGTGATGGTTCGCTGGTGGCCGCAGCCTCCCTGGCGGCCATTGAAGGCGCCGCGCGCAATGCGCATTACGGCGCCACAAAGGGCGCGCTGGTGGCCATGATCCACGCGCTGGCCGTTGAGATGGCCCGGCATGGCATTCGCGCCAATGCCATACTGCCCGGCTGGATCGAAACCGCCATGACCGCCGGCAATGTGGCGGATGAGCGTTTCAGCAGCGCCGTGCTGCCCCGCATCCCGGCCCGGCGCTGGGGTCAGCCCGCAGATTTCGGCGGCATTGCGGTTTATTTGGCCAGTGATGCTGCCGCCTATCATTCCGGCGATTGCCTGGTGATTGATGGTGGCTATTCCCTGTTCTGATACCCCCCTCTGGACCCCGGACCCCGGCTTGGGTTAGGAAGTCCATGCGTTGCCCCTGTGGCGGAACGGTAGACGCAGACGACTCAAAATCGTCCGCCCGTAAGGGCATGGGAGTTCGAGTCTCCCTGGGGGCATTCCTTCACACCAGCGCGGTTTCTGGTCGTGTCCCTTCCCGGGACATGGCGGGGTTTTCGTCAGGTCGCTTTGCCTGAAGATGCGCGCAGCGCCGCAAGACGCAGCGCACTGGCCAGCGGCAAGCCTTGGGCCGCGCGTGCCGCATCCACTTTTGCGATCAAGGCTGAGAGGCTTTCGCCCCCTTGTGCCGCGGCTTCTTCCAGCACGGCCCAGAATTCCGCTTCAAGCGCGACCGAAGTTGCATGCCCGGCCAATCGGAAGGAGCGTTTGATCAGATGTTGCTGCACGCATGACCCCGAAAGCGGCGCCTTGCGGTGTGCTGGCGCTTTGGCGTGTTGATCACGGCACGCCGAGCCCCCGAAAGAGGAACCTGCGAAACGGCGCGCGCCTGATCATATCTGAATCGAATCATCATGTATCCGGCTGCGTTTTCCACTGTGATTGATCGTGTGCGGGGTGCGTGTTCCCTCAGCCATATCCGCTGGATTGGACCATGGCCGAACGACCATCACGGATACTCTAGCGATGAGCCAGAATCCGTGCCAGCCGGTCAAACTCGGCGACAGAGAGCGTCTCGCCGCGCCTGTCCCCGGCAATGCCGGCTTGATCCAATAGCGCTTCGGCGCCGCCGAGTGACTTCAACGCCCCGCGCAGCATCTTGCGCCTTTGCCCGAAAGCTGCGGCGGTGAGTTTTTCCATGGCGGCGAAAAGCGCAGGCGGTGGGTCATCCTCATGCGGCGTAAAGCCGACCACGGCAGACCACACCTTGGGCGGCGGGCTGAAGGCGCCGGGCGGCAGGCGCAGCAGCAAATCGCAGCGGCAGCGCCATTGCGCCAGTACGGCAAGCCGCCCATAGGCCGGGGTGGCCGGGGCCGCCGTGATGCGTTCCGCCACTTCAAGCTGGAACATCAGCGTCATGCCTTCAAGCGCGGCAGCGCCGCGCAGCCAGCGCACCAGCAGTGGGCTTGCGACATTATAGGGCAGGTTGGCGATGATGCGCCGTGGCGCGGGCAGGGCGGCAGATTGGTCAATGCCAAGCGCATCGGCTTCCAACACGCGAAGCCGCGCGGGATAGGCCGCTACCAATTCCTGCAAGGCGATAACCGCACGAGAATCCAATTCCACCGCCAGCACCGAAGAGGCAGAGGTTTCCAATAGCGCGCGCGTTAGCCCACCCGGCCCCGGCCCCACTTCCAGCACATGTCGCCCGGTAAGATCACCAGCCAAGGCGGCGATTCGCGCGCAGATGGTCGGATCAAGCAGGAAGTGCTGGCCAAGCGCTTTGCGCGCATCAAGCCCATGCCGAGCAATGGTATCGCTGAGGCTCGGCAAGTCGGGCTTTGTCACGCCATCAGCCTGGGCGCGCGGTGTTGCTGGTGCGGATTTCGATTTGGGCGCGGCGGCGCAAATCGCGCTGCAGCTGACGGGACAGCAATTCAATCCGGTCGCGCAACAGGATATCGCGCGCCTGCTGCGGATTGGCTTCCGCCAGATTGCGGGCTTCACGCGCGCACACCATGAAAATCAGCGCTCCATCCACGGAAATGATCGGCTGGGTTGCGCGCCCGAGGGGCAGGCTGCCGAGAAGATCGCGCAATTCGGGTGGATTGATGTTATCCAAACGTATCGGGCCCGGATCAGCCGGGCGTGGGCTGCCACGCGCGGCGGCATCCATCGCATCACAGCCCCGCGCCTGGTCGGACAGGGTTTGGGCGCGTTGCAACTGCGCCAATTGCTGCGCCGTCGGGGCTTGCGGGTTCACCTGGCCTTCAAAGGGCAGGAAGACCTGGCGCATGGTCATCATGACCGCCATGTCGCGTCCTGAAATGCGCTTGTCGCGCAACTGGACGATTTCAAAACCACCGGGCACGCGGATTGGGTTGCTGATGGCACCTTCGGGCATTTGCTTCAGGATAGTGGCGACAGCCGGATCAAAGCGATCCCCTGTCATCCAATCCATGGCGCCGCCTTGGATTGCGGATTGAGATTGGCTGAATTGCGCGGCCGCCATTGCAAACGGTACGCCTTGGCGCAGGCGCTGAATGACATCAGTCACGAAGCGGCGCACCTGTGCTTCCTGACCGGGATTTTCGACCGGGATGAAGATTTCGGATACCAGAAATTCAGGTTCCCCAAGCCGCGCGCGTTGGGCAGCGAGGAATTCATTCACCTCCGCCTCTGGAATATTGGCCTGTTCGCCAAGCATCCCACGCAGTAGCCGCGCCCAGCCGATCTGCGCGCGGATCTGATCATAAAGCACGCGTGGTTCAATGCCGGCGCGGCGCAGATTCTGCACCACCCCGCCGGACGGCAGCCCATTGCGACTTTCGATATTCGCGACCGAGCCCGCGATATCCTGATCCGTCACCGGGATGCGTCGGCGGCTGAGTTCCTGGATGCGCAGCCTTTCATCAATCAGCAGGCGCAGAATTTGATCCCCACCCTGCGCGCCGGCATCGCCGGTGACACCAGCCGAAAGGGCAAGCAAGCGGCGCCGGCTTTCGATTTCGCTCCGCGTCACGACATCACCATTCACTACGGCGACGATGCTATTGACGCTGCCGCCGGCAGTCTGTGCCAGAACGGGTTTGGGGTCAGCTTGCATCAACAAGGACGCCAGCAACACCAGCATCAGAAATGGTGTTCGGGAGAAGGTTACGGCGCGCATCAACGCCTCCTGCATATTGCCGCCTGTGGCGGGCGGGGTGGCCCAATAGCTCATAGCGCCCTCAATCCCAAATCGCCGATGGTTTTGAAGCCGAAGCGGAAAAGCAACACAGTAGCCCCTGGGTATGGGTCATTGGTCGCGGGGTTTTCAGCATAGCGCTTGATGAAACGGGTTTCAAAAATGAAGCACTCATCCTCATAGGTCGCGGATAAGCCCACGGATACCGGGCGATCCAGCTGTACATCCTGCCGGCCAAAAGCGGCAAAACGCCAGAAGCCCAACCGCTGGGAGGCGCCAAGATAGATTTCCTCACGCTGTGCCACGGGATTGAGATAAGGCGACGGTGGCGCTTGCAGATAACCAAGGGTGAAGGAAGTGTCATCCGCAGGTCGCAATGTGCTGCTGATATCATAAGCGCGTGCGGCAAAGCTTTCTCCACCGCGTCGTGTACGGCCTGTCAGGTCAAGCCAGGAAGCGGGACGGAAGGTGAGCCGGCTAACCCAATCAGACGCACGATTTTCAAGCCCGCTATAGGGGTAGAAAGGCCCGCCATCGTCCTGGACGCGAAAGGACCGCCCCACAATCGCTTCCAACTGCCGATCCTGCGGCAGGAACCACGCGCCGCGCAGCGCCATATCGGCGCGGGTGCCGCCTTCCTGCCGATCACGCCCAGTGAAGCGATTGAGTGAAAACAGATTTGCGTCAGTGAAGTCGAAAACGATGCTGTCCTCATTCGGGATCCGGTATTGGCTGCCGGTCATCGGACCGGTCACCAATTGGATACGCGGTTCGATAACTTGGCGCCCCCAGTCGCCGCCATCGCGAAGGAAGGGCATGCGCCAATCAAGTGCGGTGCGGATATTGGCTGCGGCGTTTTGTCCGTTTGGGCTGCCGGTCGCGTAATTGGGCGCAAGGGTAATATCTTCAAAATCATAAGCCGCAACATCGCTTTGCGCGCGCAATGTCCAGATGCCGCCCATTTCATCCATCCGCAGCAGAGCGTAGCCGATGCGTGAAGACAACCGGCGCGTACTGGTGCCCGAGCCGCGGAAGATCGCAAAATTCCAAGTATCTACGGTAACGCGCCCACCAAGCGAATCCTCAGATGATTCCCAATCGGCATAGATATTGGGCAGAACAGCCGGAATACGATCAACATCATCGGTCCGGCGCAGGCCCTGATAGGCGCGGGTGTCGAAGCGCGCGAAACCTTCCTGGCCCCAGAAGCCTTCGGTGAATAGCGTTGTCGGCAAGACACGCTGCGCACCATAGCGATAGATCCGCAGATATTGTTCGGAACTGGCGCGGTTCAGGTCAAAGCCCGCGCGCCAGGTCTCATCCAGTGAAAAGCGGCCCTTGGCGAAGATATGGCCGGCAAAGCCTTCTTCCGTGCCATCGCGCCCATCCAAATAGCCGGCGGAGCTAAGCATTTCCACCTCGCCAGCATTGAAGCGGCGACGGTAATCTACCCCTAGATTGGGCGCGATCCGCGTGGAGGTTGTGGGCCGCAGCACAAGTTCCTGACTTTCATCAATTGCCCAGTAATACGGCGTTTCGATAAAGCCACCGAGATATTTGGTGACACCGAAGCTGGGGCTGAGGAAGCCTGATTGCCGAGCGGCAGAACCATCCGGGTGCTGGAAATAGGGCAGCCAGATCACCGGCACGCCCGCCATATCCAGCGAAGCGCCACGATAACGCACTTGTTGTTCTGTGCGGTCCAAGGTTGCCGTGCGCGCGCGCAATTGCCAAAGGGGTGGCGCCAGCGGATCATCCTTGCAGGGATCACAGACAGAATAGACAACGCGTGAAAGGTCAAAAATAGACCCATCGGTGCGCCGCGCACCATTGGCGGCAATACGGCCACTCTGGAGCAAATATCCGCGCAGCCCTTCCAGCACACCATCACGCATCTGGTTGGACAAGACAGCGCTTTCCGCGAACATGACCTGCCCATCAGCTTCAATCAGCTGCACATTGCCGTTCGCCGTGGCGACGCCCGTATTGCGGTTATAGGTCAGTTCATCGGCGCGCAGAATGCGCCCGCCCTGGAAGGCCTCCACACTGCCGCGCGCCACGACCAGGGCAGCGTTTTGGTCGTATTGCACTTCATCTGCCGTGAAAGTGACTGGCGCATTCTGCGAGGGCGCAGCAGGCGCGGCGGCGGCCGGTGCTGTGGTGCCTGCCGGCATGCTTGGTGCCACCGCAGTGGGTGAGGTGATGGGTGGCAACAGCGTGGCCTGTGCCAATGCTTGTTGCGACGCCAGGGCTATCGCCAAAAAGCAAAAAACTCTCCCAGCCTGGCGCTGCATTCTAACCATCCTCAAGATGCAGCAGCAGTGCTGCCGCCAGTAGGAAACCGGCGCCTGCGGGCGCCCAGGCCGCCAATACCACAGGCAGCGTCCCGGCTTCACCAAATTCGCCGGTGATCTTGTTCAGCACGAAAAGGGCGAAGCCGGCGCTGACACCCCCTGCGATCATACGCGCCACCCCGCCGCGTCGGGCAGAACGCATGGAAAACCCGGCCGCCAGCAGCGCCATGGCGGTGGCAAGCAAGGGCAACGCCAATAGCGATTGGAAATGCAGCCGATGCCGAATGGCTGAAAATCCGGCATTTTCCAGCACCTTGATGAATTCCGGCAAGGCCCAAAGGCCGAGTGTATCTGGGCTTGCGAAGGAATTTTCGATCCGTTCCGGCGTCAATTCCGTTGTGAAATCCATGCCCTGCGGCGCGCCACCCATGCGATCTGCGCCGAAGATAACGGCGCTTTCAAAGCGCCAGCGCCCGGGTTGGAGCAAGGCCGAAGTGGCTTCGATACGCGCCAGGGGGCGATCTTCCGCTGAAAGGCGCCAAACGCTCACCTCAGCAAGACGGAGCGCTTCACCGGGACGCAATTCTCGTGTTGCGATGGGCCGTCCAGAAATGATCGCAACACCTTGGGGCTGCAGCCCATCATCGGCTTGCCGCAGCCAAAGCCTGCCCCCGGCCAGCGCCGTGATGCCGCCCACATTGCGGAGATAAAGCTGGTCCAACCTTTCTGCCCGGGCCAACATGGCTGAAGACAAGGGCGAAAGGGCCATGCTGGCACCAAGACCCAGCACCAGCGCCACAAGCACTGGGCCGGCCAAAAAACCCCAAGCCGAAATACCCGCCGCTCGCGCTACCACCAATTCGGAAAACCGCGTCAACCGCCAGAACGCAATGATGCCCCCCAGCAGCACGGCAAAGGGCAGGATCTGCATGGCCACAAAAGGCAGCCGCAGACCCGCAATCTGAGAGACAAG
>Ga0194129_10009395_pt1 | contig 10967 bp, 8 predicted proteins | sample TA2KigCa35mmetaG_FD_150862 | JGI IMG/M metagenome (GOLD analysis project Ga0194129, IMG submission 150862) | Freshwater microbial communities from Lake Tanganyika, Tanzania - TA2015038 Kigoma Deep Cast 35m | ecosystem: Environmental > Aquatic > Freshwater > Lake | place: Tanzania: Lake...
CTGTCGGTGCTGCGCTCAAAAGCGCGTCTCCATCCTGCGACATCGCGGGGGCCGCGTATCCAACCACGACACACTCGGGACCGATCGCACGTGTTTTCTCAATGCCCATGCCATTCGCTCCGGTCTTCGCGACTTTGGTCTTGGACTCTAAGAACCTTACTAGCAGTTGGTTGTGCACTGGGTCTTTGAAGACATCGAGGACTGGCGCAAGCTCTGCGGGTGGATCGACGAATCCACACCTGCGGTAGATCATATCCAAGTGGACACCCGTGAAGTTCAGGAAAACCATTGGGATGTTCTTCCTGGCAGCCTTTTCCACTGCAATGGCGGTGAGCGCACTCGTTGCGTTCCATCCAGAACTCTGGCAAAGAATGTGGACGATGTACAGTCCAATGTCTTTCTTGGAATCGAAATACACGTACGCGACAACGCACAAGTTGTCTTGGACTTTCTCAAGCAGAAACCAATACCGATGACCAGCAGATGGCTGGCGCATAGTATCTACGTGGCTTTGCACCCATTCTTCCTTATCGCACTCGACGGATTTCGTTTTATCCAGATACGACCACATCGCTGTGAACAATTCCCGAGCTTGTCCTGTCCAAACTTCGTTCTGACCGACTTTGGGGCCAGGCTTCGCACAAAAACATACCGGCCTCCCTGATTTCGTATGCGTCTTTGAGAACCATCCACGGATCAACTCGTCTACACGAAGCTCTGTCATTTTGATTTCTAATTTGCATAGCCTTAAATACTCTGACGCCAGCATCATCGCGCGAAGCCGTCGATTCCGCGCGCGCGCCCCTCTGCGTATTTCCACCGCACGGCGCATGGAGACACAGGCACACGACGGCGTGCTCGAGCTGATGGAGCGGCTGCTTGCGCGCGCGCGCGCGGCGCTGCAGGACTCGCGCCCTGAGGTGCCGCGCCTCGTGCCCGGCCTGCTGCACCGCCTGCGCAAGACCGAGGAGCTCATGCGCACGCGCGGGGACAGGGAGGCCTGGCTGCCGGAGGCCAGGGAGGCGAAGCTGAGCCCGATGGAGTACATGGACCGCTGCAACCGCTTCCTCTGCAAGCTCGACACTCTCGGCTGGAAGCGTAGCTTCCACCAGAACCTTTTCCACGCGGTGTGCCCAAGCACTTTGTGTTTCCATTTGCATTTTTTGTATTTTGTATATTTTCATTTTATTTTAAAAATTATTTTTTAAAAATTTTATTTTTTAAAAAATTTATTTTTTAAACATTTTATTTTTTAAAAATTTTATTTTTTAAAAATCATTTTTAAAACATTTCATTTAAAAAAATCATTTTTTTTTAAATTTCATTTTTTTATTTTGGTTCACTTTGAAAAGCACCGCCTGTGTGCCATGCTCGCGCTAACGCCGCCGTGCCGCTTGGCGCCAGGACTTCATCCGCGCGACCGCGCGCTCGTTCTTCAAGCTCGAGAAGCCGGGCACATTCGCACGCATGCACGGGCAGCTGTTACAGAAGAACAATTGGGACTGTATCGCCCAGGAGATCCTCATCAGCACCCCGCGCCGCTTCGGCAAGACCATCAGTGAGTGGCCCGGCCCGCGCGCTGCGTCGTCTGCTCGCGCTGGCGCACCGCCGCCTGCTTACGACCACTGACATTCTACTGGCCCGCTTTGCCCCAGGCGTCAGCATGTTCTGCGCGGCGCTGCTGCTTTCATGCCCGTGCGTGGAGATCAGCATCTATTCGACGTGCAAGCGCATTTCACAGAAAATTCTGCGCAACGTCATGAAGTTTGCGGGGATGATAGCCGACCAGGACATGTCCACCATAAACTGCAAGATTTTAAAAGAAAATTCAGAGGAGATATACCTTCAGGGTCCACTCGGAAAAACCGACGTGCGCATCATCAACAGCTATCCGTCCAAGGTAACTGCCGGCAAAATTACTCGAAAAGTCCCCAAAAGTCAAAAGTCTGAATTTACCTGAAAAGTCGCGCCCAAATTTCCAAAGACAGTAAGCACCGCACCAGGCGCTCCTGTCCCGTGTCCGTCGACAGTCTTCCAGCCGTGCCGTCGCGCCGCGAGCTGTAGGGAGCTGCTGTGAGCTGAGCACATGACCCTGAATAGCGTGGCCGTCGAGACGTGCCATTGTGTGGGCTATGGCATATCCGCAGTTGTTTTGTTGAGCCTCTCCGTGCTTTTCCTGGGGTGCAACGTCTGCATAACCATTATGCAGAACAATCGTCGCCCGCCGCGCCCGCTCGAGACACAGCTCATCTAGCTCCGAAGCAGAGCCGTCTTTCGCCCGCGCTTACCGGTTTGTCCCGATGCTGTAGCAAGTTGTGTTCGCGGGTACCGACACAGTGCTGTTGTTTAGAAGACTCACTTGCGCAACGCTCGAGTATCTCGTTACAGTGGCCTTGGGCGCCAGTCTCGGCTTCAGGTACTCGGGTGACGTGGCCACGAGCCCGAGAAATCCAATCTCGAGGATAGTCTTTGCTGTAACCGAAAGCACTGCGTATGCAAGAGAGTACTTTGCCCATTTATTTTTGTACTCTGGTCTTTGTTTAATACTTTCCTTTTTATCGCTTGCTTCTCCCAGATATTCGGCGCTGAAATACTGAAATGTGCATACCACGCCGAACAAAATAAAGCAAATAAATTGCCCGAAGAAAATCACGTCCACAAACGCTGGCATCTGAAAATTCTTATCTCCACACTTCTTTTGATATTGATGTACGAAAGCGTACTGACCGGCGATGCCCCATCTGACAATCTGTGATTCCCACATCCCTGGGAATCCCCATATGAGGAAATGTAGAGTCCACGACACCAGGATGTATACAAGGCCCCGTATGTCGCCGATTATTGCGAAATAATGGAATTTAGTTGATGTTTTATCAGGTTTGTGCAGATATTTCTTATTTGTTTGCTTCTCGATACTGTAGCCCATCAACACCATCGCAAGCTGCATGCCAAAGAATCCCAGGATGATGTCAATGTTCGAAATGCCGAATGAGAGGGCAACCAAAACTACCTGAAGCGGGGAAGTGAACGCATACTCGAGCCAGCGCGAGAACTCGGGACCCACTGGCTTCCATTCACTTGTAGAAAATTTCCTGTATCTGACTCCCTGAAATATGGATGAAAATACATAGATGAAGAACGCCACTGCAGTCAAGTCTATGTATGACGCGTGGATAGTGCCCTCCATAGAAAGCCCGTCGTACTTTTGTTTGCTGTCGTTTGTCCAAGGAGGCTGTGTCATAATAAGATCAAACGATCCAGCGGCACATGACTCTGCAACCGTGTTGTGCCATAACCTCATGCTGTTTAAGAATGACTGATCTCGAGACAGAAACAACAGGTTCCTGGTCAGTTCAATAGTAATCGATTTTTCAATAATCCATACAGCTACGACACCGAGAATGCAGAAAATCGACAATAAGCAACTGATTATTTCGAGTCTTTGTTGCAACTGATTATATTTTGTAAAATTATCGGTGTTTGTCACTTCTGTCGCTCCACCAGCCCCTGTCGTAAGCCCTATAGAATTCAAAGGTGCAAAATGAGCTATAGTCGACGCCGGAACATATACTTTCATATTTGATTCGGCAACTCTGCACGCTTTTACGTCGCGTTGGTACTCTTCCATATTGCGGAAAAGCAATCCGATATTCTCGTCGTCACCGAACGCCCTTCGCATACGATTTGGATACTTATATACAAGAAAAAACATAAAGTGTGTGCATTTCGTACATTTTGAATCTTAGTGTATTTAAGATGTATAATTATTACAGGGGACGCGCTGATGAAGAAGGTGGAAAAGGTATGCGCTAATCGCGATCTATGGCGACATCAGATCGGTAAAATAATTTAAACTGACACATGACTGACTAATGAAAAAAATATTGTCTTCGAAACAGGAGACCAGACGGACTACAGATAGTATATACGTATGTCTATAGTAGCATAGTAAAATGACACAACGGTAAAATATGTAATTTGGTGTCGATTTATGTGTCATAAAACATCATACACACAGGTGTTCTCGTAGGACTGTTAATGTTACTATTTTTAGCATGAACTTTTGAATAGATTAACAATGTTTTGATGTCTAACGTATATAGAATAAGGTATCAGTATTCTATAGAGTATAATACTAAAAGTATAGCATTATCATACAAGTCAATGTATAGATTCCATAACCATAAAGACACTGTGAACCATAAACTAATATAAAATGTACAGCTGTGATATTTTAAGATAGAAAGTAATAGAATACTGTGTAATGTCTATGAAATAATAACCTAAACCATTAGGAAGTGAATCATTACAATTTAGATTCATACTTACATGGTAGGTTGTATCTGACAGACAACAGGCATACGCGGCGGACAGGTGCTGTATTTTTCTACTCACTTTATGTTAGTCAAGCATCAGTCGTCTTCTTTCGTAATACGTTATAGTATGTGATAGTAACACACAACTCATATTACAGTTTACGGTACTCCTACAGCACTGTATTATAAGCACATAAGACCAGATGATGTGTACTACAGGAGAACTTACACATACACAGGATGTTGTCTGGAAGCGGCGCTTCGTCTCGGATCTACCTCGTCTTCTCCGGCCTGGCCTTCGCTGCTCTTAAGCGTGATGGTCTCTACCTCTTCTCGCTCCCGGCTCACCCCGCTACCGGCCTTCGTCTATCCGCGCTTTTGTTCGAGCTCATGGCTCCTGGTTTTGGCTCTGGCTCTGGCTCCGACTCCGACTCCGGCTCTTGACTCTGGCTCCAAACCGCAACGCAAGCTTTCTCGTCAACTTCCCGCCTTTGCCTTCCGTATCGTATCTTGGCTGTGCTACTGAACTTCACCATTTGCCTGTTTGTCTGGCTCGCTGCTTCACGTCGATTCATCGACCGATGACTGTCTTCGGTGTCCGTGATATGGCTGTGCAGCAGGATCTGTCGCGAAACAGCATGGCTCGATGTGCACATAGTGCACCAGGTACGTTTGGCAACGCAGGGCCACTCGCTTGCAGTTTGCAAGCGAGTGAGCGGGTTCGATTCCCGCTGTTGCTTTAAATTAACATTAACACACTTCCTTGTCCGACACCACAAATTTACATTCTAATATTTAACATTGATCGTTTCAGAATTTCGAGATGGACTTTAAAATCATTCTTTGTTGTCTGTTCATTGTCGCGTGTCCGTGCTATTCGCGCGAATATGGAAAGTATGTACCGTATGGGGCTCTGTTGTTTACAACGTTCGCGTATTTTCATGATGCCCGAAACCCTGAAGCCACTGTCGCTTCACAAGTCTCAAACATGCTCCGTCAGATCCTGCCGAAGCTGCCTTTCAAACGTTGGATGTCGAATGCGAAGTCGTGGATGATTAGGGCTCTACAACAGTGTTTGTCGGTCGCCTTGAACATTGGTATTCCCGCAATAATCGTAATTTGGGGTGTCTCGCTTTTTATCCCTTCTGGAGCATGCTATTTGCTGATCTACTATATTTCATCGTGGATATGGAAGTATATCAAGCAAAAATATGCAGTGAATATTCATCCTTGGGTCATATTGGTTGTGAATTGGATATATGGACTTTGTGACCGTTTTTGCAAGATGATTGTATATCTCATCATTGGTTTATGTGGGATTTATTGTTTTGGTGCGACACTCCAAGGTATCCTTTCTTGGTTGTTTGTTAAGGCATACATCATCAACGTACATCTTTCGAAATCCATGGAAGTCAGAAACAGCACAGTCAATCTACGCTATATGCGCAATATTGACAATTTTACCCATTCAAACAACAATTTCGTCAAATTCTCTTGTGAATTTGGAATACTACATGCAGATTTATCTGAGTTAAATGAAAATTTTAACATGACTCAGATGGAACGTTTGGAAGCAGGTGTCTGGATGTCCTGGATAAAATCGATGAAGGATGCAAAACATGATGTTGCAATGAACCGAATGGAGTTGGAATTTATTGTCGAGTTTATTAAGATTTGGATTCACGTGTTGGAACCTTTCAAAGAACTGATAATTTATTTTCCATATTTATTCGGGTTGTATCGATTTAGGGTTGGTATTAAATGGCTTATAACCATCATCATCATCCCCTTCTATACCTTGTTGTACGTTTGGTTTGTATGGATACGTTGCTGGGAACAAGGATTTCTTTGGGGCATTTTCCACAAGTATACTTGCGCAAACGGCCTCATGATCTTAGTTGTCAATTTTTTGCCGGGAGTGTTGATATGGGGCATGAGTAAACTGAAGACTGGCTTACAAGAGCTGGTACATGCGTTTTCACAACCTCCTGCTACACAGACACGCAGTGTGCGCGGTAAATCACCAAGTAGGCGTAATAATGATTGACTTTCTACAACGCGCGTTGTAAGTCTTGAGTTTATACAACGCGCAAAACCTCATGAACAGAATAAAAGCTTTATCTCAATGAACTCCCTGTGTTGTTTCAGCGCGCGCGCGTGTCTCTCGAGATGATGACTCGACGCCGCTCCGCACTGCCCTACCCTTCGCGCGCTATACAAACTCGTTGAGGCAGGTGCAGACCGCCTTGTAGAGCGCGAGCTGCGCCTCTTGCGTGGCCGCCTGCTCGCTCACGGCGCGGAGCTCCGCGCGCGCGGCGCTGAGCTCCGCGCGCGCGGCGCTGAGCTCCGCGCGCGCGGCGCTGAGCTCGGCCTGCAGGCGCTCGCACTCGGCGGCGACGCCTGCGAGGGCGCCGGCCGGCTCGCCGGCGGGCTCGCCGGCCGGCTCGCCGGCCGGCTCGGCGGCGTGCGCGCCGGCGCGCGCCGGCGCGCGCCCCGCTCCGCCCCGCTCCGCCCCGCTCCACCCCGCCTCCGCGCCGTGCCGCGCGGGCCCCGCCCCGCCCTCGGCGCTCGCGTACAGCGCGCGGTGCGCGATGCGCCGCAGGTCGATCGTCTGGAAGCCGCGCGGGTTGCGCAGCTCGCGGCGCCGGTAGAGGTCGCAGAGGATGCGCACGTCGTCGGCGCAGTAGTCGAGCAGCTCCTGCCAGCGCCCGTCCGCCGCCATGCGCACCGCCTCGCAGCCCGACGACGACTTCATCTGCACGCCGTTGTGCTCGCAGAGCAGGTTGAGGCTGAACGTGTGCCGCGGGCCGAAGACCTCGAGCCGGCACGCCTCGAGGATGTCGGTCGTCTTCAGCAGCCAGCCAGCGACCGTCGCCTCCGGCAGCCGCAGCGCCTTGTGCAGGAAGGGCACGTCGAAGCGCACCCCGTTGAACGCGCAGAGCGACTCGGCGCCATCGAAGGCGGCGACGAGCGCCGCCGTGAGCTGCGCGCGCTCGCGCCCGCAGTCGCCCTCGGCGGCGACGCGCCCGAACTCGTACGCGCGCCGTTCGCCGGTGCGGAAGTCCTCGGTGCAGACGACGGTGACGAGGCAGCGCTCGCGGTCCAGGCCCGTCGTCTCGATGTCGAACGCGAGCATGAGGGGGGTTCGCGCCCCTGGCGCTAAAGCAAGATCTTATCCTTTTTAGCGGCGGCCCGGCGGCGGCCGGCGGCGGGCTCGGCCCGGCCGCGCTGCGTCTTGTTGTGCCCCGCCAGAATCTTCGCCTGCAGCGCCGCCAGCGCCGGCGCGCGCATGCGATTGTACCCGCGCCAACGGAAGTCCTTCGCCGGGATGTAGACCTGACCCGCGGGCGCACACCCGCAGAGCATCCGCACCCCGGTGCAGAACGCGACGGCGCCGACCCACGCGCTCGCCAGCACAAACACGCACTCGCGCGCGCGCATGTCTATGTGGATGTGAGCGCTCTGTGTGATCTTAAAGACGAGCGCCCCAACAGGCGGAATCGCGGCAAGACCGCCCGGCCCGCCCCTTTAGCTCAGTCGGCAGAGCGCGTGGCTTTTAACCACGTGGTCGCGAGTTCGAGCCTCGCAGGGGGTGCGTGCTCACTTTTTACCATGCTTTTGAAAGCATTGGCACTCGCTGTGCGCGGGCCCGCCCACTGCTGTGCGTAGTTCTCGCGCATTTAGTTGGCTCCACAGTTACCGACGCACGAGTGCAAATAACGCTCTGAGGTCTGCAACTGCAGCCATATTTCCCACAGACGATATAGCCTCGGCCGCCAGCCCAGGATCACCCCGTGATCCCACCCCAGAAACCTCTTCCAATTGTGGGGGTTCATGTGAAGGATGAACTGTGCCGACTTCGTGTTTTCAGTGCTAGGGAAGGCCGTGATGTCCAGCACCCGCACGAGGGAGTCATCCACGTCGTACTCTCTTGCCTCGATCAGTTCATGTAAACATTGCTGTTCGTAAGTGTGTCTTGTGTTCCAGATAAAGGGACACTTGAAGTCCCACCATTCTTCGAGAAACAGCAGAGCCTGTGCGTTATTTCTCCAGAACATGATTCCCGAGCACCCGAGCTCGTTACCACGCGACGTGAAGAGTGGCCAGGGGTCGTTCTTGAACAGGGTCAAGACCGGCTGGTGTTTCTGCTGCAAAAACGGATCGAACACCCACTCGAGTGGAAGCGACTGTGTGTAAAATACTGCATCAGAGTCCATGAACACGATGTACTCCGCTCGAGGGAAGGATATCATTGCGTACTTGATGGCCAGGAGCTTGCACCAGGGAGACGCCCTCGGGCCGTGCACTGGGTGCAAGCAAGCGGTGCATGCCTTCGAGTCAAAACTGCTAAGGTTGTTCGCAGGCATTGGGCACGGCGTTTGCATGTACAAGAACCCGTACTGATGTCGCATGGCGTAACGCGCGTTTATTTTTGCCGATAGCTGGTGGTAGCCGACTGGACGCTGGCACGGACTTCTGCTGTCTTGCATGACTATCAGTACGCGCGAGGCAGGCGCACTGATGTTGACCGGGTCTGAACAGTACTTTTCCATATCAATAACAGGGTCGTCTTGAACATGCGAGGACTCCACTTGATACTGCAGAACCCGCAAGAACCCGAAAACAAGGATGGCGCACACGTTGAGCAGGACCGCTACTAACACAATAAACCTCGCAACCAACATTCTGCTGCGAGGCTCGTTTGCTACAAATGGAGTTAAAACGTGCATTAATTAAATAATGTAAAATCATCCTCACCGTGCGGCCTACGAATACGTCACCTTCTTTTTTTTTGTGGTTGAACGCGGCGCATCCGGCCCCATGTTTTGTATTTTTTTGCTCTTGGGTGTGGCAGCAGTAGACAGAAACGCATTTTCCAATTCTTTGATTCGGAGCATCATTCGATTAGACTTGGTAATCATCTTCTTAATTCGTTTTCGACACTTTTCCTCGTTTTCAGCAGTCACTTCCGCTTCATCCTCCAAGTGTTTGATTCGTTTTCGACACTTTTCCTCGTTTTCAGCAGTCACTTCCGCTTCATCCTCCAACTGTTTGATTCTGTTGATCATCTGCATGATCGTAGGCCGCGCGACCATGCGCCCGGGTTTTTCGTTTAACTTAGAGGTAAACGGTTGATAATCTTCAAACTGTCCGTTTATTTTGTTGACTTCCAACGTTTGAAACAGTGCCTGCCATTCACGCAATTCCATAGGCACACGCGCATGCGCAAATACTCGGTATCGCACTTGATTACTGACCGTGTCTTTTTCCTGGAATCTGACAAGATAGCGCATTGCATTGTCCACATTCTCCCACAGTGGCTTCTTCTTCGTGTTTATGTCCGCCGTCAAAAACGTTTTGACAGGATTTACGTTACCATCTGTCAAAGTGCACATGTCTGACACCGCCGCACTCCTGCATCAGACACCTTGTTTTTTTCTAATGTCGCCGTTGCCCATGCTCATCGAAATGGTTGAAACGGCGCCCCGGCATGCCAGCGCGCGCCCTCTTCGCCGCGCCGCCGCCGAACGAGTATCTGGTTAGGCCCACGCTCGAGTCGCACCGGCTTCGGCGACTTTGTGCACGGGGGTATTTAGGCTGGTTTGTGCATGGTATATTTGGCGAAAGCCCGAGCAGGGGCGACATGGAGGCTTTTGCTCTTGCTAGCGGTGATGGAATATGCGTCGCCGGCGCACGGGCAGCTTACCCCGTGCGGTCCGGGATACATCGGGCGTATAGGGTCAACATGCTCCGCGTGTGGACATAATACCTTTAAGTCCGTGTTATCAACTGCAGCGAATGCGAGAATGACCTGTACCGGCTGTGTTTGTCAAGGGGGGGTAAGCACCGAAGGTACGATTACAGACGGCCCTGGCTCTTACTCAAACAATCAACGATGCCAGTGGTTAGTTGAAGCCGATGGCGCAGCGATCTCATTGGTTTTTTCTTCGTTGGCTGTGGAAAGTGGATACGACCACGTAAATGTTTATAGTTGCAGTGATTCCACTTGTGCTAGCAAAGAACTTCAACGAAGCTTGACGGGTGGAATACCTTCCGATGGACTTGAGATAACTGTGCAAAATTATCTTCTTGTAGATTTTATTACTGATGGTTCTGTTACATATAATGGATTTGAAGCACGATATTATGCCACAACCGGATGTAACGCTTGTCCGTTAAATTCCGGACACTCTTTAACAGCACAGGTAAACAACAATGCGTGTGTATGCAAGCAAGGATATACAGGGACATCAATGATGCTATGCTCGGTCTGTGCAGTGGGTAAATACAAGGATGTCTTGGGCTTCAGCGAATGTATCGAATGCAACCCCGGCAAATACTCAGACAACTTGGGAGCTGAGTCCTGTAGCAACTGTCAGATTGGAAAATATACAGATATTCAAGGAGCCACTGTGTGCACACAATGTAATTCCGGGAAGTTTTCGTCTATAGGCAAATCTACTTGCTCTACTTGCGGTGTCGGAAAGTACGCCACTTACGAATCTTCCTCTTGTGTGGACTGTGCAGCGGGCAAGTTTAATGAAATTGAAGGCGAAATAATTTGCAAGACATGCCCTCAAGGAACATTCTCCTTACTTTCTGCTTCCGCGTGCACGTTGTGCGCGGCTGGAAAGTTCTCTTCTACAATAA
>Ga0194129_10009397_pt1 | contig 10966 bp, 7 predicted proteins | sample TA2KigCa35mmetaG_FD_150862 | JGI IMG/M metagenome (GOLD analysis project Ga0194129, IMG submission 150862) | Freshwater microbial communities from Lake Tanganyika, Tanzania - TA2015038 Kigoma Deep Cast 35m | ecosystem: Environmental > Aquatic > Freshwater > Lake | place: Tanzania: Lake...
CGGCGGCGGACCGGATCGTGATCCTGCCCGAGACGCTGGCGCCGCCGACGCGCCCAGCCATCGACGACCTTGAGCGGACGGCGCTGGCGGAGAACGCCCGGCTCGCCGCCCGCCGCGCGGCGCTGGACGCCGAGGCGAAGGCGCTCGGCTACGTCGACGTCGCGCGGTTCCTGCCCGACCTCGACGCCGGCGTGGCCGTCGGCGTGGAGCACCACGGCGAGGTCGGCGTGGGTCCCTCGCTGGGCGTGGGCCTGCCGCTGTTCAACCAGGGGCAGGGCGAGCTGTTGCGGCGCCAGTCGGCGCTCGCCCTCGCGGCCGCGGCCCTCGCCGAGGACGCCATCGCGCTGCGCACGACGGCACGACAGGCCGCCGTCGTCGCCGACAACGCCTGCCGCCGCGCCGAGCAGTTCGAGAAGCAGCTGCTGCCCGTGCTGGCCGTCATCGTCGATGAGATGGAGCGGCGGCTCAACGGCATGCTCGTGACCCCCGAGCCGCTGCTGGCGTCGCGCCGCGTGGCCATCGACGGCGAGCGGTCGCTCGTCCTCGCCCGCCGTGACGCCTGGCGCGCCGTCGTCGACGTCCTGCAGCTGCGGCAGGGCGGGACCCCCGTCAAGGTCGCGTCGCCCATGGCGGCGGCGTCGGCGGCGTCATCGTCGCCCGCCCACGGCGGCGCGGGAGGTCACTGATGGTCACGCGTCGCGAATTGCTGGCGGCGGGGGCGGTGGCGGGCCTCGTCACGCCCCGCGCCCGGGCGGCGCAGGCGGCCGCGCACGGCGGGGCGCTGGCGCTTGCCGAGCGTCCGCGCGCCGGCGGTCGCCCGCCGCTCGTCGTGCCCGACGGCGCCGTGCTGCCGTGGGTGCTGAAGGACGGCGTCAAGGTCATGCACCTGGTCGCCGAAGAGGTGCAGCACACCTTCTGTGACGGCCTGACGGCGACCTGCTGGGGCTACAACGGGCGCACGCCCGGCCCGGTCATCGAGGTCGAGCAGGGCGATCGCCTGCGCATCTACGTGACCAACAAGCTGCCCGAGCCGACGACGGTGCACTGGCACGGGCTGCGCGTGCCCAACGGGATGGACGGCGTCGCCGGCCTGACCCAGAGGCCCATCCGCACCGGCGAGACCTTCAAGTACGAGTTCACCGTCGAGAAGGCCGGTACCTTCATGTACCACCCGCACTACGACGAGATGACCCAGATGGCGCTGGGCATGACCGGGCTCTTCGTCGTGCATCCTCGGCGTGCGCCGGCTGAGGAGCCCGCCGTCGACCGCGACGTCTGCTACGTGCTCAACGAGTGGTCGATCGCGCCGGGCGCGAGCCGTCCCAATCCGATGGCGATGGCCGAGTTCAACGTCCTGACGTTCAACAGCAAGGCGTTCCCCGGCACGTCGCCCATCGTCGTGCAGAAGGGCGATCGCGTGCGCCTGCGCCTCGGCAACCTGAGCGCGATGAGCCACCACGCGATGCACCTGCACGCGTTTCCGATGACGCTGGTGGCCACCGACGGCGGCGTCGTCCCGCCGTCGGCGCGACACCCCGAGACGACGTGGCTGGTGCCGACCGGCTCAGTGCGGGTCATCGAGTTCGTCGCCGACCTCGAGGGCGACTGGGCCTTCCACTGCCACATGACCCACCACGGCATGAACCAGATGGCCCACGGCATCCCGAGCATCATCGGCGCCGACGTCACCGACATCGCCGTGCGGCTGCGTCAGCTGCACCCGTCGACGATGCTGATGGGCGAGGCCGGCATGGGCGGCATGATGCACATGTACCGGATGCGGTCGAAGATGCCCGAGAACAGCGTGCCGATGCTCGGCGGCACCGGCCCGTTCGATGACATCGAGATGGGCGGCATGTTCACCATCGTGAAGGTGCGGGCCCCCGGGCAGCTCGACGACGTCTGGTACCAGCACCCGCCGGGCACCGTCGCCAGCCGGGCCAGCGACGACGATCTCCGTCGCGACGGCATCGTGCCCGGACGGCATTGAACGGACCCCGCCCGGCGTCGGGCGTGACACTTGGACCGACGGGCGCTCCGGTAGGCGAACACGTCGCGGGGGATTGCCACCGGAGGCGCGCGGCCTACGGTCGGCGCCCCGGAGTCCCCATGCTGAACAAGCTCGCTCTCGCGGCCCTCGTCGCGCTCGTCCCTGTCTCCGCGTCCGCCGCCGTGGGCGTCGCGCAGGCGCCCAACCGCTTCGATCGTCACTTCGAGCGTCTGCCCGACGTGCGGCTCGTGCGTGGCGCGCAGCCGAAGGCCATCCCCCTCGACGTCACCGCCGCCGCCGGTGAGGCGTGGACGGTCGCCGTCGACGCTACCTGGGCGACGGTGACGCCGGCGGCGGGCACCGGCCCGGCGCGGGTAACGCTCACGTTCGACGCCGACGCGCTGAACGCCCTCGTCGACCCGACGGCGACGCTGACGGTCACCGGCCCGGACTCGACGGCGACGCTCGACATCCAGTGGGACATCTGGCCGAAGGTCCTCGTCGGCGCCGACCAGCGGCAGGGCCCCGAGGGGCGCGCCGCGCTCATCGAGTACGCGAAGAACCGCGCGAACTGGCCGAAGGACGGCTTCGGCGGGTCGTGGGAGCTGTGGGGGTTCCTGCCGGACCCGACGACGCACCCCGACCGGCTCTCGGGACCGGCGCCCATCGACGCCGCCGAGGCGACGCCTTGCGCGCCGGGGCAGACGACGGGCTGCACGCGCGAACGGCAGGCGGGTCTGTCGGCGGGCCAGAACGCCGACCAGGCGTGGCTGCTGTCGACGGGCGACTTCCGCGTCACCATCGGCGTGCTCGACTCGGGCATCAACTGGGACGCCAACAGCCTGGTCAACAAGTTCTACGTGAACGCCGCCGAGCTCGCGTCGTGCCCACCGCCGGGCGCCGACACCACCGCCAGCGACCTGTTCACCGCGTACGACGTCAACGGCGACGGCCTGTTCAACATTCGCGACTACGACGACGCGCCGTGGCTCGAGGACGTCAACCTGAACCGTCGCCGTGACCCGCAGGACCTTATCTGGGCCGACGACGGCGACGGCCCCTGCAGCGACGGCGTCGACGACGACGGCAACGGCTACGTCGACGACATCGCCGGCTGGGACTTCTTCTGGAACGACAACGACCCGTCCGACGACAGCGACTACGGCCACGGCACCGGCGAGGCCAACGACTCCGGCGCCGAGGCCCACGATGACGACGGCACCCCCGGTCTGTGCCCGCGCTGCTCGATCCTGAACGTGCGCGTCGGCGACTCGTTCGTCGTCGACGTCAACCAGTTCGCCGACGCCGTCGTCTACGTCGTCGACAGCGGCGCCGACGTCGTGCAGGAGGCGCTCGGCTCGATCAACAACACGGCCTACGCGCAGAAGGCCATCGACTACGCGTACTTCCACAACGTGCCCATCGTGGCCTCGGCCGCCGACGAGACGAGCTACCACCACAACTACCCGGGCAGCCTCGAGCACACGCTGTACGTGCACGCCATCGTGCACGACGACGACGGCCCCTTCGACTCGACGACCTTCCTGAACTTCAACAACTGCACGAACTTTGGCGGCCACCTGGTGCTGTCGACGCCGGGCGCGGCGTGCTCGTCGGAGGCGACGGGCAAGACCGCCGGCCAGACGGGCCTCTTGATGTCGTACTGGCTGCAGCAGAAGGACCGCGCGCAGGGCACGCCCGCCGAGGCCTACTTCGCGACCCCGCTGTCGGCCGAGGAGATCTACCAGACGCTGATCGCCTCTGCCGACGACATCGACGTCGAGGGCGCCGAGGCCGACCCGGCGGCGAAGGAGCTGCGCAAGTTCCCGTCCAACGAGGGCTGGGACCTGCACTTCGGCTGGGGCCGCAACAACGCCCGCCGCGCGCTCGAGCTGGTGCGCGACCAGCAGGTGCCGCCCGAGGCGGACATCGCCTCGCCGCGCTGGTTCGAGGTCTACGACCCCGATCGCACGCCGACGTTCGCCGTGCGCGGCAACGTGTCGTCGCCGCGGCTGACGGACCTGCGCTGGGAGCTCTACGTCGGCGAGCGCATGGTGGGCGTGCCGCTGGTGAAGGTCGCCGACGGGCAGGGCGGCGTCGGCGACGGCCTCGGCGCCACCGACGTGCTCGCCACCATCGACATCGCCCGCGACCTGCCGGGCATGCTCGCCCGCGCCGGCGACAAGGCGGGCAGCGACCCCGAGCAGTTCTCGGGCGTGCTCGAGCTGCGCGCCTACGGCACGAACCCCGCCGGCGACGTCCTGATGGGCAAGTTCCGCAAGACCTTCGGCGTGCGCCGCGACCCGAGCGTGCTGCCCGGCTTCCCGCTGTACCTGGGCGCGTCGGGCGAGTCGTCGCCCAAGCTCACCGACCTCGACGGCGACGGCTCCGAGGAGATCGTCCTCGCGACGTCCGACGGTCTGGTGCACGCGATCACCGCCGACGCCAGCGAGCTGCCGGGGTTCCCGGCGGCCCTCGACGTCTACGCCGCGCTGAACCCCGCCGTCTGCGCCGCCGAGCCGACCAAGTGCCACCGCTCTTCGCGGGCGTTCCGCGAGGGCACGACCCACCGCATCGCGCCCGAGGACATCCGCACGTCGGTGCTCGCCAGCGTCGCCGTCGGCGACCTCGACGGTGACGGCGGCGCCTGCCGCGACGTCGTCGTCGCCACCCTCGATGGGCTGCTGTACGCCGTCGACTGCAACGGCGCGCTGCGCGCGGGCTTCCCGGTCACGATCGACCGCTCGACGACCCCCGACGGCCTGACCGGCGCGCGCCGCTGCGAGCGCAACGGCCAGCCGGTGATCGGCTGCCGCGACGAGCAGCTGTTCGCCGAGAGCGGCTTCTTCAGCTCGCCGCTGCTCGTCGACCTGGACGCCGACGGCAGCCTCGAGATCGTGGTGGGCGGGCTCGACTCGCGCGCCTACGCCTGGCACCTCGACGGCCGCGTCGTGAACGGCTGGCCGGTGCACCTCGTGAACGAGGCCGAGCCGGCCTACGTCGACGGCGAGGCCAACCGACTCGACGACCGGATCATCGCCTCACCGACAGTGGCCGACCTGTTTGGCGACGGCACACCGTGGCTCGTCATGGGCACCAACGAGCGCAAGAAGAACTCGAACCAGGTGTTCCTGTACGCCATCCACCCCGAGGGCAACGCCCACGCCGGCGGCGCCTTCCCCGACGGCTGGCCCACCAAGGTCGACGGCTTCATTCCCGACGAGATCCTGCCCTACGTCGGCCGCGGCAACCCGAACTCGCCCTGCGCCGCCGACTTCGACGGCGACGGCGACGACGAGATTGTGAACGCCGGCATGGGCGGCAACATGCTGATCATCGACGGCAACGGCGTCGCGCGGTCGCAGGCCATGCGCTCGCTCTCGAGCGACTTCGGCCCCAACGAGACCGTCGACGAGACGAAGAACGGCTTGATGCTGCCGGTGATCAACAACCCGTCGGTGGCCGACCTCGACGGCGACGGCATCCTCGACATTGTCAACGGCACCGCCGGTACCGGGCTCATCGCCGTGGCCAGCGAGGGTGGCAAGCGCAGCGACTTCGACCACGCGGTGTCGGCGTGGATCAGCGGCAACGGCTACTTCCAGGACGGCTTCCCCAAGCGCGTGTGGGACTACCAATTCTTCATGAACTACGCGGTGGCCGACGTCGACGGCGACGGCCAGATGAACGTGCTGTCGGGCGACGGCGGCTACTTCGTCTACGCCACCAACAACGACGGCAGCGACGCGCCGGGCTTCCCCAAGTGGACGCAGGGGTGGCACATCGCGACCCCGGCGGTCGGCGATCTCGATGGCGACGAGAAGATCGAGGTCGTCGCCAACACCCGCGAGGGCTGGCTATGGGTCTGGAAGACCGAGGGCCATGTCCGCGGCCCCGAGCAGGCCCAGCCGGCCATCGCGTGGGAGGGCTTCCACCGCGACGACCAGAACACCGGCAACGCCTCGGGCCGCTTCGCCTCCCTGAAGCGCTACGCGCCGCTGTTGCCCCCCGACGACGCGGGCGATGGCTGCGGCTGCACGCAGTCGCAGACGAACCCGGGCGCGCTCGCGGGCCTCGCGCTGCTGGCGACGCTGTCGTTGGCGCGTCGGCGTCGGCGCGCGTGAAGGAGAACCCCATGGCGCGCTCGGTCATCGTCGTCGTCGCGGTCCACCTCTGCCGGTTGTCGATCCTCGCGATCGGCGCGGTGGCGCTGCCGGGGTGCCCAGAGCTGACGACCTTCACCGTGCCTGCCGAGGGCGAGATCGAGGTGCCTGGCGCCCCGATCGTCGGGGCCAATCCGCTGCTGGCCGATCAGGTCTTCCCCGGTGAGATCTTGTCGCAGGCGCTGTCCGAGGCGCTGCAGCAGTCGTTCGACACGCAGGGCTACGACAAGGACGCCGTCGAGTCGCTGCAGCTGACAAGGCTGACGATGACTGTGCAGGACGCCGAGCAGAACGGTCGGCAGGTGCGCGGGCTCGGCTTCCTGTCGAGCCTCACCGTGTCCATCGGCGCCGACGGCTTTCCGGCCGTCGTCGCCGCGCAGAGCGAGGACGGCGCGTTCGACGGTACGCCGGGGCCGGCCCGCTACGAGGTGCCGTGCAGCGAGGCTGAGCTGAAGGAGCTCTTCGCCGGCTCCGACGCGCTGCAGATGACCGCCGACGTCGAGACGGGCGCCCCGCCGAACTTCAACACGACGGTGAAGTTCCAAAGCGAGCTGACGGTGCAGGTGAACGTCATCGGCGCGCTGAACTGACACTGACACTGACACTGACACTGACACTGACACTGACACTGACACTGACACTGACATTGGCATTGGCATTGGCGCTGGCACTGGCACTGGCACTGACCGACGCGGCGCCGGCGGCTCTTCGCTCAGCCAGCGTCGAGGGCGTCAAACAGGCGGTCGACGTCCTGCGCGCGGTTGAAGCCGTGCGGCGTGACGCGCAGCCCGCCGGCGCGGACGCCGACGGCGACGCCGCGGTCGCGCAGGCGGTTCGCCGTCGCCGCCGGGTCACCCGACGGCACCACGACGACGAAGGGGCTGTCGTGGCGGGCGCGCACGACGGCGCCGGCCCGGCGCGCCCGCTCCTCGACGAGCGCGGCCATCGCCATCGCCTCGGCCTTCAGCCGTTCGACGCCGACGGCGAGCAGCAGCTCGATCGACGCGGCCCCGGCGCAGGCGCCGAGCAGGTGGGGCGTGCCCGGCTCGAAGCGGCGGATGTCGCCGCGCGTGGGCTTCTCGTGGTCGACGGGGTCGTCGGGGGTGCCGTAGGTGATCGCGCCGTGCAGGATGGGCGTCAGGCGGTCACGCAGCGCCGGCGTGACGGCGAGGAACCCGTGGCCAAGCGGGCCCATCAGCCACTTGTGGGTGCCGCCGCACACCGCGTCGACGCCGAGGGCAGCCATGTCGAAGGGCTGCACGCCCAGCGCCTGGATGGCGTCGGCGACGACGACGGCGCCGTGGGCGTGGGCGGCGTCGACGACGCGGGCCAGGTCCACCCGCGCGCCGGTCTGGTACTGCACGGCGCTGACAGCGACGACGCGGGTGCGTGGTCCGATGGCGGCGCACAAGGCGTCGTGGTCGACGGCGTAGTCGGGGCCGCTGCCGCTGCCGACGACGACGACCTCGGCGCCAGCGCGCTCGGCGGCGCGGTGCCAGGGGTACGCGTTCGACGGGTACTCCTGAGCGAGCCGCACGATCTGGTCGCCGGCGCGCAGGGGCAGTCCGAAGGCGACCTGCGTCAGCGCCGACGCGCAGGTCTGGAAGAACGCGACGTCGTCGGCGGTGCAGCCGATCAGGCGGGCGAACGTCGCCCGGGCGGCCTCGTAGCGGCGCAGCAGTGCGCCGATGGCAAGCGTGCCGTCGCGCGACAGCGCGGCGACCTCGGCGAGCGCCGCCGCCGCGTGGGCGGTCATCGGGCTGACGCCAGCGTTGTTCAAGTGCACCGACGCAGCGCCGTCGTGGGGCGCGCGCAGCGCGCCGAGGGCCTCGTCGGAAGTTGGGGACGCGGGCATCGTCGGGCCTTGGTCGTTCACAGGATGTAGCGCGACAGGTCTTCTCGACCGAGCAAGGGCTGCAACCGCTGCTCGACGAACGCGCGGTCGACGACCACTGCGCGGCCGCGTTGGTCGGCGGCGCCGAACGACTCTTCCTCGAGCAGCTTCTCGAGCACCGTCGCCAGCCGGCGGGCGCCGATGTTCTCCTGCGCGAGGTTCACGGCGGCGGCGACCTCGGCGATGGCGTCGACGCCGTCGTCGGTGAAGCTCAGCGCGAGGCCCTCGGTGGCGAGGAGCGCCGCATACTGCAGGAGCAGCGACGCCTCGGTGTCCTTCAGGATCTTCTTGAAGTCGTCGCGCGACAGCGGCTTCAGCTCGACGCGGATGGGCAGGCGACCCTGCAGCTCGGGGATCAGGTCCGATGGCTTCGACACGTGAAAGGCGCCGGCGCACAGGAACAGCACGTGGTCGGTGCGCACGGGTCCGTGCTTCGTCGACACCGTCGAGCCCTCGATGATCGGCAGCAGATCGCGTTGCACGCCCTCGCGGCTGACGTCGGGCCCCTGCCGCCCCGAGCCGGCGATCTTGTCGATCTCGTCGAGGAACACGATCCCCGACTGCTCGGCGCGCTGCACCGCCTCGCGGGTGATCACCTCGTGGTCGACGAGCTTAGCCGCCTCCTCGCGCTGCAGCAGCGGGCGCGCGTCGCGGATGCTCAGCTTGCGACGCTTCTTCTGCCCGCCCAGCGCGCTGGCGAGCGCGTCCTGCAGGCCGCCCAGCTGGTCACCCAGCCCAGCGTCCAGGCCGGGGCCCATGCCCGGCACTCCCAGCATCTGGAAGGTCGGGCCGGCGCTGGCGACGTCGATCTCGATCTCGCGGTCTTCGAGCTTGCCCTCGTGCAGCAACACGCGGAGCTTCTCGCGCGTGCGGTCGTCGCCCTGGCTCGTGGGTGACGACGATGACGACAGCGACGAAGTCGGCGTCTGGTCGAAGGCGACGCCGCCGAAGAGGCCGGGCGCGCGCGGTGCCGGGCGCGGCAACAGCGCGTCGAGGATGCGCTCGTCGACAGCGTCGCGGGTGCGCTCGGCGACGCCGGCCATGGCCTCATCGCGCACCATCTTGATGCTGGCTTCGACGAGGTCGCGGATGATCGAGTCGACGTCGCGGCCGACGTAGCCGACCTCGGTGAACTTGGTGGCTTCCACCTTGACGAAGGGGGCGCGGTCGAGCTTTGCCAGCCGGCGGGCCAGCTCGGTCTTGCCGCAGCCGGTGGGGCCCATCAGCAGGATGTTCTTGGGCGCGATCTCGTCACGCAGCGGCGGTGGCACTCGCTTGCGGCGCCAGCGGTTGCGCAGCGCGATGGCGACGGCGCGCTTGGCGTCGTGCTGTCCGACGATGAAGCGATCCAGCTCACCCACGATCTCGCGCGGCGTGAACGCCAGCTCGGGGGCGGGGGCAGCAGGGGGCGGCGTGTCGGTCATACGAGCTCCTCGACGACGACGTTGGCGTTCGTGTAGACGCAGATGTCGGCCGCGGTCTTCAGGCTCTCGACGGCGACGTCGCGCGCGCCGAGCTGCGTGTGGGCGCAGAGCGCGCGCGCGGCGGCCAGGGCGTAGGCGCCGCCCGAGCCGATGGCGTGACACTCGCCGTCGGGCTCGAGCACGTCGCCGGTGCCCGACAGCAGCAGGATGCGCTCGCGATCGGCGACGAGCATCAGCGCCTCGAGCTGGCGCAGCAGCTTGTCCTTGCGCCACTCCTGCGTGAGCTTGACAGCGGCGCGCGTCAGGTCGCCGCCCTGCTCACGCAGCTTCGCCTCGAACAGGTCGAACAGCGTCATGCCGTCGGCGGCCGAGCCGGCGAAGCCGGCGACTACGTTGCCATCGGCGACGCGGCGCACCTTTCGCGCGGTGGACTTCACGATGGTGTTGCCCATCGACACTTGACCATCGCCGGCGATCACAACGCGTGCGGCGCCGGGTAAGGACGACGGCGGTGGGCGTCGCACAGCGACGATGGTCGTGGCGTACATCAGCGGCGTGAACGAGGCGGGATGCGGCATGGACGGCTCTCGAGGACAGGGAGAAGACGGCAGATGACGAGGCGGGCGACGACGACTGCGCGGGGCGTGGGCAAGGCCGCACGCGAGGACGAAGGAAAGAAATCAGCCGTGACGCGCGCCATGTGGCGACCACCGGCTGCCGCTGGACGTTTTTTTGTGTCGGGTGCGCACCCCGCGTACGTTGGCTCACGTGGACGCCGATGGGTGCCACACGACAACCGGCCGGACAAGCCGCCGTCGACGGGCAATGGGGCCCGGATGACAAGGGCAGAGCCGGTCACGAGGGATGGCGCGTGAAGGGCGACAAGAAGAAACAGAGCCTCTACTTCCCCACCGACATGCTCGATGAGATGCAGCGCGAGGCCGAGCGCCAGGAGCGCCCGCTGTCGTGGATCATGCAGCAGGCGTGGAAGCTAAGCCGGGACCGCATCATGACATACCCCGCCGTCGAAGAGCTCTAGGGAGCCGAACCAACCGCATACCTTCCGTCGTCGGGCGCGCCGGAGGCGGTCCGGTATGCGGATCGGCTCTCTAGCAAGGCGCTGAAGCGCTGCTCAGCACCCTGCGAGGTGCCGCTCGCTGTCGTCGAGGACGGGCGCGTCGGCGGGGTTGGGCCAGGGCTGACGCCCGCAGGCCCGTTCAGCGTGACGCATCCAGCGTGACGTTGCGCTTCGCCACTACTTCGACGGTGATCTCCGTCGTCTCCCCGGGGCGAAGGACGCGGAAGCGGTAGCGCCCCGCCGGCAACGGCAGCCGGCGCACGACGGTGACGTCGTCGCCGCCAAGCAACACCCGCGCCTTCGGTCCGGCCCGCACGATCAGCACGTTGCCGGTGGGCAAGGCGCCGTAGTCGACGACGCCGTCCACCACCGGCACGTCGTGGGCGATGCGCCGGCGCAGGTCCTCTGCCCGCAGCG
>Ga0194129_10009399_pt1 | contig 10964 bp, 6 predicted proteins | sample TA2KigCa35mmetaG_FD_150862 | JGI IMG/M metagenome (GOLD analysis project Ga0194129, IMG submission 150862) | Freshwater microbial communities from Lake Tanganyika, Tanzania - TA2015038 Kigoma Deep Cast 35m | ecosystem: Environmental > Aquatic > Freshwater > Lake | place: Tanzania: Lake...
TATCTTATTGTTTTTCAGGTACTTTCCTTTTGTTTCCCTAATAGAAATGATGCGGTCGATAGCAAGATTCCAATCGTACTTTTCCTTTTCAGGATTATAGCCAAACAAAAACCATCTATTATTGTACTGCTTCAAAAAGTAGGGATGGAACAAAACATCAAAAGGAGCATCGTTTTCAAAAGGCTTGTAGCTAATAATGAGTACTTTTTTATAAAAGATAGCACTATGCAACGGTCCCAGGTATTCAATTCCTTTTAAATATTGGTTGCTATCAAAGTCCATAATGGTAGCGGAAGGCTCATCAGTTGCAATGCCTTGCTGAAGTTTAGGCACAAGTTCGTTTACCCATTCAAATTGTGGCATACCCTTAAACTGTGAAAGTATGTCTACAGCAGCCTTTAATTGATTGATTTCAACCTCATTCAAAGGCATATTGTTGATAGAAAAAGACATATCAGCATACCGGTAATAAACCCTTTTGCCATCTCGAAACTTGTCAAGCTCTATGCTCCACCCCTCCTTGCTTTCCATAAAAGCAATATCTTCAAATATCTGCCTCCGGCTTATACCATTTGATTCAGGATCTATCTCAAGTAAAACACTTTCACATTCAGCAATCAGGTCATCAATGAAATACCTTTTTCCAGGATTTCTGAAGCATTTATCCAGTACTTTATAGCGTTTCAGGGCATTTTTATTCGTAGACATATTTTTAAACTTTAAGCTGTGCAGCTACACTGCATTCTTAATAATTCTATTTGCGCTCTAATAAACTGCGCTACACAAACTACAAACTTAATAGAAAATAAATACTTTTGTGCAGTTACACTGCACAGTTAAAATATTACTTTGCACATTGTTCTTTGAAGCCTGCTGCAAGATATTGATTAGTGCCAACTGGAAGCCGCCGCAAGGCGGTTTCAAATCGGTTGGTGTTCTCAGGGAAACTTGAGAATGAATGTTTCTCGGTTATCGTTAGTATGGCAGTTCTATGAACTGTCGCAGATCGTTGATCTGCAGGCTAATGTTTCTGATGAAATATTAGTTATTAATTTAATTTACGTTACGACAAATTGATAAACAAAGAATATAGCAGCAGGCTTTATTGAACATAATTAAAGCGATGAAACTAGAGCAAGATCATATCGACCAAATTAGAACTGCATTTGGAAAAATGCAGTATAGGGAAGATTTGCTCCATTTGCTGAATGAGGTAAAACCTCTAATTTATGGTGAAAAGACTGTTCCATTTGAATTGAAACAGCTCACCAGATATGCAAATCCTAAGTTGGGGGGTAAAAGGTATGCTGAGTTTAAGATCAAGAAAAAGTCAGGTTCACAGCGCAGCATTCATGCGCCAGTAAAAGGATTAAAAGCATTGCAAAAAACATTGGCTTGCATTCTACAGTGCGTCTATGAGCCTCACAAGGCTGCTATGGGTTTTGTAAGAGAAAAGTCTATTGTAGATAATGCAAAAATACACGTAGGCAGTAACTATGTATATAATATCGATTTGAAGGATTTCTTCCCAAGTATCGAACAAGCCAGGGTATGGAAAACCCTTCAGCTAAAGCCATTCAATCTAAATAAGGCATCTTCTGTTGAGCCACAATACATGAAGTGGGAAGATTTTAAAAAAGAGTATCTGAAAACGGAGGAAGAACTCGTTAACTTTTATAAGGGCAAGGGGAGGATGTTTACCAACACTGCTTATGGCACCATTTATGTGGCCAATTTTTTTGATGATAAAAAAGATAAGTACGTATTACAAGGTAGCGCTTTCTTAAAAACCAAGACTGGAAAATCTCTAGAGCGTACACTTTGGCTTGTTAATAAAATACCCGACACAAGCCGCTTAGATATTGCCAATATCATTGCATCGTTGTGCTGTACCGAAATGGAGGTAGAACGCAAAAACGAAAATGGCGTATGGGAAAAAGTAAAACGCAATGTATTACCACAGGGTGCTCCCACCTCACCGGTAATAACAAACATAGTTTGCCAAAAACTTGACTTCCTTCTCTCTGCCGTTGCTAAACGTTTTGGATTAAAATATAGCCGATATGCTGATGATATTACGTTTAGTTCTATGCACAATGTGTATAAGCCCGACAGTGATTTTTTAAAAGAATTACACAGGATAATTGCCGAGCAAAACTTTTACATTAAGGAAAGCAAAACCCGTTTGCAAAAGAATGGCTATCGTAAAGAAGTAACCGGCTTGTTAGTGAATGAAAAAGCAAACGTGCAGCAGCGATATATCAAGCAATTGCGCATGTGGCTTTATTACTGGGAAAGATATGGTTACGAAAGAGCCTCAGGATTTTTTTTACAGCAATATATTGCCGACAAAGGCCATGTAAAGAATGGCAAGCCAGATATGGTAAATGTTATTTCAGGCAAACTGGATTACCTGAAAATGGTAAAGGGGGCGGATAATGAATTGTATTTAAAATTAAGAAATCGATTTACAAATCTCTCCTGTGTAAAAGCTCCAATAGATGCTTTATTGGATATTTGGGAAACAGAGGGAATTGATAATACAATGAATCAATATTATAATGAAAATGATTACTGATGCCAAAGGACAAATACGACTTTATACAAGAACTGCTAGAAAATAAAAAACTATCCCCATCTCAAAGAGAACGGGTTTTATTGCTTGTAAAAGAAGAGATTAGAAAAGAAGGTTTGATTAGCAAGAGTTTGGCTGACAGATTAGCAATTATTGAGGAATTAGTAAATGTAAAAGATATCTCAGAAGAAAATAACCAAGACCTACCTAAATATTTTGATTCATTACATCTGTATAAGTACTTAGTGGATTACAATCAAAATCCAATTTTAAAATCAACATGTCACGAAATTGATAGCAATGAACTTGAAAATATTTTGGAATACTGTGAAACTACAGAATATGATTTTGAAAAACATTTGGGTAAAATACTGGACGCGTTTCGAGAGCACGACAAGAAACCTGCTCCTCCGAAGGTTAAAGCACTAATCAGAGGCTATCTAACTGGAAAAAATTTTAGAGGAAACCCTATAAAAGGTTGGTCAACAGATAAAATTTCGCATAATTGGTCTAGTCCCGAATTGCTACAATGGAGTCTTAATAATCAAGGAGTGCCCCCCAATATTGATAAAGGACTTATGATAAATCTTAGAAAAAAGGGATACCAGTTAAGAAAACCTTTCATTACAGAAAACGGAAGTGGTATATACAGCTTTAGTAACTTAGTGCTTTACTTTAAATGTTTGTTTCATATACGAAGTGATAACTCGCTGAAGAACATCATAAGGAACTTCAATAGGGCCTCAGGTTGGGAAGCACAAATAGATTTTGAAATTTCAGATTCAACATTTCCAAATAATATTGAAATATTTACTGATGTCGATAAGTTTCTCCAGGCATACAAAGTTATTATTGAATTGGTACTTGAAAAACCGAATGATAAAAGGGTAAAACCCGTAGTTCGATTGTCGCTTAAAGAGAATGAAGATTCCGTCGAATTTTCCATTTTTCATGTAGGAAGTGTTTACGGAAAAACGATTGACAACACAACAGTACGGTTAGGAAATAAGTACCGTGGTTTGATTAAGAATCAGATTAATGGGTTGTGTAAGTTTTATGTTCAGGCTGATTTCGAGTCTGGAGAATCGTATAGAGTAGGTATTTGGGATCAACCTGATTTGTGGATAAAAATAAAACCTATCACAGCCATCACATTAGATAAACAGGTTGGGGGTGTTGAGCATATTTTTGTAATTGTAAAGCCAAATATGTAGAATGATCTACTTAATAGACGATAAAAAGATTAGGCAAGAGAAAGATTATAAGTGGACTGATGATCGTTTTGAAAGTTTCAAATCGCTAATTAAACCTATTTATACGCTGGACGACCTACAAGAAAATACTACAGATATTTTCCAAACGGGAAATGTTATATTATATCATGAGTCCTTTCTTGATTCCACAGACATCGCTAATGAAGCATCTGATAGACGTAGACGTCTAGATAATTTTGCAAAAAATACAAACAGTTATTTAGTTCTGTTTAGTGGAAGTAAAAATACGAGAAACTTAGATGGAAATATCGCTAATCTTCCAGTATCTGTATTATATAGTAACCTAGAGACATTTATCCAAAAAGCCAAAGAAGGCGATATCAATCTTAAGTTTCTTTTATTTGGAGAGAATCCGTTAGTCATCAAAGAACTCAATGATAAAATTGATGCTGCGTTATTGAATATGATAAATGAAAAAGCATGTAAAGTAGGAAATGCAAACTTTTTTATTGAGCCTGCCGAAAAGAATATAAATGATCCTCTTACGGGGTGCGTGTTACAAACGATTTTTAGTGATACAGATAATGAATTCACTACGAAAATAAATGAGTGGTTAAATGAAATGATTTACGACAACATCTTTATTCCTCTGTGTTTTGGGAATACATTGTTAGATTATAATGGGCTAAGATTAGCATGTCATATACGATGTTCCCCCTCAAAAAACCAAACAACCCGAATTTTTATTTACGGGGTAGTCGGTGCGGATTATTTAATACATAATGAGTATTTCAATATTTTGAAAACTAAAAATACTTCTCTGATTTCATTTTCAAAAAAAGCAATTGGAGAATCTGCGCTGATACCCAAAGAACATTTCTCAAAAGAAGAGTTGCCAGGTGAATTAGCAAAATTGAAGCTTGATGTACCACAAAACTATTACGACAATCACGCCATTGCCAATGAATGGGGTATTTATCAAATGGCAAGAAATGCAAACATCAATATTAAAAACTTAGATGGATTTGATATTGAAAAAATAAATAGCCTTTATTTTAAATGGCTAATTGCCAAAAACAAGTTGAATGAACCAATACCCGAAGAGCAACAGAAACAACAAAGAGAATATTTGGTAAAAATTGAAGGCCCTAAATTTATTGGAAAAATTGAATTACCCAAAACGAAAAGATGAAATACTTATTGATAGATGATCTAGCAGAGCACGGCTGGAAATCCATACTTGCGAAAGCTGTCCTTAAAGAGGAGGGGAACCTTGATATCGCTAGTTCTTATGAAGTAGCACTAAAAAAAATTGAATACCCTTGGGATTTAATTTTTTTGGACTTACGCTTATCTGAACAGGATCATAATGCGAAAAATATAATAAACTACTCAGGATTTAATTTATTAATAGAAATTAGGAAAGATTTCAAAAGGGAAAATTTTTGCACTCCAATAATATTAATCACAGCATCAAATAAAATTTGGAATATTGAATTACTACGTAATAATGGAATTGATGCTTTTTACATAAAGGAGCACCCAGACTATAAGTTTGACAAAAAAACCTCTCGTCAAAATTTAGAGAGTTTGCAATTTTCATTCCTACATTTAAAAGAGATAGGTTCAAAGCGGCGAGAAATATGGAAACTATGCAATTACATACTTAACAAATTGGGAACTCACTCCTATTTTAAAACTCAAGACAAGAAGTATGTAAATATTAAAGAACGAATAACTGATAAAATTAAATTAGGTTATACTCAGCTATTTAAAGAGCAAACTGACTTTGAAAAAGCAATTCTGCCTGCATATAATGAATCCTTTTCATTTATTATTTTCTGGTCGATTCTGGAGGAGATAACCAAGGGGTTTACTAATATTTTAGAAACCTGGAATCCACCACCATACAAGCGGGATACAAACTGGAAATTTCGAAACGTAGAATATTTTATTGAAAATGAAAAAGATGCAATAGTCTTGAATTATTTTAAAGAAGATAAAGTCTTACGTAAAGGGAGCAAAACATATGATATAGCAACAAGTGAGTTTAAAAAATACCACGGTGACTCACTTATAAATTTAAGTGAGCAGGTATACTCTCTTTTGGCTGCTTACAGTAATGATGATAGCGCCTTTCAGAAATTGTGTGAGATATTTAAGCCATTAAATAAGTACAGAAACGATAATGATTTCATTCATAGTTCTGTTCTTAATATCGCCACAATGAAGCTTATAACAGAAAACGCTAAAAAGGAGGCTTACTTGAAAAATAAAGAAATTCTAGAATTCATTAAAATGATATTAGAGTTGAGGGTTTAAGATTTGTGCAGTGAAGCATAACTGCACAAATCCGTTTCTTCTTTGCATAGAAATTAAAAGACATGAGCATATTCAATCATTTTAAGCATTTAAACCTAAGCCAGGGCCAGGAAACTGCCTTAACTAAGCTGGAGGCTTTTTTAGCCAGTCCGGTGCAGGTGTTTATGCTGAAAGGATATGCTGGTAGTGGTAAAACAACCATCCTAAAAGGATTAGTTGAATATCTCAATGCAGTTGAAAAGGATTTTGCCTTGATAGCTCCAACTGGCAGAGCAGCCAAAGTAATTAGAGAAAAAACCGGGCAAGAGGCTTTTACTATTCATAAGTCTATTTACAGCTATGAGGGTATGGTAGAGATTGAAGAAGGTGATTCTTTCTATTACTATTATAAAATCCGTAATAATGTGGATGTGGCCGGCAAGATATTCATAGTGGATGAAGCCTCCATGCTATCTGACGCCAAAAGCGAAGGAGAGTTTTTTCGTTTTGGTTCTAGCCATTTATTGTCTGATTTGATTACCTACACAAGAGTTGCACAGCCAAATGTAGATTCTAAAATCATCTTCGTTGGAGACCCTTGTCAGTTATCTCCGGTGGGTGATAATAGTTCAAAACCTTTTGAAGCCAGTTATCTTAGAGAGCATTTTAATATTTCTTCCGAAGAAACCGAAATGAAGGAAGTGAAAAGGCAAGGTGGTGATAGTGGCATATTAAGGGCAGCTGCAAAAATTCGCAAGAGTATTTCAGCCCGTTTCTTTAACGACTTCAATTTGCGTTCCAATGGAAAGGATATTTTAAATCCTACTTATGAAGCTTTCCTTGACACCTGGCAAGAAGCAGCAAGTCCAAAAATTATCATTGCAAGTAAAAACAAAACCTGTCTTGACCTCAATTTGCAAATAAGAGAACGAAGATTTGACAATGCTGATTTACCTGTTCAGAAAAGTGATATTGTTATCATGGGTGGTAACAATTATAGAAAAGGCGTTTTCAATGGTGAGTTTGCCGTTATCAATGAAGTAAGCGATATAGTCACACAGAGAACAATTGCGTTAAGAGGTAAAAATCCGGTAACACTTTATTGGCGTGATGTGGAGTTGGTTTTTCCTGATGCAGAAAGCAATAATAAGATTGTAAAGGGTAAGCTACTTGAAAACTTCCTTTACGGAGATAATTATTTGAAGCCGGAAGAAACCCAAGCTTTGTATGTAGACTTTACTTCCCGGCACAAGGGTTTAAAGCCCAAAACAGAAGAGTTTAAGGAAGCCATCATGCAGGATGAGTATTTCAATTGCTTGTTGATGAAGTATGGTTATGCCATTACTTGCCACAAGGCTCTAGGTGGCGAATGGGATAATGTATTTACTGTATGGGATAATGATAATATGGAAGACTTCGACTGCTTTACTGATAAACAAAGGAGAGCAGGTAAAACAAATCAGGATTTTTATCGCTGGGCATACACGGCTATCACCCGGGCATCAAAAACATTGTATGCATTAAACCCGCCTTTTTTCAATTCCTATTCAGCTATGGCATTCCTTGATGTAACAGTCTTGAATGCATTAAATGAATTAACCGGAAATCAGATTCAAACAGAAGAAATCAGTCTGAACAACGAATTGCTGCAACAGCTTTCAATGCTGAACCTTTTAGAGCAACCTGTACCCATACAGGATCATTTTATCAGGGTTCGCCAGGCAGTAAGAAAGCAATACATTGAAATTGTTGGGTGGGAGAAAATTGGCTATGAGATTAGATACTCTTTTGTTAGGGAACAAGACAAAGCATTTTTCAGAACTTATGTAAATGGCAAAAATGAATTTAGAAATCCATTTACATTTATGCCAAATCTTTCTCCAAACAGTTCATTTAATAATGCTCTTGTTGAAATATTAAATCATTTGCCAAATGTTTCCATAAGGCGAAATACAGCCGAAACCGTTATTAGCCAAATTGAATTTGACTTTGAGTTAGAGGAAGAATTCCCTTTTACAAGAAGTTTGTTTGATGACTTAGTATTGTTGTTTAAAGAAACAGATATTACGATTGACGGCATTGAACATCAGCAATACAAGGAACGATATACATTTAAGCGAAACAATGAAACAGCCGTTGTAGATTTTGAATATAAAAAGAATGGTTTCTTTGGTAGGGTTGTCCCTATCCAAAATATGACCAACAGCCAGTCGCTGCTCTCCAGTATTCAAACGGCATTGCAAACTTTTAAACAAGACGAATATGCCAGCTAAAGAAATAAAAGAACTTCGTCAGGCGGGTAAGTTAGAGGAAGCTTATGCTATGGCAAAAGCAGAATTGGAGGCTGATTTGTCAAATATTTGGGGCAAGCGGAATTTGAGTTGGGTGTTATATGCTCAACTCGATGAACTTGCGTCAAATTTGGATGCTTTTATTGTGAAAATTAACGAGGTAAAAGAATTGGATTTACCGGCATCGGAAGAAATGTTTTTCGAGAACATATCGATTGTCATATCTAAAGCAGCAAGGGCTATCACTAATGAAGCTAAATTAGACATAAGCAAAATATATCGTTTGTTTGATTCTATTAAAGAGTTACCTTTTAAAAGAAATTCCAAATGGTTCAGTGTCCTTTTTAGTACGATGCATAAGGGAATGAAAGAGTCTCAAAGATATATTGAATTTGCTGATTGGTGGGATTTCAAAAATTTTAGACCGGAAGATTTCCAAAAAGAAAAAATACCAAATGGAAAAGAAATAATGGCAATTGCTGAACAGGCATATATTGCATATGCAAAACATTTACTGCCGAAGCAAAACCTGCAGGGTGAAATTATTTTTAATAAAGATAAAGCTGAAGCTTTCCTACCGGGATTATCTCAAATAGTAGAAGATTACCCTCAGTTTCAATACCCTGCATATTTTAATGCAAAACTATTATTGGCATTAGGAGACAAGGATAATATGCTCGAATCATTGTTGCCCTTTGCCAAGAAGAAACGCAATGATTTTTGGGTATGGGAAATTCTTGCAGAAGCTTTTTCAAGTGATCCGGAAAAAGTATTCGCTTGCTATTGTAAGGCTTTATCTTGTAAAAGTCCTGATGAAATGTTGGTCAGTCTTAGACAAAAAGTGGCAAGGCTATTAATTGCCAGAAAACTATATAACGAGGCAAGGACAGAAATAGATTTGTTAGTTCATGCAAGAATAGAACACGGTTTTAAAATACCTGCTGAGGTTACAAATTGGCAAGCTATGGATTGGTATAAAACAGCGGTACAGTCTAAATCAAATTTTGGTTTCTATAAAGCCTATTTACCAATTGCCGAAGCACTTTTGTTCAGTGATGTTCAGGAGGAATCTGTAATTGTTGAATTTGTAAACGCTGATAAGAAGATACTTAATTTCATTGCATCTGAATCTAAGTTTGGCTTTTTAAAATACGATCGATTTTTCTCAGATGTAAAAGTGGGAGATACGCTGAAGGTGAGATTTCAGGGAGGAAGCAATGAAGGTATGCATCAACTTTATACAGGAATTAAAGTTGATGATGATACTTTCAAAAAGCAATTTATGAAAGAATTACAAGGTGTTGTAAGAATACCTGCCGGTAAACCATTCGGCTTTATGGATGATGTTTTCATCCACCCTTCCTTAGTAACAAAATACAAACTTACTGATGGTATGCAATTCGCGGGAAAAGCTATAAGATCTTATAATAAAGAAAAAAAACTTTGGAGTTGGAAACTACTTTAAATCAAAAAATATGACTAATATGGAAAAAGTGACAGAAATATTGGTTGACATTTCGGGTAGTATGAAAAATAAAATGAGTGCAACAAAACAAGTACTCCTTAAAGACATTCTACCTTTCCTTGACACTTCATTTCAAATTGGTATAAAGACTTTTACGACTACAAATAAACAGCTTTCAATTCAATCTGTTTTACCTTTAAGTAAGACAGACAAAGAGACAATAAAAGAAGTCATCGAAACAATAAGCTGCTCAAACGGTGGAACGCCAATAGCTGCAGCTATCAAGGCATCTGTCAAGGCACTTTCAGAGTATGTTGCTAATGACAAAGTAATAATTCTTTTGACAGATGGTGAGGAAACTGAAAAGGGCGATTATGTTCAAGAAGCTAAGAATGCAACAGCAAATGGGATAAATTGCAAAATTCATGTAATAGGAATTAACTTAAAAACAAGTGGGATTAATCAAGCTAATGAAATAGCTAAAATTACTGGTGGGACACCAAACTTTATCACATTTTTCAATGGTATATACAATCATCAATCTATTAGAGGTAGCCTTTCCCCATTTTATCAAGCAGTGAGAACTAATTCTATAGTTCAACACTCATTTTCACCATCAGTTGATCATTCTGTTCCACAGATAACTAAAATGTTCGAAGTTGGCCCAAAAATTGAGTCGCAAAATGAGGAGATAGTGTCAAAAAAAACAGAAACAAATGAAAATTCAAGTGTGCAAATTGATTGGATAGTCGAGCAAATCAAAGAAATTCGAAAAGAACTTTCCGAACTTAAAATGGCCAAAATAGAAGTTTCAGACTTAATTGAAGATGAAGAACAAAATGAAAAAATACGAAAGGCATCTGAAGAGTACCTCTTTGGAGTGCTTAAGAAGAAATATCCAGAAAGAGTTAAATGGCTCAATGAAAAAGGTGAAAGCAATTCAGACCACGACTTTGAAATTCTTGACCTTGATGGGACTATTGAATATTACATTGAATGCAAAGGGTCTATAAAGAACAAGTCAACATTTTACTTGACTAGAAATCAATGGAGACTATTTCTAAATCACACAAAGAACTATCAAATTTATTTTATAAATAATTTATTCGGCAAACCCA
>Ga0194129_10009400_pt1 | contig 10963 bp, 7 predicted proteins | sample TA2KigCa35mmetaG_FD_150862 | JGI IMG/M metagenome (GOLD analysis project Ga0194129, IMG submission 150862) | Freshwater microbial communities from Lake Tanganyika, Tanzania - TA2015038 Kigoma Deep Cast 35m | ecosystem: Environmental > Aquatic > Freshwater > Lake | place: Tanzania: Lake...
TTGGCTCTTCCGCTGACGCGTCATCGCGGAGTTGTCCGGCTCTTCCGCTCACGCGTCATCGGGGGTCGGCCGTCCATGGGCCACGCGAACGTCAAATGACGATGTCGGCGTAACGCTCGCGCAGGAGCGCGCTCGCTGCGTCGGCGGCACTGTCGTTGTCGTAGCCGCGCTCGCCCAGCCGCTCGAGCACCGCGGTGGTCGCCCGCGTTCCTGCGAGGTCGAGGCTCGACGCCCCCTCCCTCAACACCACCACCAGATCGCGCAAGAGGCGGGCGAACGGCGGACGAAGGCGCTCGAATGCGGCGTCCCGCATGCGCTCGATGTATCCCGCGAACAGCGCTCCCTGATGCGGGTCGCTGTCAGGATGCTCGATCGCCCAGGCGGCGATGCGCGCGATCACGGAGTCCCGGAACGCCCAGGGCTCGATCTTCGAGCCGAGCAGCTGCTCCACATCGCCCATCAACACCGCGTCGGCGAACTCGTCGCGCCCGGTCAGCGGATTGCGCACCTTCTCGCGCTTCACGAACGCGCTGACGTTCCTCACGTAGCGGCGGAACAGATCCTCGTACTGCTGAGAGTCGATGAGGCCGCTGCACTCGCGCAGGTCACTTTCGCAACGGTCGAAGAGCCGCGTGCGGACGTCGCGGAGGAACATGCTCGGGTCGTGATAGCCCCCTTCGAGTGGCTTACGCTCGAGCCACTCGCGCTCGTCGGGACGCCGGCAGAGGTCCTCGAGCGCACGGAGGACCGCGAACGGGGAGACGACGCGATACTCGCTCGACTGGGCGGCATCGAACAGGAGCGTCCGCATCGTGCGGGGCGCCACGCCGATGCGCCCCTCGTAATCCGCGTCGGCCGCCCCTTCGTCGTAAAGCTTGTCCACGTTCGCCACGAGCAGCTTCCGCTTCTCGTCGTCGAGTCCCCGCGGCGGGCGCCCCTCGGCATAGAGGATCATCTTGTCGAGGGCGGTGAGCCCCTTGACCACTTCGGCGAGCGGCCCAGCGAACCGCGCCGGATCGGGCTTTCGCATGCGCGTGAGCACCGCAAACTCCGCCGCGACCCGGGCCGTGTAAGGGGCGACGTGACGACGTAGGGTCGGTACGACCTGCTCGGCATAGATGCGCTCCTCGTCGAGGTAGCTCCGCAAGTAAGGGGCCCGGACGAGCTCGATGCGGCCACGGAAGCTCGGATATTCGTGGTGCTCCCGGAAGGCCGCGAGGTGAACGTCGTTCGCGCTGCCGAGCATCACCACGTTCGTGAAGACGGTCTGCTGCGACAGCGCGACCTGCCCCGTCTCGAGCGTCAGCTGAAGGTAACGAAACGCATCGATGGGGCGCTTGAGGAGGTCGCTGAACTCGAGCACGCCTCCCGTCGCCTCGACGAGCTCACCGAAGACGTCGAAGAGCGTGGTGGCCTGAAGCGACGTTGGCAACGAGGCGACGGACCTGTCGGCGGTGACCTGGCGCTCGCGCGCGTCGACGCTCATCTCGGGGCCGAGCGTCACCGCGCCCACGCGATAGCGCCGGGAGATGAAAAAGCGTTCGACCTGAACGTGACGGAGCACCGCGTGCAAGTCCCCGCCGTACGAGGCGAGCAACGCCTCGAAGATCTGCTTGTTCTTGTGCGACAGCTCCCCGGTACGCAGCCACTCCGGGGGACTCCCGGGGGCCGACGCGGCTCGCCAGAGTTCGTCGAGCATGGCGCGCCGTTCGCGGGTCGGAACGAGAAACAACGGATGGTCGCGCAGCTCGATCACGAGGCGCGCGTCGACGTCGGCGTCATCGAGGTGCGCGAAGCTCTCGAGCGAATCCACCGGCTTCGACCCACCGAAGCCGATGGCTCCGCGGCTCGCCTCGCGCCGTGGAAAGATCCAGTGGAATCGGTAGAGCGGCCCTTCCTCGCTGCGCGAGTAGTCCTCGAGCGCGCGTAGGATGCAGGCGGCCGCGGTGCTCTTCGCCGAACCGTTCGGCCCGTGCATCAGGATGAGTCGGTTCGCCCTTCCCTCGCGCGCAAAGTTGCAGAGAGCTCGAAAGACCTCGCCTTGCAGCTCCTCGTGTCCCACGAGGGTCGGCTCCCTGCCCCGCTCCTCGGGCGCCTCCCATGGGCAGTCGAACAGCCGGTAGCGCACGCGCTTGCCCCACGGGCGCTGCACGACCTCGGTCCCGTGGTGCAGGAAGAGGTCACGAACGTAGTGCGTCGCCGGCCGCCCGTGCCGCACGGGATGCGCGGCGAAGATCTCGAGGTACTGCCCGAAGGACAGGACGCGCTTGCTCGCCTCGAAGCTCTTGCGGACCTCGTCGGCGATGCGCTCGACGTGCTGACGCGCGAGCCGGCCACGTTCGATGGCGCCCTCCGATGCCACTCGCTCCGCGACGAGGCTCGACTCGGGAACAGGGCAGTTGAGGTCGTCCGGGGCCACGCCTCGTTAGGATAGCCCCGAATCGAGGGCTGCGACACGCCCGAAGCTACCTTCCCAGGACGCGCAACGTGAGCTTCTCGCTCTTCAGGATGCACTGCTTCTCGTCGCACACGCTCGTCTTCAGCGTGGCCTTGACGAGGTGTTTTCCAGCCTTTTCGGGTGTCGCGTCGACCTTGAACGTCAGGGTGTGCTCATCGAGCTCGGCGTCCCCCCGCTTGAGGTCGGTCTTCTCGAGGTGAAGCCCAGCCGGAACCTCGTCGAACGTCAGCTTGTGCGGATAGTCCTGATTCAAGTGAAAGCTCCCCTTCGCCTTCACCGCTACGACGATCGGCACGGCCTTCCCGACCTTGACCTTCGCCGGCTTGCTCTCGATCGAGAACGCCTCCCGCTCGACCGACGACACGTCCTCGGAGCGCTTCGATTTCATCCCCCCGGACATCTCGGGGCGCGCGTCCTCGGCACCAGCGGAGGCTGAAACGAGCGGGAGCGCGAGCGCGGAGGCGACGCCGAGGGCGGAAACGAAACGAGGTACGGTGAAAATTCGGCGGACCTGATGCATGGAGAACTCCATTCGTGTCGGTGATGCTGCGGCGTGTGGTTGAGAGGGAACTCGGCCGCAATCTGCGCAGCCGGAGATCTCGGTGAGACGGTCCATCAGCTCAAAAACATGGCGACCGCGCCACCGATGAGCAAGACGACGACGATCCCGATGATGACGAAGATCCGAGTCGAGCCGGAGTCATCCGGCAAGCCCATCACGAAGTCCTCGTCGTTGTCGAAGCCGTGGGAGTCGATGTGACCCGGTTGACTCCGGTCGATCGCACCGTGGACCTGCGGGGCGCCATCCTCGTACGGCGAGCGGCTCGACGCATGCTCGCCCTGCATCGTGCCCGACGTCGGCGTTCGCGCGCCGCGGACGGCGACCTCCTCGAGCCACCCGCCCAGCTCCGACTCGGGCATCGCCGCCCACTGGTGGTGGTCACCCTCGAGCCCGAAACCCTGGCCAAAACGGTCGGCCAGCTCGGCGACCGAGGGAATCCGGATCGCCGCGTTCTTGCAGAGCGCGTCGGCTACCACGTCATCGAGCGCCTCCGGAACGCGTGGCCCGACGAAGCCGTCGGCGTTCGTGACGAGGCTCGGCGGGGTCGGCTCCTTGCCCATGATCGCCAGCAAAATCTGTGGCCCGGTCGCCCCGTTGAACGGCACCTTGCCGGTGAGGGCCTCGTAGGCGATCGCGGCGATCGACCACACGTCGGCGCGCTGGTCGAGATCTTGGAGCCCCTGAGCCTGCTCGGGGGACATGTAGTACGGCGAGCCGATGGTCGTCCCGATCACGGTGAGCTTCTTCGCGCCGGCCGAGTTGTCGCGAACGCTACCGAAGTCGAGCAGCTTGACGACCGGCCCCTCTTCGGTCCCGCACAAGAAGATGTTGTCCGGCTTGATGTCGCGATGAACGAGCGCCAGCTGGTGCGGCTCTCGCAGCCCGATCGCGAGCTGCGATAGCAGCCGCAACATCCGCTCGGGGCGGACCAGCCCTTCGCGCTGCATGAAGCTGCGAAGCTCCTCGCCTTCGAGGTACTCCATCACGAGCGCGAAGCTCCCATCCTCGGTCTCGACGAAGTCGAACACCTCGACGATGTGCTCGTGCGGCAGGCGCTGACTCAGCTCGTACTCGCGCTTGAATCGCTCGAGCGCCACGTCGTCCTGCGCCACCTCCGGGTGCAGAACCTTGATCGCGACGCTGCGGTTCTCCTCGACGTCGAGCGCCTGGTACACGCGCCCCATGCCGCCGTCGGCGACGGTCCGCCGGATCTCGTAGCGACCCTGGCACATCCGGGCTCCGACGCGGGGATCCGACCGATCCCGCGGGACCGCGACGTCCTCCGTCGCAGCGAGCCTTGCACCATCGACCGGGCAGAATCGGGCGTCGTCAGAGAAGAGTCGCTGGCAGCTCGGACACGCAAGCACGGATCACCCCGATGCGTCGCCCGACGCGCCGCCCCCATCGGTCGGGCCCTGGGTCTTCGGCTCGGTCGCCGACGCGGGCGGGACGTACCAGATGATGCGGCGGCAGAACGGGCACTCACCGAACTGCGTCCGCGCCAGCAGGCTGTGGAAGAGCATCGGCGGCAGCTGAACGAAGCAACCGCGGCAGGTGCCGTCCGTGGTGTGTGCAACGGGGACCTTACCGCGTGTGCGCATCGACTCGTAACGGCGAGCCGTCACGCTGGGAAGCGTCGCGAGGAGCGCCGCTCGGCCCGAGCGCTTCGCTTCGATCGCCCCCTCGAGCGCTTGGATGTCGGTGACCGTCCCCTGCTGGGTGTTCGAGAGCTTCTCGTGAAGCCCTGCGAGCTTCTGCTCGTTGTCCTGGATGGCCGTGCGAGCCTGATCGCACAGGTTCAGCATCTTGCCGAGCTCGTCGTCTCGGTCGCGCTGCAAGCGTCGGAGCTCATCGAGCTCACGCTCGGCGGCCTGCACCTCACGCTCGTTGCGGGAGCGCTGCATCCGCTCGCGGGAACGCTCGAGCTGCTGGACGATGTTTCGGTGGTCGACTTGAAGCTCGTTCCTCGTCCGCTCCATTTCGCCAAGGCTGCCGCGATCCGTGTTCAGCCGCTGCTCGAGCTCGGCATGCGCGGCCTTCAGCGCCTCGAACTCGCCGCGCTGTGCCCCCAGTTTCTCGGTCAGTTCGCGAATCTCTGCGTCCAGCGCAGCCAGCTGCTCCAAGCTCTCGATCTGTGCGTCAATGCCCACGGGCTCCGCCTCCTGTTGCAACCATCACGAACGCTCCCCCATGAAAACCGCTCCGCTCCAGGAGCCACCGCCCCTCGAACACCGCCCCTCGAACACCGCTTCAAGAGCCCTCGAACATCGCTTCAAGAGCCACCGCCCCGGGCAGTCAGAAAAATGGTTGGGCCCACCAGGGTTCGAACCTGGAACAACCCGGTTATGAGCCGGGGGCTCTGACCGCTTGAGCTATGGGCCCGGGCCCGGGTCTGCTTGGTCTTTCGACCCAGCGCTCCGGTCGAAGCAGCGACTCCTCGAATGAACAAATTCTCGCGCGAATTCGCGATGTTGAACGCGGAGGAGGTTGCCTGTGGTCTTCCCACCGCCGGGACGCTACCTCAGCTTCTCGCTCGTGGGAAGCGCTACCTCGGAAGATCGCCGCGCCGCTCGAGAGCGACGCCCCACGGGCACGCACGGACCGCCGCGAATGACTCAAGGCATCCTCGTCGCCCGCGCGCCCCTCGTCGGGGAGGAGCGCCCCTTGCCATCGCGCGCCGCCGCGCAGCAGCGGAAGCCCGTCATCAAGCCACGATGGTCCGGGTCGTCGCGCTCTTGATGCCCGCGACAAGTCGACTCCGCCGCCTCCCAGCCGCCGCCCGCGAGGCGCATGTCGCTGTGGGGCGCCCCCCGCATGCCGCGTCGGTCGTGCACCCACTCGGCGACGTTGCCGACGAGGTCGAGGACGCCGAAATGGCTGCCGCATGCCTGGTTCACGCCGCTCGGCCGGCGTCCATCGACGCGCTCGACCTCCATCGAGACATCCGCCGGTCGCGCGAGCGCTTCGAGGTTCACGAACTGCATGGGCCGGTCGATGTTGCAGGCGCGCGGATCACGCTCGAGGCCCGTGGGATACGGCCGCTTTTTCGGGCCCTCGCAAGCGAGCGTCCACTCCTCGACCTCGCACAGGCGCTTGCCCTCGACGGCGCAGGCTCGCTCGGCGTCGCGGTAGCTCGCGCGGGTCGCGGGCACGACACCGGGGAGGTTGGGGTATTCGAGGCGATCGATGCAAAACCGCAGGGTGGCGATGTCGCCCTCGCACACGAGCTTCTCCTTGAACCGTCGGCAGCGGCGCGGCGTCCGCAATGGACCGACCGCCGTCGGATCGTCCCCCACCGGCTCGACGCAGAAGTGCGCCACCGCGGGGCAATACGAGCCCTCGACGAGCACCATCCCGTCCTGACAGGGGCCGCCCGAGTCGACCGCACTCGGGGGTGCGTCGGAGGATACGGACGACCGGCTCGACAACGCCGACGGCGCGGCAGCGACCGAAGCGGACGACGAGCCCAGGTCGCTCGGCCCCTCGACGACGGACGACGCGATCCCGGCCGCCGGCCTCGCGCTCGATGGCTCGGCGGGCACGGCGGTGGTCGTCGCGCCTGGGTCGGAGGCCCGGGTGGCGAGACGGTCGCGCATCAGCACCGCCGTCCCCGCGAGCGCGGCGATGACGGCGAGAACGAGCGGCTGCGGCCCCGAGCGCATGGGAAGATCATGCGGCGGCCGCGCCCGGGAGGCGAAACTTTCGCCAGCGGCGCATCTCCCGAAGGGTCGGGTTGGAGCGCGCGTCCGGGCGGTGCTATCCCTGCCCCTTCGTGGACGAGCTTCGAATCATCGGCGCGCGCCAGCACAATTTGAAGGGAGTCTCCCTCGCGCTCCCGCGCGACCGCTTCGTGGTGCTGACCGGCCCGAGCGGCTCCGGCAAGTCGTCCCTCGCCTTCGACACGATCTACGCCGAGGGCCAGCGCCGGTACGTCGAATCGCTCTCGGCTTACGCACGGCAGTTCCTCGAGCAGCTACCGAAGCCCGACGTTGACGCCATCGAAGGGCTCTCCCCCGCTATCGCGATCGAGCAGCGCCCGCTCTCGCGGAATCCCCGCTCGACGGTCGGGACCGTGACCGAGATCGCCGACTATCTCCGACTGCTCTTCGCGCGCGTCGGCGCCCCGCACTGCCCGAAGTGCGGCCTCCGAATCCAGGCGCAGACGCCCCAGCAGATCGTCGACCGCATCCTCGGCTTCGGCGAGGGCGCTCGGGTCGTCGTGCTCGCCCCGGTTTGCCGAGCCCGCAAGGGCGAGCTCAAGCTCGAGCTCGAGCGGCTCCGTCGTGAGGGCTTCGTCCGAATCCGGCTTGATGGAGAGCAACTCGACCTCGGCGACGATCTCGTCCTCGACCGGGCTCGTCCGCACGACCTCGACGTCGTCGTCGATCGCGTCGTGGTGAAGCCGACGACGCGGCAGCGGCTCACCGATTCGGTCGAGCTCGCCCTGAAGCTGGGAGACGGCGTGTTGCTCGTCGACCGCGCGCGCGAGGCCGGCGAGCCCCCCATCGAGCCCGAGCTGATGAGCGAGCGGTTCGCCTGCGTTTCCTGCGGGATCTCGCTGCCGACGATCGAGCCGCGCATGTTCTCGTTCAACGGACCGCATGGCGCTTGCCCGAGCTGTGACGGCCTCGGCGTTCGCTCGCGGATCGATCCGGGTCGCGTTATCCCCGACGAGCAAAAGACGCTTCGGCAGGGAGCGATCGTCGCCTGGGGACGGCGCGGCTCCGTCGCCCTCGCGACCGAAACCGATCGCGCGGTGAAGGCGCTCGGGATTGACCCAGATCTGCCTTTTCGCGACCTCGCTCCCGACGCGAAGGAGCAGCTGCTCTTCGGAAAAGCGGCGCAATCCGCCGAGCGCGGTCGCCGGACGAGCGGCTACGAGGGCATCCTCACGCGCCTCGAGCGACAGCTTGCCGAGGGCGTCGATGCTCCCGAAGGCGACGACGACGACACCGACGAGGTGACGACCGACTCCGAGATCGGGCGCTTCGCCATCACCTACCGCTGCGACTCTTGCCATGGGCTGCGGCTTCGCCCCGAGGCCCTTTCGGTACGGCTTGGCGGCCGCAACATCGCCGAGCTGGGAGCCCTGTCGCTCGCGCGCGTCCGGGATGAACTCGGCGCCCTCGCCGCCGACGATCATCCTGAACTCTCCCCGCGAGAACGCGCCATCATGGCGCCGCTGCTCCGCGCGGTGATCGAGCGGCTGCGGTTTCTCATCGACGTCGGGCTCGACTACCTGTCGCTCGATCGTTCCGCCGAGACCCTCTCCGGGGGCGAGGGCCAACGCATTCGCCTTGCGACCCAGATCGGAGCCGCCCTGGTCGGCGTCCTGTACGTCCTCGACGAGCCGAGCGTCGGGCTCCACGCCCGCGACAATGTGAAGCTGCTGGAGGCGCTCCGTCGCCTGACCGATCTCGGCAACTCGGTGCTCGTCGTCGAACACGACCGCGACGCGATCCTCGCTGCAGACTGGCTGGTCGACATGGGCCCCGGCGCCGGCGCGCACGGTGGTGCGATCGTCGCGCAAGGAACACCCGCCGAGGTCATCGCGGATCCCGCCTCGGTGACGGGCCCGTACCTCTCGGGAGCGAAGACCATCGCGCTCCCCGGAAAGCGAAAGCCTCGGCATCGGGACGCGATCCGCATCCTGGGCGCGCGCGCTCACAACCTTCGCGACGTCACCGTCGATGTTCCGCTCGGCCTCCTCGTGGCGGTCACCGGCGTCAGCGGCAGCGGCAAGAGCAGCCTGATCATCGACACCCTGCTGCCTGCCGCGCGGGCCGCGCTCTACCGAGCGACCGGACCGGTCGGCGAATGTCGCGGCGTCGACGGCCTCGAGCTCATCGACAAGGTCGTGTCGATCGATCAGGCGCCGATCGGTCGCACGCCCCGCTCGAACCCCGCGACGTACACCGGGCTCTTCGCCCAGCTACGCGAGCTCTACGCCGGACTGCCGGAGGCGCGCGCGCGGGGCTACAAGACGGGGCGCTTCTCGTTCAACGTCAAGGGCGGCCGCTGCGAATCTTGCCAGGGCGACGGCGTGCTGCGCGTGCAGATGCACTTCCTGCCGGACATGTTCGTCACCTGCGAGGCTTGCGGCGGCAAGCGCTACAACCGCGATACCCTCGAGGTCGCGTATCGCGGCATGTCGATCGCCGACGCTCTCGCCCTCACCGTCGACGCGGCGCGCGAGCAATTCGAGGCGATCACCCGCCTCCGCGAGCGACTCGACGCCCTCGCCCGGGTGGGCCTCGGGTACGTGACGCTCGGGCAGGCTGCCACCACGCTCTCGGGCGGCGAAGCGCAGCGCGTGAAGCTCGCTCGTGAGCTCGCGCGGCGCGCCACCGGCCGCACCCTCTACGTGCTCGATGAGCCCACGACGGGACTCCACTTCCAGGACATCGAACTGTTGATGGTCGCGCTGACCGAGCTGCGCGACGCCGGGAACACCGTGGTGTTGATCGAGCACAACATCGACGTCGTCGCGTGCTGCGACTGGGTGGTCGATCTCGGTCCGGGTGGTGGCGAGCACGGCGGGCGTGTGCTGGCCGAAGGCACCCCGGAGCACGTGGCCGCCACCGTGGGCTCGGCCACCGGCGCCTTCCTCCGGAAGCGACTAGGCGAAGCGCGGCCTGCCGCCGGACGTGAAGCGGCCGGTACGAAAGCCTCCGAACCGAAGGCACCGAAGAGGTCCCCGAGCAAGCCACGACGTCCGGGCCGGTGAGGGCGGCCTCGGTCCGTCCGAGGGGTGCACGACCGCCGCCGTTCCGTCACCTTGCCGGCAGCCTCCCGACACCCATCTTTGCGATCGATCAATTCTTGATGCGCATCAATAAACGCGCTCGCATCAGGGCTCGAAGTCGGGCTGCCGCTCGGGGGAAGCCGCTTGAAAGGCGGGCAACTCGGCAAGTCGTGCGTCAATGGCTACGAGGGTCGGACATCGGGCCAGGTCGACCGCGAAGCGCCGTGCGTTGTAGAGCTGCGGCGCGAGGCAGAGGTCGGCGAAGGTCACCTGATCGCCGACCGAATAGCGCCCGCTGGCTTGCGCGACGACCGCCTCGAGCGCGACGAGGCCGCGTTCGATGAAGCTCCGCGACCACGCCACCTGCGCTTCACGGTCCGCCCCGAACCGACGCCCGAGCTCCTGCATGACCAAGAGGTTCTGTACCGGCTGGATGCCGCTGTTCACGATCTCGGCGAGCTGCCGGACCTTGGCGCGACGAGCCGCCTCGCGGGGAAGCAAGGGCGGCTCCGGATGGAGCTCCTCGAGCAGCTCCAAGATCGCGAGGCTCTGCGTGTAGGGCACCCCGTCGATGACCAGGACGGGCAGCTGCTCCATCGGGTTCAGGCGGCGGTGCGCTTCCCCGTGCTGCTCACCGCCGCCGCGGAGGAGGTGCACCGGCGCCGTCTCGAACGGAACTCCCTTGAGGAGCAGGGCGAGCCTCACGCGCCACGAGGCGGACGAGCGGAAATAGCCGTGAAGGACGTAGCTCACCCCGGCCTCTCGTACTTCACCACACGCTGGTCGATCGTCCCGAAGACGCTCGTCTCGCCGCGCCGCATCGCGATCGTCACGCGGTCGCCGAATTTGAGGAATGGGGTCCGCGGCTGCCCCCCGTCGATGATTTCGAGCATGCGCCGCTCGACGATGCAGGAGGACCCGCGGGCGCGGTCCACGTTGCTCACCGTACCGCTGCCCACGATCGTCCCGGCTCCGAGGGGCCGCGTCCGCGCCACGTGCGCGATGAGCTCGTGGAAGCCGAAATGCATCTCCGGCCCGGCGTGGGGATCACCGAACAGTTCGCCGTTCAGTCGCGTCTCGAGCGGGAGGTGGACGCGCCAGTCTTGCCAGGCGTCGCTGAGCTCGTCGGGCGTCACGCAGAAGGGCGAGAGGGACGATTGCGGCTTGGACACGAAGAAGCCGAACCCCTTCGCGAGCT
>Ga0194129_10009408_pt1 | contig 10954 bp, 11 predicted proteins | sample TA2KigCa35mmetaG_FD_150862 | JGI IMG/M metagenome (GOLD analysis project Ga0194129, IMG submission 150862) | Freshwater microbial communities from Lake Tanganyika, Tanzania - TA2015038 Kigoma Deep Cast 35m | ecosystem: Environmental > Aquatic > Freshwater > Lake | place: Tanzania: Lake...
AGGAAGGTCAGGACGCCCATCACGCAGACGAAGCCCGCCAGCGCCCGCGGCGTGCCGTCGAAGGCGATCGCCACGCCCATGCCCACGAGGGCGCTGGTCGTCGACTGGAAGAAGCCGACCAGCGACGAGGCGGCGCCCGCGGTGCGCGGGAAGGGGGTGAGCGCGCCCGCGATGGCCTGCGGCGCGCTCAGCGCCAGCGAGCACATGTAGAGCATCATCGGCAGCACCAGCGTCGCCACGTGCACGACGCCCGAGAGGGCGAAGCCGGCCAGCAGCAGGCCCGCGATGGCGACGCCGCGCGTGCCGAACTCCAGGGTCTGGTCGAGGCCGAGCCGCGGCACGATCCTGCCGGCCAGCGCGTAGCCGGAGATGTTGCCGAGCATGATCGCGCCGAAGACGAGGCCGAAGAACTGCATCGGCACCTCCAGCACCTCGACGATCACGAAGGAGATGCCGGAGAGGTAGGCGCCGAGGCCGCCGAACAGGAAGCAGTTGACCAGCGCGTAGCCGAGGAACACGCGGCTGCGCGTCAGCGCCACGAAGGTCTCCAGCAGGCGGATCGGCTGGATCGCCTCCGTGTCCTTCACGCGCACGGATTCGCCGAGGAACAGCGCGACGCAGGCCAGCAGCACCACCCCGTAGGCGGTGATGAAGACGAAGCTCGCGTGCCAGTCGTAGTGCGCCTGCAGGATGCCGCCGATGATCGGCGCGAGGATCGGGCCCAGGCCGAGCACGATGCCCATCAGCGACAGCACCCGCGCGGCCGCCTCGCGCTCGTGCAGGTCGCGCACCATCGCGCGCGCCAGCACCGGCGCCGCGATCGAGCCGAAGGACTGCAGGAAGCGCGCGACGACCAGCTGGTCGATCGTCTGCGCGAAGAGGCACCCGAGCGAGGCGCCCACGTAGAGGACGAGGCCGCCGAGCAGCACGGGGCGTCGCCCGAACCGGTCGGAGAGCGGGCCGTAGAACAGCTGGCCGATCGCGCCGCCGAAGAAGGCGAGGCTGAGCGTGAGCTGGACTGCCGCCATGTCGACCCCGAAATGCTCGCGGATCGCGGGCATCGAGGGCAGGTAGGTGTCCGTGGTGAAGGGCCCGACCGTCGTCAGCGCGCCCATCAGGACGATCAGCAGGCGGCTGTCGCGGTGGAGGAACACTCGGTGCGGCCTCTCGTCTTCCATGCCGATCGGGGGATTGTCATCGGCCCGGGGGGATCGCGTCCAGTTCGCGCTTGATCTCCGCGGCCACGGGGGCGCCTGGCGGCAGCACCGCGAGCAGCCTCTCCCAGTGGCCGCGCGCTGCAGGCGCGTCTCCGCGCCGGGCACCGTCGAGGCCGAGGAAGAACAGCGCCTGGACGTCGTCCGGACGCCGGGCGAGTATCCTGCGCAGCGCGTTAAGGAAGGCTTCCGACAGCGCGTCCGCGGGCCCGGTGGGCGCATGCAGCTCCGCCAGCTCTCCCAGCACCTCGAGGTCGTCTGGCGCCAGCGCCGCCGCGCGGGAAGCGGCCTCGCGCGCGGCGTCGATCTCGCCGAGCACGCGTCGCGAGCGCGCGAGGCGTCGCCAGCCCTGCACGTCTCCCGGATCGGCCGCGAGCTTGGCCGCGAGCCCGTCGACCATGCCGCGGATCATCTGGGCCTGCGCGGCGGGCGAAGAGGCGCTGCCCGCCGGGACGGCGGGCATGCCTGGCCGCCCGCGATCGGCGTAGATCCCCAGCGCCAGCATCGGCAGGAGGATGCAGGCGGCGAGGGCGACGAGGGGAATGCGATCCGGTGCGCCGGCTGCCGTCGTCCCGGGCCGCGTCGGCGAAGGCGGGATGTCGCGCGCGGCACCGATCATGCGCCGCGCGATCTCTGCACGGGCGGCCTCGGCCTCCGACGCGCCGACAAGGCCTGCCGCGCGCTCGCGGTCGAGCTCCGCCAGCTGGTCCCTGTAGATCTCGAGGTCGTGCGCGGCACCTGGCGTCGCGGCCGCCGGCCGGACCAGCACGATGCAAAGCAGTGCCACGAGGCCACCGGCCAGGGCCATGGCGATCATCCAGGTCATCCGCCGCCTCCACGTCCGCCTGCATCGCCCTGGCGCAGCAGTTCGCGAAGCGCGGCCTGTTCGCGGGCATCCAGCGGCTTCGCCGCTGGCGGCGCGGCCTGCCTGCGCCGCAGGCGCAGGGCGATGGCCGCGAGCGCGGCGCACAGCACGATCGCCGGCGTCGCCCAGAGCAGCGCGGTATCGGCGCGCAGCGGGGGCGTCAGGCGAACGTAGTCGCCGTACCGCGCGACGACATGGGCGAGCACGCGCGCGTCGTCGTCGCCCGCCAGCAGCCGATCGCGCACCAGGCGGCGCAGGTCGGCGGCGAGCGGGGCGTTGGAATCGTCGATCGACTGGTTCTGGCAGACCTGGCAACGCAGCTCGCGCGAGATCTCCCGCGCACGCGCTTCCAGCGCGGGATCGGCGAGCCGCTCCTGCGGCAGCACCGCGCGGGCAGGGGACGACGCGATGACAAGCATCGCGAGCGCGGCGAAGGCGAGGAGGCCGCGGGCCATCATTCGCGCTCCAGCCGTGCAACCATCGGCACGAGCACGCGGGCCACGGTGTCGTCGAGCAGCGCGCCGACATGGCGGTGCCGGATCGTCCCGTCGCGGCCGACGACGAATGTCTCCGGCACGCCGTAGACGCCCCATTCCATGGCCGCGCGCCCTTCGCGGTCCCAGCCGATCGTCTCGAAGGGGTTGCCGAGCTGGGCGAGGAAGCGTGCGGAGTCTGCGGCCGCGTCCTTGTAGCTGATGCCATGCACGGCGATGCGGCCCTCCGCGGCGAGGCGCATGAGCGTCGGGTGCTCGACCTTGCAGGGCGCGCACCAGGAGGCAAAGAAGTTCACGATCGCCACGCGGCCGGGTTGCAGTGCGAAGGCCGGCCTTTGCGCGCCCTCGAGCGGCGGCAGTGCGACGGCGGGCGCGGGCCTGCCGACCAGCGCCGACGGGATGCGCGAGGGGTCGCGGCCAAGGCCGAAGGCGAACCAGGTCGCCACGGCGGCGAAGCAGAGCAGCGGCAGGAGGAAGAGCGCGCGACGCATCGCCCTAGGCCCTGGCCGTGCGCAGGCGTCGGGTGGGGGCACCGACGCGCAGGCGACGATCGGTGAGGCTGACCGCACCTCCGAGCGCCATCAGTCCCGCGCCTGCCCAGATCCAGGCCACCAGCGGGTTGTGCGTGATCCGCACCGCCCACGCGGTGTCGGTCGGCGCCTCGAACAGGAAGCGCGCGTTGGCGCCCTGAGGTCCCGCCTCCGCCGGGTCGGCGATCGTCACATAGAGGTCGCCGAGGATCGACCCATGGATCGCCGCCTCGGTCGTGGTCGATCCCGTGGAGGGGTAGAAGCGCTTCGCCGGCGAGAGCCGCAGCGCGGAGCCTTCGCCCCTGCGCGCCTCGAACAGGCCGCGCCGCGCCGTGTAGTTCGCGCCGCGCGCGAGTTCGGTGCCGCGGAACGTCACCTGCCAGCCGGCGATGGAAACGCTCTCCCCCGGCCGCATGAGGCCGATCGATTCCGACTGCCAGGCCGCCGAGGCGACGACGCCCGCGACGGTCACGGCCATGCCCAGGTGCGCGATCGCCGTGCCCCAGGCCGCGCGTGGCAGGCCGATCGCGCGGCGCAGCGTGCCCGCGCGCGCGGCGAACTCGCCGATCGTCGCGGCGGCGAGCATCGCGGCGAGGGCCGCGCCGACATAGGCGAGGGCCGGCGCAGGCGGCGCGGCGAGTGCGCAGGCGATGGCAGCGAGCGCGCCCGCGGCGGCGGGCAGCGCGACGCGGCGCAGCGCCGCGCGCGCGTCGGCGCGCTTCCAGGCGAGGAAGGGCCCGACGGCCATGGCCGCGACCAGCGGGATCATCAGCGGCACGAAGGTCGCGTTGAAGAAGGGAGCTCCGACCGAGACCTTCGCGCCGCCGAGCCCCTCGAGGAACAGGGGGTAGAGCGTGCCCACGAAGACCGTCGCGCAGGCCGTCGACAGCAGCAGGTTGTTGAGCACCAGCCCGCCCTCGCGGCTCATCGGCGCGAACGCGCCTCCCGGCTTCAGCGTCGGCGCGCGCCAGGCGTAGAGCGCGAGCGAGCCGCCGATGGCGACCGCGAGGATCGCGAGGATGAATGCGCCGCGCGCCGGGTCGCTGGCGAAGGAATGGACCGAGGTGAGCACGCCCGAGCGCACGAGGAACGTGCCGATCAGCGACAGGCCGAAGGCGAGGATGGCGAGGAGGATGGTCCAGCTCTTCAGCGCGTCGCGCTTCTCGGCGACGATCGCGGAGTGCAGCAACGCGGCGCCGACGAGCCAGGGCATGAAGCTCGCGTTCTCGACCGGGTCCCAGTACCACCACCCGCCCCAGCCGAGCTCGTAGTAGGCCCACCACGAGCCGAGCGCGATGCCCAGCGTCAGCGAGGCCCAGGCCGCGAGCGCCCAGGGCCGCACCCAGCGCGCCCAGGCGGCGTCGACGCGGCCCTCGACCAGCGCCGCTACCGCGAAGGAGAACACGATCGATAGTCCGACATAGCCCAGATAGAGGAAGGGCGGGTGGAAGGCGAGGCCCGGGTCCTGGAGGATCGGGTTGAGGTCGCGGCCCTCCGCCGGCACCGGGTCGAGTCGCTCGAACGGGTTCGAGGTGAAGGCCATGAAGGCGAGGAAGGCGGCGGCGATCATCGCCTGCACCGCGAGCGCGCGCGCCGCGAGCGGCGGCGGGAGGTTGCGCCCGAAGGCGGCGACCGCCGCGCCGAACAGCGCGAGGATCAGCACCCAGAGCAGCAGCGAGCCCTCGTGGTTTCCCCACACGCCGGTCACCTTGTAGAGCATCGGCTTCGCCGTGTGCGAGTTCTGGAAGACGTTGGCGACCGAGAAGTCGGAGACGACGTAGCACCAGGTGAGCAGCGCGAAGGCGAGCGCGACGAGGACGAACTGCGCCAGCGCCGCCGGGCGCGCGAATGCCATCAGCCGCGCCTCGCCGCGCTGCGCGCCGACGAGCGGCAGGACCGATTGCAGGCACGCGGCGGCGAGCGCGAGCAGCAGGGCGACGTGGCCGATCTCGGCTGGCATTGGCGGCGGACCCCTAGTTCCGGCTCGACGGCGGCGGCGCGCCGGGCTTCCAGTGGCCCGAGCGCTTGAGCGCCTCGGCGGCCTCCGGCGGCATGTAGGTCTCGTCGTGCCGCGCCAGCACCTCGCTCGCGCGGAACGTCCCGTCCGTGCCGAGGCGGCCATTGGCGACCACGCCCTGGCCCTCGCGGAACAGGTCGGGCAGCACGCCGGAGAACGAGACCTCGACGGCATGCGCCATGTCGGTGACGCGGAAGCGTATCTCCGTCGTGCCCGGCACGCGCTGCACGGAGCCGGCCTCGACGAGGCCGCCGATCCGCAGCATGCGCTCGCGCGGCACCTTGCCGGCGGCGATGTCGGAGGGCGCGTGGAAGAAGACGAGGTGGTCCTGGAAGGCGGCCAGCGTCAGCGCGGCCGCGGTCCCGAGGCCGAGCATGCACAGCACCAGCACCTGGAGCCGCCGGCGCTTGCGCGTCATCGCGACGTTCCCGCGTCGCGTCGCGCCTCGTCCTCGCGCTCCTCCGCGGCGAGGGCGGCCGCGGCGCGCGCCCGCGCGCGCCAGCTCGTCGCGGTGAACGCGGCCAGCGTCGCGAGCGTCAGCGCCCAGGCCGGCCAGACGAAGGCGGCATGGCCGCCCATGGCGAGGAACTCGCTCATCGGCGCATCGCCGGCGTCGCCGTGCCGGCCTCCGCGAGCATGCGTCGCGCGGCCAGGCGCCGCTCGGCGAGCGCGGCCTCGATCCGCCACAGCAGCACCGTCGCGAACCACGCCATGAAGGCGAGCGCCATGACCAGCAGCGGCAGCAGCATCGAGGGATGCAGCGCCGGGGCGTCGAGGCGCGAGACCGAGGCTGGCTGGTGCAGCGTGTTCCACCAGTCGACCGAGAACTTGATGACCGGCAGGTTGATCGCGCCGACCAGCGCGAGGATCGACGCCGCGCGCGTGCCGCGCGCTTCGTCCTCGAAGGCGTTGGCGAGCGCGATGTAGCCGAGATAGAGCAGGAACAGCAGCAGCACCGAGGTTAGCCGCGCGTCCCAGACCCACCACGTGCCCCACATCGGCTTGCCCCAGAGCGATCCCGTGACGAGGCACAGCGCGGTGAAGGCGGCGCCGAGCGGCGCCATGGCGCGCGCGGCGACCTCCGCGAGCGGATGGCGCCAGACCAGGGCGACCGCCGAGGCGATGGCGAGGTTGGCGTAGGTGAGCATCGCCATCCACGCCGCCGGCACGTGGACATACATGATCCGCACGGTCTCGCCCTGCTGGTAGTCGCGGGGCGAGCCGAGCAGCGCGAGCCAGGTCCCGGCCGCGAGCAGCAGCACGGCCGCGGCGCTGGTCCACGGCAGCACGGCCGCGGAAAGCCTTCGGAAGCGGAGGGGATTTGCGAGGCGCTGCATAGGTATCGAAGACTTAGTCCGGCTCCCCGCGACTGTCCAAGGGGCTCACTCGCCGGCCTGGCGGAGGGCTGCCGAAGCGCCTATCGCGGCGACCGGGACGGCGCCTGACAGGAACGCGCCGAGGAGGAGCAGGTGGGGGCGCGCGTCGAGACCCGCCATGTCGGCCTCGACCGCCGCGACGCCGAAGACGAGGACCGGCACGTAGAGCGGCATGACCAGCAGCGGCAGCAGCACGCCGCCGCGCCGCGCGCCGAGCACCAGCGCGGCGCCGACGGCGCCGACCAGCGACAGCGAGGGCGTGCCGAGCGCGAGCGCCAGCAGCAGCGCCGGCAGCGCCTCGGGCGGCAGGTTCAGGATCGTCGCGGCGAGCGGCGCGGCGAGGATCAGCGGCAGCCCGGTCGTCAGCCAGTGCGCGAGGCACTTGGCCAGCACGATCGCCTCGAGCGAGGCCGGCGACAGCAGCAGCAGGTCGATCGAGCCGTCCTCGTGGTCGAGCTGGAACAGCCGCTCGAAGGAGAGCAGCGAGGCGAGCAGCGCCATCGTCCAGACCACGCCGGTGGCGATGCGTGCGAGCAGCTGCGGTTCCGGCCCGACCGCGAACGGGAAGAGGATCGCCGCCATCGCGAAGAAGGCGAGGACGGTGAGGCTGGCGAGCGGGCTGCGCCAGGCGAGGCGCAGGTCGCGCAGCAGGACGGCGCGCGCGGCGCTCATGGCCGCCCCGCGAAGTCGATGGTGCCGGCGAGGCGCACCGGAAGGTCGACATGGGTGGCGACCACCGCGAGGCCGCCGCGCGCAAGATGCGCGGCCAGCGCCTCGCCGAGCCGGCCGGCCGCGTCGTCGTCGAGGGCGAGGGTCGGCTCGTCGAGCAGCCAGAGCCGCGCGTCCTCGGCGATGACGCGCGCGATCGCCGCGCGCCGCCGCTGGCCCTGGCTGAGCTGGCGCGCCGGGACGCCGGCGAGCGCGCCGAGCCCCATCGCGTCGAGCCCGCGCCGCGCTGCATCGGGCCCGGCGCCGCGCAGCGAGGCGGCGAAGCGCAGGTTCTCCGCGAGGCCGAGCGCGGGCTTGAGCGCGTCCTGCATGCCTAGCCAGCCGATGCGCGCGCGATGCGCCTCGCGCGCCGCGGCGACGTCCTCGCCGTTCCAGCGCACCGCGCCCTCGGCGGGCGGCAGCAATCCGGCGAGGAGCCGCAGCAGTGAGGACTTGCCGCTGCCGTTGGGCCCGCGCAGCGCCAGCGCCTCGCCCGCGCCGAGCTCGAAGTCGAGGCCGCGGAAGACGAGGCGCCCGCCGCGCGCGCAGCCCAGCGCCGTGGCCGCGAGCCATTCGACCGCCGCGGTCATGGCGCCGCCGCGCGCCTCTCGCGGGTGGGTCGGAAGAAGCGGCGGGCCGACCCATGCGCGGGCCGGCCCGCCATCGCGCGAGTTGCCGGCGCGGCCGGAGTCCGGGAAGCCGCGCCGGGGGACGCAAGGTCCGGCCGCGCGCGGCGCGATGTCGCGCGGGGCCACCCTGCGATTCTCTCGGCGCAATGGGTCGCGGGTTTGCGCGGATCGTGGCGAAATCGGGGAAGCGCGTGGGCCTGGCGCGCCGCGCGCTCAGACATTGGCGCGCGCATCCTCGATCACCTTGCCGTCGTTGGGCAGGGCGCCGGGATCGACGAGGACGACCTCGCCGCGCAGCCGCGTCACGGCTTGGATCGACTGCGCGATCGCCTCGGCGAGGCCTTCGCCGCGCGCGGCAGGGGAGACCTCGGCGCGCAGCTCCATGCGGTCGTTGCCGCCCTCGCCGGAGACGACGAGGCGGCAGCGCCCGATCGCCGCGTGGCGGCGCGCGACCTCCGCGACCTGCGAGGGATGCACGAACATCCCGCGCACCTTGGTCGTCTGGTCGGCGCGCCCCATCCAGCCCCTGAGCCGCGGCGCGGTGCGGCCGCAGGGGCTGGCACCGGGCAGCAGCATCGACAGGTCGCCGGTGGCGAAGCGGATCAGCGGGTAGTCGGGGTTGAGCGTCGTGACCACGACCTCGCCCACCTCGCCCGGCCCGACCGGGTCGCCGGTGCCGGGGCGCAGGATCTCGACGATCACCCACTCGTCGAGCACCAGCCCGGCGTCGGGCACGCTCTCGTAGGCGACCAGCCCGAGATCCGCGGTCGCGTAGCACTGGCGCACCGCGATCCCCGCGGCGCCGATCTCCGCGCGCAGCGACGACGGCAGCGCCTCGCCCGAGACCAGCGCGCGGCGCAGCGACGACAGGTCGGCGCCCATCTCGCGCCCCTTCTCGAGGATGATGCGCAGGAAGGACGGCGTGCCGACATAGCCCGCGGGGCGGATGTCGGCGATGGCGCGGACCTGCTGCTCGGTGTTGCCGACGCCCGCCGGCACGACGGCGCAGCCGATCTCGTGCGCGCCGGTCTCGAGCATCATGCCCGCGGGCGTGAAGTGGTAGCTGAAGCAGTTGTGGACGACGTCGCCGCGGCGGAAGCCCGCCGCCCAGAGCGCGCGCGCCGTGCGCCACCAGTCGCCGCGTCGGCCGTCCGGGTCGTAGATCGGGCCGGGCGAGGCGAAGATGCGCGCGAGCCGCCCAGTCTCCACCGCGGTCAGCCCGCCGAAGGGGCGATGCGCCTCGGGCCCGGCCTTCTGGCGCTCCATCAGCTCCGACTTGCGGACCACCGGCAGGCGCGCGAGCGCGGCGCGGTCGGTCACCGCCGCGGGATCGACGCCGGCGAGGAGTTCCGCGAAGGCCGGCGCCGCGCGCCTGGCATGCGCCACCTGCTCGGCCAGCGCGGCGAATTGCCGGCGCTCGCGCTCCTCGGGGTCGCGCGTCTCGAGTTCGTCCAGGAATTCGCTCATCTGGGGCCTGCCGCGTTGGCGCCGTGGATCCGCGATCCTAGCACGCGGTCGCGAGGACGCGCGCCGTCCTCAGCCGCCCGCGGGCGGCATGGCGTGGATCGCGTCGGCCAGCAGCGAGACGCGCGCGCGCGCGCCGGGTACCAGGCCGTTGCGCTGCGCCACGTGCGTGGGCACGGAGAAATGCAGCAGGTCGCCCGGCGCCGCGTCGGGCGCCAGCGCGACGACCGTGGCGTCGCCCATGCGCATCGCCGTCGCCACGCCGCCCTCGACCGGGTTCTCGCGCTCGCCGCGCGAGGCGCGGTCCGCGCGGTGGAGCACGATCTCCGAGGTCGGGATGCACCAGGCGATCCTGTCGCCCGCCGCAAAGCGCGGGCAGGCGCGCGCCTCGAGCCTCAGCCCGGCCCATTCGACCAGGCTCGTGCCGCGCGCGGCGTCGTGGCCGGCGAGGCGGCCGGCGAAGACGTTGCGCATGTCGACCAGGCGCGCGACCTCGACGCTGGCCGGCCGGCGCAGCACCTCGTCGGGCGGGCCGTCCTGGAGCGTCGCGCCACGGCGCAGGATCGCCATGCGGTCCGCGAGCATCGCCGCCTCGTCGAGGTCGTGGGTGACCAGCACGCAGGGGATCTCGAGCGCGCCGCGCAGCTCGGCGAGCTCGGCGTAGAGCTTGCGCCGCGTGACCTTGTCGACCGCGGCGAAGGGCTCGTCGAGCAGCAGCACGCGCGGCCGGCGCGCCAGGGCGCGCGCCATCGCCACGCGCTGCTGCTGGCCGCCGGAGAGCGCGCGCGGATGGCGGTCCTCCAGCCCCTCGAGGTTGACGCGCCGCAGCCATTCGCGCGCGCGCGCCTCGGCCTCGCGCGCGGGCAGCCCGCCCAGCGCGGCGACGACGTTGCCCAGCGCCGTCATGTGGGGGAAGAGCGCGTAGCTCTGGAAGACGAAGCCGACCGCGCGGCGATGCGCGGGCAGGTCGATGCCGCGCGCGGGGTCGCTCCACGCCTCGCCGCCGATCGCGACCGTGCAGTCGGCGACGCGCGCCAGGCCCGCGATCGCGCGCAGCAGCGTCGTCTTGCCGGCGCCCGACGGGCCGACCAGCGCCAGCGTCTCGCGCGGGCCGCAGGCGAAGCGCGCGTCGAGGGGGATCGGGGCGTCCTGCCGGCAGGCGACGACGAGGCCCTCCATGTCAGCGCCTCCGCCCGCCGCGCCGGCGCGCGGCGAGGCCGTGCACGACCGCGAGCGCCGCGAGCGACAGCGCCAGCAGCGTCGCCGACATGATCGCCGCGCCGCGGTCGTCGAAGGCCTGGACGCGGTCGTAGATCGCGATCGACGCGGTGCGCGTCTCGCCCGGGATCGCGCCGCCGACCATCAGCACGACGCCGAACTCGCCCAGCGTGTGCGCGAAGACGAGCGCGACCGCGGAGACGATGCCGGGCCAGGCCAGCGGCAGCTCGACGCGCAGGAACGTGGTCCACCGGCCCATGCCGCAGCACGCCGCGGCCTCGCGCAGCTCCGCGGGCACCGCCTCGAAGGCGCGCTGGATCGGCTGCACCGCGAAGGGGACGTTGACCAGGACGCTCGCGAGCAGGAGGCCCGCGAAGCTGAAGGCGAGGGTGGTGCCGACGAGCGCCTCGAAGGCGTCGCCCGCCGCGGTGCCGCGCCC
>Ga0194129_10009409_pt1 | contig 10953 bp, 9 predicted proteins | sample TA2KigCa35mmetaG_FD_150862 | JGI IMG/M metagenome (GOLD analysis project Ga0194129, IMG submission 150862) | Freshwater microbial communities from Lake Tanganyika, Tanzania - TA2015038 Kigoma Deep Cast 35m | ecosystem: Environmental > Aquatic > Freshwater > Lake | place: Tanzania: Lake...
TCCAGTAGGGGTTCTGGGCGAAGGAGTACGAGTACAGCTGCGCCGGCACGTCGCAGCCGCAGCCGGGGTAGGTGTTGTCCCGCCACGTGCCGCCGAGGTCGGACGCCTGCTCGAGGATCGCCACGTCGTCCCGGCGGCCGCGCTGGCGGAGCCGGATCGCCATGCAGAGGCCGCCAAAGCCGGCGCCGAGGATGGCGACTCCCAGTTCGGCACCGTCGTGCAGGCAGCGTGTGGCGGGGGCAGCCATGACACCTCTAGCCTGCCTCGCCGCGGCCCGAATCGGCAAGCCCGGATCAGGCCGTCGGCAGCCGGGCGGCGTTGGCCGCGGAGCGGAGTTCCTTGGGGAGCGGGAAGTAGACCTCCTCCGCGCGGATCGTCCGCTCCTCGACCTCGGCTGAAAAACGGTCCCGGAGCCATCGGACGCAGTCCTGCACGACACGCTCCGGGGCGCTGGCGCCGGCCGTGATCAGGACGGTCTCGTCTCCCGTGAACCAGTCCGGATCGATCTCGTCGGCACCGTCGATCAGGTGGGCGGCGATGCTGCCCTCGCGGGCGAGTTCCGCCAGTCGCTGGCTGTTGGAACTGTTCTGGCTGCCGAGCACCAGCACGATGTCGGCCCCCGCCGACAGGATCTGCACGGCCTCCTGCCTGTTTTGCGTGGCGTAGCAGATGTCATCCTTGGGGGGGCCGATGATCTGCGGAAACCTCGCCTTCAGCTGAGTGATGATCCGCGAGGCGTCGTCCACCGAGAGCGTGGTCTGTGTCAGGTAGGCGAGCTTGTCGTGCGGTCCGAACGGCAGCAGGTCGACCTCCTCGGCCGTCTCCACGAGCGTGAAGGCGTCGGGCGCCTGACCGATCGTGCCGATCACTTCGTCGTGCCCCTCGTGGCCGATCAGCATGATGCGGTAGCCCTGCTTCGCATACTTGATCGCTTCGAGATGCACCTTCGTCACCAGCGGGCAGGTGGCGTCGATGGCGTTGAGGCGGCGGGCAGCCGCCACCCGACGCACCTCCGGAGCGACGCCATGCGCCGAAAACAGCAGCACCGCCCCCTCGGGCACCTGCTCGACGCGGTCCACGAACACCGCCCCCTCCCTCACGAAGCGGTCGACGACGTGCTTGTTGTGGACGATCTCGTGGAACACGTAGATCGGCGTCCCGTAGAGGCGGATCGCCGTCTCGAGCGTCTCGATCGCCATGTTCACCCCCGCGCAGAAGCCACGGGGACTCGCCAGCAGGAGCTTCACAGCAGGGGCGTTTCCAGGACGCTTCGGGAGTCGGTCGGAGATGCGGTACAACGTCGTCGGTTCCCTCGCATCGTAGGGCAAGACGGTCGGTCCGGCCAGAGAGCCGAGCCTTCCGCGCCGCTTTGCGGATGAGGTTTGCGTCACCACGCCTATGACCCCCAGTTCCGTTCCCGCCGCCCGCCGTGATCCGACCGCCTGGGAGATCGCGCCGCTTCCGACCGGGGGCGACCCGGCCGCGGCCCGCGCCTTCTGCCGTGCCGTGGCCGCCGGCCACTACGAAAACTTCACCGTGGCGACGGGGCTCGTGCCGCGTCGCCTGCGGCAGCATCTGGCCAACGTCTACGCCTTCGCCCGCTGGGCCGACGACCTGGCAGACGAGTCCGCATCGCCGCAGGCCGCGGCGGCAGCGCTGGCCGAGTGGCGACGTGGCCTGGAGGACTGTTTCGCGGGGCGGCCGGGGCATCCTGTCTACGTCGCCCTGGCCGAGACGGTGGCCGAGACGGGCGTGCCGATGCAGCCGTTCGTCGATCTGATCGATGCCTTCGAGCGGGATCAGACGATCACCCGCTATGCCAGCCGCGACGCCCTGCTGGACTACTGCCGCCGGTCGGCCGATCCCGTGGGCCGGATCGTGCTCGGCCTCGAAGGGTGCCGAGATCCATCGCTCGTGGCGATGTCGGACGCCATCTGCACCGGGCTGCAGCTTGTCAACTTCTGGCAGGACATCACCCGCGACCGCCTGGCCGGCCGCATCTATGTGCCGCAACGGGACATGGCCGCCCACGGTGTCGACGAGGCGATGCTGGCGGTTGCCCCGGCCTGCCCGGCGGTGCGGTCGCTTGTTCGCGACCTGGTAGCCTGGGCACGCGACTGCTTCGCCGCCGGCGCAGCCCTGCCGGAACGCGGGCCGCGGGCCTTGCGGCCGGCGATCGGCCTGTTCCTCGGGGGCGGGCTGGCCGTCGCCGATGCGATCGAGGCAGCCGGCTACGACACGCTCGCGCGCCGCCCGACCGTCGGCGGGCTTGCGACGCTGCGACTCGCCGCCCGCACCGCCGCCGCTGCGTTGCGCCGGTGGCTCGGGGGGCGGGCATGACGACGCTCGACCGCGATCACCTGGCCTGCGCCGCCGTGCTGCGTTCCGCCGGGTCGAGTTTCGCCCTGCCGATCCGGCTGCTGCCCGGCGTTAAACGACGCGGCACCACCGCCCTCTACGCCTTCTGCCGCCTGGCCGACGACATCGTCGACGAGGCCGTCGATTCCGAGGAGGCCCGCCGCGGGCTCGACCGGTTCGCCGCCGCGGTGGCGGCGGCGCTCGAAGGTGGCTGGAGCGACGAGCCGATCCTGCGGGCGCTCGCGGACACCGTGCGGCGGTTCGCCGTGCCCCGGCAGGCGATCGACGATATTCTCGACGGCGTGCGGATGGATCTCGTTCGGCATTCGTATGACACGGCCGCCGAACTCGATGACTACTGCCGCAAGGTCGCGTCGGCCGTCGGCGTCGCGGCGGTCCACGTGTGGGGCTTTCTCGCCCCGGCCGCGATCGAGTGTTCCGATGATTGCGGGATCGCCTTCCAGTACACCAACATCCTCCGCGACATCCCCGAGGACCTGCACCGCGGGCGGATCTACCTACCTGCCGAGGACCTCGTGGCCTGCGGCTGTACGGCCGAGGAACTCCGTGCCGGAGTGTTCCATGACGGCTTCGACGGGCTGGCCCAGCGGTTGATCGCGCGGGCCGAAGAGCGTTTCGCGCGGGCGGCAGCGCTGGACCGGCTGCTCACCACGGACGGCCGCGTCGCCTTCCGGGCGATGTTCGGTGTCTATCGATCCTTGTTGCGGGCGGTTCGGGCGGCCGGTCGCGGCATCTTTTCGCGGCGGGTGAAGCCCGCACGGCCGCTGCTGCTGGCGGCGGCCGCCCGCGGGCTGCTGCTCGGCCCGGGCCGCAGCCGCCGGACCCGGGGGAGGTAGAATCCGTTCGGGTGCCGCGCCGCCCCGGGTCCTGCCTCCGCCATGTCTCACGAGCGTCCCCGCATCGCGATCGTCGGCGGCGGCCTGGCGGGCCTGGCCGCCGCCGAGGCGTTGGCTGACTCCGGTGCGTCCGTGACGGTGCTCGAGGCCCGCCGTCGTGCGGGTGGCAGGGCGGCGTCGTTCGAGGACCCGGTGGGGGGCGGTCTCGTGGACGCCTGCCAGCACGTGGCGATGGGCTGCTGCACCAACTTCCTCGATCTGTGCCGCCGGACCGGGTTGGCCGATGCATTCCGCCGCGACCGGACGCTGTGGTTCATCGGTCCCGACGGGCGGCGTGCCGCGTGCACCCCGTCGCGGCGCTGGCCGGCACCGTTGCACCTGGTGCCGCTGCTGGCGGGGCTGCGACACTTGTCGTTCCGGGAGCGGTGGACGCTGGCCTCGGGAATGGTGGGGCTGGCGGTGTGGCGGGAGCGACTTCCGAGCCCCAGGCCGACGGCCCTCGAGTGGCTGCGGTCGGTCGGTCAGCCGGAGCGGTTGATCCGCCTCTTCTGGCAGCCCCTGATCGAGAGCGCGCTTGGCGAATCGATCGACCTCGTGGACGTGGCCGCGGCCCGCAAGGTGGTCGTGGACGGGTTCCTTGCGCACCGTCAGGCGGCCGATCTGCTTGTGCCCATGGCCCCTCTGGGCACGCTCTTCGGCGAGCGACTCGTGGACTGGCTCGTAGAGCATGGCGTGGCCATGCAGACAGGCCATTTCGTCAACGCTGTCCAGCGTGCCGCCGACGGCCGCGTGTTGGCCGTCGCCGGGGACGGGGCGGCGACGCCGTGCGACGCGCTGATCATCGCCGTGCCGTGGAAGGCCGCTGCCCGCCTCGCCCCCGACGTGGTGCCCCCGGCTGACGACCGATTCGCGGGGTCGCCGATCACGGCGGTGCACCTCTGGTTTGACCGGGCGTGCATCGATCTGCCACACGCGGTGCTCGTCGGCCGTGTCTCGCAGTGGGTCTTTCGACCGGACGAGGCGACTCCCGGTTATTGCCAGGTGGTGATCAGCGCCTCGCGGGGTGTCTTCGAGGGGGACCGGGACGGGCTGCGCGACGTGGTGGTCGAGGAACTACGGGCGGTCTTCCCGGCGGCGCGGCGGGCAACGCTGGTGGCCGCGAAGGTGGTCACCGATCCCACCGCCGTGCTGTCGGTGAGGCCAGGGGTGGAGGCGGTCAGGCCACGGTGTGCGACCACGGTGTCGAATCTCTTTCTGGCGGGTGACTGGACCGCCACGGGCTGGCCATCGACGATGGAAGGCGCGGTGCGCAGCGGCCGACTGGCGGCGGCAGCGGCCGCCTCGGCGGTGGGCCTCACCGGCCGTGAACCGGTCGCGGACCTGCCGCGGAGCCTGCTCACGGGCCTGCTCGTCGGCCGGTGACCGCGGCCCCGAGCCCGCCCGCGGCGGGCAGCGAGGCCACCAGGGCCTCGAGTGACATCGCCAACGTGCGGCCATCGACGACCGCCCGCTCCCAGAGCCCCCAGAGGTCGCGCGCCGCCCCCGGACGGCGACCGATCACGCCGATCACGCCCCCCAAACGCCGCAGCGGTGATTGGGCGGCCACCAGGCGACCGACATCGGTCGGCAGTTCATCGTCGACCGCATCGGAGATCACCCGCAGCGAACGACAGCTCAGCCCGTCCGCGCTGGCGACCTCGGCGACGGCGAGCGTCTCCATGTCGACGAGGGCGGCACCTGTCGCGGCGCCGAGGGCGGTCTTGGCGGCCCGCGTGCCGACGATCCGATCGACGGTGACGAGCATGGGTCCGTCGGGGGTCGGAGCGGCCAGGAGCAGCGGCGGCACCGGCTGCTCGCCGCGGACGGCGGCAGGCTCCACGCACCGCCCTCGGACGAGTCGGGCCGAGAGTCCCCCCGCAAAACCGGCCGAGACGAGCATGGCTGGGCGGTGGCCCGCGATCAGGAGCCGGGCGGCCCGGGCGGCCGGTCCCCGCCCGACACCGGCCACGCACCAGACGACGACCCGCCCCGCCACGAACCCCGTGTGGATCGACAGATCAGCCCCCCGCGTCTCCACGCGGTCTGCTACGCGACGCTCGAAGGCGTCGGCCTCGACGGCCAACGCGAACACGATTCCGAGCACGGGGCGATCGGTGGGCATCATGGATGGCGGCGTTCGTCTCCTCGATCGGTCGGCATAACGGGCATGATGACCCGGGTGGCAGAGACTGTCGCGACTCAGCCGCCGCTCGCGGCCCCGGCGCTGAGGCCGTCGGCCAGGACGACCTCCCGGGGCTGCTCCCAGATCGGCAGGCGAAGCGTGACGGTCGTGCCCTCATCGAGCCGGCTGGCGATGCGGATCGAGCCGCCACCGGCCTCCACGAGCGATTTGCAGATCGCCAGGCCGAGCCCGCCGGACCGCACGTGGTCGGCATGGCTGCGGGCCGGGTCGACCACGGCGAAGCGGTCGAAGATCCGCTCCAGATCAGCCGCCGGGATACCGCTGCCGGTATCGCTTACGGTCACCTCCGCCCCTGGGCCGGCCGCGTCGAGGCGGACCGTCACACGGCCGCCCACCGGCGTGAAACGCAGGGAGTTGTCGAGCAGATTGCTGACGACCTGGCGGAGGCGGCCCGTCTCGCCGGCCACGGTCGGGCGTGGCCCCGGTTCCAGGAGGAGGCCGACGCCCCGCTCCTCGGCGATGCCCTCGAACATGGCGACGGCCTGCGCGGCCACGGCGGCCAGATTGACCGGCTCGCGGATGTGGCGGGTGGAGCTGTCGCTCGCCTCGGCCAGTGTCAGCAGGTCGTTGGCGAGTCTCGTCAGCTGGCGGGCAGATTCCAGCACTTCGGTGAGCGACTCGCGATAGTCGTGCGGGTCGCGGTCGTGTGCGAGGGCCACCTCGATCGAGTTCTGGATCGCCGCCAAGGGGCTGCGGAGTTCGTGCGCCGCGTCGGCTACGAACCGCACCTGACGTTCGACGTGCGTGGCCACCTGGTCGAGCAGTCCGTTGACGGTGGTGGAGAGTCGGTCGAGTTCATCGCCCGAGCCGCTCACCGGCAGCCGATCTCCCAGTCGCGTCGGCCGCAGTCGCGCGGCGGTCTCGAGGATCGCGGCGACCGGTCGTGTCACCCGGCCGGCCAGCCAGTAGGCGGCCAGCGGCACGAGCAGCGACAGTCCGATCGCCACCGGCACGAGCAGCCGAAGCAGCGCGCGGATGCTCTCCTCGACCATCTCCGTCGACAGTCCGATCCGGATGTGCAAGGGCTGCGAATTGGGTACGTCGACCGCCAGTCGGACGTAGCGGTAGGGGCCGAGCTGCACCACGTTGACCCGTCGGTCACTTGATTGGGGCGCATAGTCGGCGACGGCCTTCGGGCAGCGGTCGCTCCTCCAGAGCGTGACGCCGCCACTGGTCAGCAAGTGGGTGAACCAGCCGCGGTCGGCGTGGCCGGTCTCCTTGCGCTTGAGTTCGGCGATCAGGGCGTCGGTGTCGGGATAGAAGTGAGAGACCGAGATGCCGACCTCGCGGGCGGTCCCCAGCAGCGTCGCGTCGGTCTCACGGTACAGGGCGTTGCGGGCCGCCACGACCACCGCGACCAGCGTCGTGGTCGCCAACAGCAGGACGACCACCGTGTTCCAGAGCGTCAACTGCACCCGCAGGGTGGCCCAGATCGGTCGATTACTCGAAGGCCAATGCATAACCTCGACCCCGGATCGTGCGGATCATCGATGGCGCGCGACCCTGGTCGATCTTGCCGCGGAGCCGGTTGATGTGGACTTCGATCACGTTGGTGGGACCGTTCCAGTCAAAACCCCAGACATGCTCGCACAGCATCTTGCGGGTGACGACCTGCCCGTTGTAGCGGGTCAGCAGTTCCAGGATGCTGAACTCCGTGGGCGTGAGGTCGATCTCCTGGCCGCCGAGCGTGGCCCGGCGGTTGGCCAGCGACAGGCTCAGCGGGCCGGCTGCGAGCTGCAGCGTGGGCTTGTCGGACGCACGGCGGTGGACCGCTTCGATGCGGGCCAGCAACTCGTCCATCTCGAAGGGCTTGACGAGGTAGTCGTCGGCCCCCGCCTGGAAGGCCTCGAGCTTGTCGGACGTAGTGCCGCGGGCGGTCAGGACGATCATGGGCGTGCGGACACCGCCGGCCCGCACGGCCCGCAGAACCTCCAGACCGCCGAGGTTCGGCAGCATCAGGTCGAGCACCACGAGGTCGCTGGCGAGCAGGGAGTCCTGATCGACGGCGGCGGTCCCGTCGGTGATCCAGGTGCAGCCGTGCCCGGCTTCGCGGACGGCCGTCGAGACCGCGCGGCCGATGACGGGGTCATCCTCGACGATCGCGACGTGCATTACAGATCATCCTCCCTCGCCGGGGACGTGCGGCATGCCACGCCCGCCTCGACCACGACCGCCCTTCGATCGTACCGCCCGCCGGGCATGCGGGAAAATCACCCCCGTCGACCGGCCCTATTCCCACTCGATCGTGGCGGGGGGCTTCGACGAAATGTCGTAGACGACGCGGTTGACCCCCCGCACCTCGTTGATCACCCGCGTCGAGATGCGGGCCAGCGCCTCGTAGGGCAGGTGGCTCCAGTCGGCGGTCATGAAGTCCTCCGTCTCGACCGCCCGCACAGCCAGGGCGTCGTCGTAGGTGCGGGCGTCGCCCATCACGCCCACGCTCTGCACGGGTAGCAGGACCGCGAACGCCTGCGACACCTTCCGCATCAACCCCGCGGCGGCCAGTTCCTCGAGCACGATCGCGTCGGCCTCACGGAGCGTGTCGAGTCGCGGCTTGGTCACCTCGCCGAGACAACGGACCGCCAGTCCCGGCCCTGGAAACGGATGCCGCCAGACGATCTTCTCGGGCAGGCCGAGTTGCAGGCCGAGCTGCCGAACCTCGTCCTTGAAGAGGTCACGAAGCGGCTCGATCAGCTCGAACTGCAGGTCGTCCGGCAGCCCGCCGACGTTGTGGTGGAGCTTGATGGTGGCGGCCGGTCCGTCGGCAGCCGCACCGCTCTCGATGACGTCGGGATAGAGCGTGCCTTGGGCAAGAAACCTCGCCCCCTCGATCCCGGCCGCCTCGGCGGCGAAACAATCGATAAAGGCCTTGCCGATGCGGCGTCGCTTCTCCTGCGGGTCGGTCACGCCGGCGAGCACCTCGAGAAACCGCGACTCGCCCGGCACAACGTGCAGGTCGGTGCGGAAATGCGTGGTGAACTCCTCGATCACCGCGGCCGCCTCCCCCTTCCGCAGCAGGCCGTTGTCGACGAGGATGCAGGACAGTCGATCGCCGATCGCGTGGCTCAGCAACGCCGCTACGACCGCCGAATCAACGCCGCCGGAGAGACCGCAGACCACGCGGTCGGAACCGACCCGCTGCCGGAGCGAGTCGATCATCGTGGCGGCGAAGTCGTCCAGCCGCCAGGTGCCCGAGCAGCCGCAGGCGCCCGTCAGGAAGTTTGCCAGGATGGCGCCGCCGACCGGCGTGTGCGTCACCTCGGGGTGGAACTGCAGCCCGAACACGGGTAGCGAGCGATGGCGGACCGCGGCCAGCGGGCAGGTGGTGGTGCGGGCAAGCGGCACGAAGGCGTCCGAGACCGCGTCGACCTGGTCGCCGTGGCTCATCCAGACCTCGGTGCGGTCGGGCACGCCCGCGAACAGCCCGTCGTGATCGAGCACCTCACACGCCGCGCGGCCGTACTCGCGGGCCTGGGCCCGGCCGACCCGACCGCCGAGGGCCTCGCAGGCCAGCTGCATCCCGTAGCAGATGCCCAGCACCGGGATCCCGAGGTTGAACAGCCCGGCGTCGGACTTGGGGGCCGATGCCTCGTAGACGCTCGACGGGCCTCCCGACAGGATGATGCCCCTGGGCGCGAGGGCCCTGATGCGTTCGGTGGGGATGTCGTGCCGCACGATCTCGCAGTAGACGTGCTGCTCGCGAACACGGCGGGCGATCAGCTGCGCGTACTGCGATCCAAAGTCGAGCACGAGCACCCGCTCGGCCTGCTGCGGGCTCGGGCTGGCCGGTGGCGAGGCGGCATCGGTGGGGACGTGGGGACGCGTTCCGGCGGACATGCGGGGCGAATGGTTTGGAGGCGACAGGAAAGCCCGCGAGTATAGGCGGTCGTGCTCGGGCTCGCAGCCGGTCCACGCGACGCCCCTGCTATAGTGCCCGCATGCTCGTGCTCCTCACCAACGACGACGGTATTTTCGCCCCCGGCCTGGCGGCCATGGAACGGGCGCTGCGGGCGTTCGCGGACGTGTGCGTCGTGGCGCCGGCCACGGAGCAGAGCGGCATGGGGCATGCGATCACCTTCCTCACGCCGCTGACGGCAAAGGAGGTGTGTGCCGGCGATCATGCCAGTGGCTGGGCGGTCGATGGCAGTCCGGCCGACGCCGTCAAGCTCGGGATCGCAGCCTTTTGTCCGCGGAAGCCCGACCTCGTCGTGAGCGGCATGAACAGCGGCCTCAACGCCGGCATCAACGTGCTCTACTCAGGCACGGTGGCAGCCGCGATCGAAGGGGCCTTCTTCGGAATCACGAGCGTGGCGGTGTCGCTCGAGTGGGACGATCACCCCGACTTCGCGCGGGCCGCGACGATCGGCTGTGGCGTGATCCGGCAGCTGCTCGACCGCCGGCCACCTCCCGGCAGCCTGTTCAACGTCAACATCCCCACCGCGGCGCTCGGCGGGACGCCCCGGTTGCGCGTGGTGCCGATGAGCGTGGCTCGCTACGGCGAGGCCTTCGAGCGGCGGGTCGACCCGCGGGGCCGAGCCTATTGGTGGGCGACCACCGCCCCGCCTCCGCCCCCGAGTCCCGTGGAGTCGGACGTGACGGCCCTCGCCGACGGAGACGTGACGCTCACGCCGCTCGACTATGATCTCACCCACCGGCCCGTCCTCGACGAGTTGGCGGCGGGCCCTTGGCGGATCGATCCGCACGTCATCGGCTCTTGAGCAGCTGCGCCGCCAGGTAGATGACGGTGGCGATTCCCACCACCACGGCCGCCCAGAACCCGAGCGGCAGCCCGGCGAACTGGATCGGCGGCCGCCAACGCGGTTTTTGCTCTTTGTTCTGTCCGTCGTCGCCCTGGCCACCGGTCGAGCGACGTTGGGTGCGGGGCTTCGACTTCTCGGCCGCGGCGGGTGGCGATCCCCCCGCGGCCCTGCGGCCGCTGCCCGGCGGCGGCGTGGGGGTGAATCTGCCGGAATCCCCGAGAATGCCGCTCCGCGCTGGCGATGCCGGCCCCAGCGAGATGGAACTCGAACTGCCGCTGCCCGGGCCATGCCGGAACACCGGCGGCGCGACGCCCGGTGCGGCGGTCCGGCGCGGCGGCCCTCGGCGGGGCGGGCCGGCGGGAGCCGCAGCGGCTCCGGCCGCACCCTTGAGCCAGACGCCGAGGGCATCGGCGACCTCCTGGGCGGTCTGGGGCCGGGCGTCAGGATGCTTTTCCATCATGCGGAAGTAGAGGTCGGCGATCGGCACGGGCACGTCGTCCCGCTCCTCCCTGATGTTGGGAACGGGCTTGCGGGCGTGCGCCTGGATCCGCTCGGTGAGCTTGCCCTTGGCGAACGGGGCGCGTCCGATCAGCAGGTAGTGCAGCGTGCAGCCCAGGGCGTAGATGTCGCTGCGACGATCCGCCACATGGCTGTCGGTGGCCTGCTCGGGGGCCAGGTAGTCGGCCGTGCCGAGCACCTTCTCGTCGTGCTCCCGCGTGAGCGAGGCGGCCTCGTC
>Ga0194129_10009416_pt1 | contig 10948 bp, 8 predicted proteins | sample TA2KigCa35mmetaG_FD_150862 | JGI IMG/M metagenome (GOLD analysis project Ga0194129, IMG submission 150862) | Freshwater microbial communities from Lake Tanganyika, Tanzania - TA2015038 Kigoma Deep Cast 35m | ecosystem: Environmental > Aquatic > Freshwater > Lake | place: Tanzania: Lake...
GCGGGGGGTTGGGGGCGGGGGCGGGGTGGGGGGGGGGGGAGGGGGGGGGGGGGGGGGGGGGGGGGGGTGGGGGGGGGGGGGGGGGGGGGGGGGGGGGGGGGGGGAGCCGATGGCTGGGAACGAACATTGTCACGTGCCCGGCACCGGCCGCGGTGCGAACGGCACCGTCTGGCCACGACCGGCGGCCGGGCCAGGGCCGGGCCGTTGTGGTAGCGGTCCTGTGCCGATCTGGTCGAGGTCGAGGTAGCGGGCGTCCTCCACGTCGACCCGGTTGAGGCCACGCCAGTAGAGGATCTTCCCGGCCGAGGCGCTCGACGGCTGGCCGCCCACCTTGAGCTGGCGGAACAACTGGGCATCGCTTCGGCCGTCGCCCTCGAAGACGAGCAGGTCCTTGGCCTCGCTCCAGGTCAGCCGCGCGCTGCGGGCGGTGAACGACTCTCCCTCCACCAGCACGTTGCCACCGGCGGCGATCTCCAGCGTGTTCCGCTCGCGGCCCGGCAGGGGCGGCGTCTGGCCGACGCCGAGCACGTCGCACGCGATCGCGACCACGCCCTCCGGCAGCCCCCCTGCGGCATGCGGGTCGAGCGTGTCCTCCCAGCCGGCCACGGGGCCGGAGATGGCCTCGACCCGCTGGTGGAACTCCATCATGCGGCGGTGGATGTTGCCCTTGAGCCCGCGTTGGAAGTCGACGCCCAGGTAGTGCAGCGACCGCGAGCGATTCGCCGCGGCCACCGCGCGCACCGGTGGCTGCCCCCCTGGAGCGGCCGGCAGTTGCGAGGCCGGCGAGTCGCCCGTGCGGGTGCTCGTCAACCGGCCCGGTCCGGTGCCCGACACCTCGCCGCTGGCCCGCTCCACGACCAGGTCCCGGACGAACAGCCGCTGTCGCGACTTCTCCCCCGCCTCGTCGACGGCGTCGCTCTCGATCTTCACGCCGCCACCGCAGGCCACGCGGGCCACCTCGGGCCGCCGGCCGGCGGCCTGCCGCTCCCCGCCGAAATCGAAGGGCTCGTCGAAGACCACGTCGATCACGCCGGCGTTGACCACCGTGTCGGGCGACGTGGCGACCACCTCGTCGCTGAACCGTGCCGTTCGGCCGTCGAAGTCGAGCCGGCCGCGCCAGGCGACGTCGAGCTTGCCGGGGGCCGTCGCCACGGGCCGCCGGGCCGCGGAACCGGTGACCGCGAGCCCTTCGATCCCGCTGCCCGCCGGCATGGGCAACGCGAGCGTGCCGGCCCCGTCCACGGTGACGCGATTGCGTCCCCGGTCGAACTCCACGAGCGGCCCGGCGAGGTCGAGGCCGCGGCCACGGACGATGGCCGGCTTGCCCGAGATCACGGCCCGGGCGTCGAAGCGTGTCGGCTTGGAGAGCTGCACCTGCTCACCGCTGATCTCAACGGCCGGCTCGGTCACCCCAGCACCCGGCACTGGATCCTCGACCACTCTCACCTGGCCCTCCATCGACATCTCCGCCAGTTCGCTTCCCTTCGGCGAGAAGGACACCAGTCCGCGAACGAGCGCCGCCGTGGCCGTGGTGTGGCCACGTGCCGGGGCCGCGGGGGGCGGAATGGCGGCCGGTGCCGCGGCCGGTGCGGCCGGTGCGGGCGCTGCCACCACCGCGGCGGAGGCGGGCGACGGCGGTGGGGCCTGAGCCGCTGGCTGCGGCGGCAGGCCCGGCTCCTCTCGAAACCAAAGCTCAAGTCGATCGGTACGGGCCGAGATCTGATCGGTGTCAGCCTCGACCATGCCCCGCGCGAGCATCCGCGACGGCTTGACGTGCGACAGGTTGGGACCGGCGGCGGCGTCCCGCGGTGTCGCGGCCTGCTCCGCGAGATCGAGCCAGAGGTGCATCTCGGCGGCCGAGAGTCGGCCGCGTGTCTCCACCGTGACGTCGGCGTCGCCGCTGATCGACACCACGTGACCGTCGCCCTCGGGTCGCATCCGCAGCCACTGCTGCCAGCGTGCCTGGGCGGGCGGGGCGTTTTCCGAGTGTGCCCGGAGCCAGCCGGGGCCGACGGCCATCAGCGATCCCGGATCTCCCGGCGGTCCGGGGGTGTAGTCGATCTTGCGGGCCTCCATCGTGGTGCCGCGGGCCACCAGCGACACCGGTTCCTCGCCGTCGAGCAGGATGCGTCGCGTGGCGATCTCGTAACCGAGCCGAGCCGCCCGCGCCTCCAGGGCCGCCGACGTGCTGCGGGCCACGACGGGCGAGCCCTTGGCCTGGATCTCCTGCGGTTCCAGGCTGCCACGCCGAGGCTTGTCCGCGGCGACCGCATCCGTGCCGGCCGCCGGGCCCAGCAGGATGGCGAGCAGATCGCAGGTCAACTGGTCGGTGCCGCCATCCGGCGTGGACCGTAGGACGTCGACCCGGTCCTCCAGCGTGATGACGTTGGCCGAGACGTTGAAGCACAGGCTGCCGCGGCAACCGACGAGGACCGGCAGCGCCGCGGTTTCGGCGGCGACCGGATCGGCGACCGTCACGGCAGCCGCCGGCCGATGCCCGGGCAGGAAGCCGCCCGCCAGCCGCTCCAGCCGCATGCGCACGTCACGATCGAGGCGGATGGAGTCGACACCGCCGATGTTCGGTCCCTGGCCGAGCGGACCGCCGCCCCGGTCGCCGGCCCGGGGCTTGAACGCCGCCACCAGCCCGCGGCCACTGCCACTCGAACGCCCGTAGCGAAACTGCACCATCTCACCGGTGCGGACCTCCAGTTCGTCGAGCTCCACGTCGCGGGTCACGAGTTCGATGTCGTCCTCGCCGCCGGGAGCCGATGGCGTCCCCCGGATCGTCACCTGACCGCGAAGGCTACCACCGACGAGCCTTGCCAGACGGCCCTGCCGCAGGTCGAGCGGCTCATCGAACTCGAGCACGGCGCCCTGCGGCGCCCGCATCACGATCGTGCGTCCGGGCGAGCCATCGACCACGCGGCTGCGGTCGGGAAGCACCACCAGCGTGCAGGGCACGAGATTGACGCGACCGTCGGGAAGCGACTGATACTCCTTGAAGAGCAGCCGCATCTGCCGGCTCTCGAGCACGATCGGCTCGTCTCGCTCCCAGGCGCCGGCGGGAAAGATGTCGCCCAGCGCGGCCAGTCGCTGATCAGCCCGGGTCCGGATGGCCGCCGCCTCCTCGGGCGTCATCTCGAGTGCCGAGGACGCGGCATCGACCCGCCGCTCCACCCATGGCACGACCGTCAGACGGTAGAAGCCGGCCGCCGCCAGAATGACGAGGAACACCCGCAGCGTGCGTCCGAGTCGGTGTTCCATCTCGATGTTCCGGCCGCGCGACGGTGGACGGTCAACCGGTCCGCCCCGCATAGCGTGCCGTGATTGCCTCCCAGCCCCCGCGGGCCCACAGCAACCGCTCGATCGCCTCACGGACCGCTCCCCGCCCGCCGGGCAGCGTCGTCACGAACCCGGCCGCCGCCCGCACCTCGGCTGCGGCGTCGGCCACTGCGATGCCGGCCCCGCAGCGGGCGATCACGGGCAGGTCGGGCAGGTCGTCGCCGATGAAGGCTGTCTCCTGCCATGACACGCCGCAGTCGGAGAGAATCGCCTCCGTGGTGGCCAGCTTATCCTCCACGCCCTGCCGCACGAGGTCGATGCCCAGCTCGGCCGCCCGCAACTGCACGACGTGGCTCGACCGGCCGGTCACGATGCCGACCCGGCCGCCGGCCCGTCGCCAGAGCTTGATCCCCAGGCCGTCGCGGATGTGGAACGTCTTCGACTCGATGCCCTGGTTGTTCCAGGTGACGCCACCGTCGGTGAGCACGCCGTCAACGTCCAGCAGCAGCAGCTGAATGCGAGCCAGCCGGCGGTCGAGTTCGGGGGAGGCGGACATGCACGGAGAGCCGAGGGTGCAACTCGTCAGGCAGCCTGCTGTCGCGAGCGCGGCAGGTGGATCGATTCGTGGGGCACGAGGCCGACCAGGTCGACCACGTCGAGCAGCCCGACCGCCGCGTTGTCGGCGTCGACGACGGGAAGTTCGCTGAGGCGGCGGGTCTCCAGGATGGCCACGGCATCGCGGAGCCGGGTGCCCACCGGCACGATGGTCGGTCGGCTCGTCATCACCTGGCCGATCGCCGCGTCGAGCAGTTCGTCGCGGCGGCGTTCGAAGAGCCTCGCTAGGTCGCTGTCCGTGAAGATTCCGGCCAGCTGTCCCCCCTCGTCCACCACCATCACCGCGCCGGTGCGGCGGGCGGGAAGCGGCCTGGCGAACACGGCCCGCACGGTCTCGTCCGCCGCCGCCAGCCGGCATTCGGCCAGCGGCCGCATCGCGTCCTCGACGAGCATCAGTTGGCGGCCGAGGCTGCCGCCGGGATGCCTCGCGGCGAAGTCCGCGGGGGTGAACTGTCGGCGGCTCGACGTGACCAACGCCAGGGCGTCACCGAGCGCCAGCAGCAGCGCGGTGCTCGTGGAGGGAGCCAGGCCCAGCCCGCAGGCCTCGCGGACGTTGCCCGTCGGCACGACTACCGCCGCGGCCCGGCCCAGCGCGCTATCGGGGCGGGCGGTGAGGGCCACGATCGGCACGTGACGGGCGGCGAGGTGCGGCAGCAGGCGGGTGATCTCCTCGGTCTCGCCCGACTGCGACAAGGCGAGCACGACGTCGTCACCCCGCAGTGCGCCGAGATCGCCGTGCATCGCTTCGGCGGGGTGGAGGAAATGGCTCGGCATGCCGGTCGAGGCGAGTGTCGCGGAGATCTTGCGGGCCACGAGACCAGCCTTACCGATGCCGGTCACCACCACGCTGCCCGTGCATCGCTCGACGAGTCTCACAGCGCGGCAGAAGGCTCCGTCGAGCGCCGCGGCCGCCGCCAGCACGGCGTCCCCTTCGGCCCGGAGAATCTCGCGACCGCGGGACAGGATCCGGTCGTCGTCACGGTCGTCATCACCGTCGTGCATGCCGTCGTCAGCCTCCTCGCACCGCGGCCAGGCGGCCTGCGGGGGGCGGGACTATAGGCCGGCTAGGCAAGCGCCGCAACGGCGTTTTGAGGCGACTTGTGGGTTCACCTCGACCATTTCCGGACGGACTCGCGGACCGGGACACCGTCGAGGAGCAGGTCGGTGAGCACCGCGTGGCCATCCAGCAGGCGAACCTCGGCCACCGGCCGCGTGCCATCGCGAAAAAGGGCCGCCATGAGCGTGTCGGCCGCCGGGCCGAGTCGCTCGTTGAGGTAGAAGCGGTCGAAGGGCCACTCGAGCTGGACTGCCGCGGTATCGTCCGTCGCACGGATACGTTGCGCCATCAGCCGGACGACCGTCGGCCCCACCACCGGCTCGAGCGACAGCGACTCGATCCGCGCGAGTCCGTCCCCGCCCGTGGCGAGCGTGGCCCAGACCGGCACGACACCCCACGACATGCCCTCCGGTGCGGCCGCGGACGTCTCGGCGGGCCGGACGGCGAGGTAGCGGCCGCGGAGCATGTCGTAGGGGTCGGGGGCCGCGCACTCGATCCGCACGAGCGTGCCGCGGGCGATCAGCCACTCGTGCCGCCAGACCCCGGCCAGCGGTAGGAGCCACTGTGCCACGGCGGCCACGGCGAAGACGGCAAGTGCGGGTTTCATGCGGGGGTGCCTCCGGATGCCGTGACGCGACGGTGACGCGTGATGAAGGCGTTGAACGCGAGGAAGCCCGAACCAACGAGGATGAAGACCAGCCCCTTGACCAGCAGCGACACGTCGGCGTCGGCCATCCGCAGGATGACGAGTATCGTGATCAGAGCGCCGCCGAGCCGGGCCGCCCCCTGCCGACCGAGGAACTCCAGGCCGATCAGCACGATCGCCGTGGCCAGCAGGGCGAGCGAGTAAGCGATGGCGACCGGCCAGCCGCTCGTGGGCGTGAGAGGCGCAGCCGCCAGCGGTAGCACCGCGACAGCCGCGACGGTGAGCACGGCCAGCCGCCCCTGCCACCCGGCGAGGGCCGCGGCGCCCGCCGTGACGGCCAGGAGGAGCCAGCACCAGCCAAGCGGCAACGCGAAGCCGACACTCTCGACGAGGTGGTGGGCGGGTTCCTCGTAGGTGGCGACGAAGGCGGTGAACACGAGCGCCAGGCCGCCGATCACTACCTGCGGCTTGGACATGAGCGGCTCGGCGATCCCGGCCCGGTCCAGTGGAAAGAGCAGCATGGCCGCGGCGGTGAGCATGGCCAGCCACGAGAAACTCGCATCACCGACGTCGGGCTTGGCGGCGGCCGCGACGGCGAGCAGGCCAACGAACGCGGTCGCGGCCAGCACCAGCCGGCTGCCGACCGCGGGCCGCTCGCGGAGCCCAGGCCCGGGCCAGAGCGGCAGGATGCCGGCCAGCAGCAGCGGGTACCAGAGCCGCACGTCGACGGCTGCGATCGCTGGGGTCGAGAACCGGAGACCGCGGTCGGCGACCTGCGCGATCGTCCAGATCGCGATGCCCAGCAGGTAGGCGATCGCGACGGCCTGCGACCGCAGCACCCAGGCCAAAGGAACCGTGACGACGCACCACCGGAAGACGAGGTCGGTCCACACGCCGGGCAGGTTGTAGATCTGTGAGACAATCGCCATGGCGGCGCCCGCGGCGAGCGTCTGCACGAGCGCGGCTGATTCCCTCATCCACGGTCTGGCCGACTCGCCACGGCTCAGGACCCGCCAACTCACGACCTGCGACGCGGCCAGCGGGCCGAGTGCCAGGGCCAGACGCACCCCGCGGGGGAAGTCGTCCCAGTTGTAGGCGAGCACGGCGATCAGACCGGTGCCGATGAGGAGGGCCCCGACGGCGCCCACGATCATCTGGGCCAGACCGCCCCGCGGCTCGGCCATGTAGCGAGCGCGGAGTGTTTGCGCGTTTTCCGCCGTGATGATTCCGTCGCGTTCCCAGGCGGGCAGTTGTTCGGCGAGCCAGCGGTGGTGGAGGAGGCTCATGGCGGACTGGCGGTACCCGGGATCGGAGACTGCACAACTATAGATGCCGGTCTCATGGTCCAGGGCCATTCCGGCCCCTGCCGCCTGCGGCGGCCCGCCAGCCGCCGACTCCACCTCCAGGCGAATATAGAAGGCCGCCCTCCGGCCTTTCATCGGCAGAGGTCTGCGAGGGGCCGTCCGTGCCGATCGAGCCGGCGTAGAAAACCGCGTGCAGCCCGGAGGGCGAAGCGAGGTTCGCTCCGAGCGATCGCACGGCAGGATGCCCGCAACGAGCGTCCGGCGAGATGGCACGATCGACCCTGAGCCCGCGCGCGTCAGGCCGCCCCGTAGCGTTTCGCCATGTCCGCCAGCGTGATGCACCGCACCTTGCCGGCATTGCCCGCCTGGCCGAACTGCGTCATCCGCTCCGCACAGACTTTCTTCATGGCCTCACGGGAGGGCTTCAGGTAGTCGCGGGGGTCGAACTTCTCGGGGCTCTCGGCGAGCACCTTGCGGATCGCGCCGGTGATCGCCATCCGGCAGTCGGTGTCGACATTGATCTTGCGGACACCGTGCTTGATGCCCCGCTGGATCTCCTCGACCGGCACGCCCCAGGTCTGGGGCATCTTGCCGCCATACCTGTTGATGATGTCCTGCAGCTCCTGGGGCACGCTGGAAGAGCCGTGCATCACGAGGTGGCAGTTGGGGAGCTGGCGGTGGATCTCCTCGATCCGTTTCATGGCGAGCACCTCGCCGTCGGGCTTGCGGGTGAACTTGTAGGCGCCGTGGCTGGTGCCGATCGCCACGGCCAGCGCGTCGACGCCCGTGGCCGCGACGAAGCGGGCCGCCTCGTCGGGGTCGGTCAGCAACTGGTCGTGCGAGAGCTGGCCTTCAGCGCCGTGCCCGTCCTCGGCCTCGCCGTGGCCGCTCTCGAGCGACCCCAAACAGCCAAGTTCCCCCTCGACGGAGACTCCCTGGCGGTGCGCCGACTGCACGACCTCCCGGGTGACCTTCACGTTGTAGTCGAAATCGGCGGGACTCTTGCCGTCCTCCTTGAGCGAGCCATCCATCATCACGCTGGTGAAGCCATGATCGATCGCGCTCTGGCAGGTGGTGGGCGAGTTGCCGTGGTCCTGGTGCATGGCAATCGGGATCGTGGAATAGAGTTCGGCTGCCGCCAGCATCAGGTGCCGCAGGTAGTTGTCCTGCGAATACGAACGCGCTCCGCGCGAGGCCTGGATGATGACCGGCGAGTCGGTCTCTTTGGCCGCCTCCATGATGGACTGGATCTGCTCCATGTTGTTGACGTTGAACGCCGCCAGGCCGTAGCCGTGCTCCGCGGCGTGATCGAGGAGGATGCGCATGGGGACGAGCGGCATGGCTGGCGACTCCGGGAACGGACGGGCGGGCGGGACCGGCGGCAGCCGCCGGTCCCGCGGGGCGCCGCGGCGCACGAGATCATAGGGCAAAATCCGGGGTGCTAGAATCCCGGCGGCTTCCAGCCTGACAGCCAACGACACCCGCACGCCTCCCTGCGGTACGGCCGACTGCGATGGACATTCGTCCCGTCACCGATCCCCTCCGCAGTCTGCTCTACGTCGCGGGCGGATGGGCCTGTCTGGGCCTGGCCTTCGTGGGAGCGATCCTGCCGGTGATCCCCACGACGCCCTTCGTGCTGGTGGCGAGTTGGTGCTTCTACCGTGGTTCGCCCCGCATCCATGCCTGGCTGCACCGCTCCCGCTGGTTCGGCCCCACGCTCGACGACTGGCACCACTACCACGGCATCCGCCGCCGTCTCAAGCACCGGGCGATGCTGATGGTGCTGGCGGTCGTGGTGGCCACCTTCTTCTTCAATGCCCTGCCCTGGTACCTGCAATACCTGACGATCGGGCTGGTCACCTACGGTCTGTACACCATCTGGACGGTGCCCACGCTGCCCGACGACGCGCCGCGGGCGCCGCGGACGATCGCGCCGTGAGCGGTGGCGGGGCCAGTCGTCAGTCGTCGATGCCCGCGGCCGGCTCGGGCAGCAGGAAGCTCGCGGCCAGGCCGACCAGACAGATCACCGCGCCCACGACCGCGGCCGCCGACGAGAACTGCAGCGGGGCCGAGTCGTAGGGGAGCAGCCCCGCCACCAGCGACGTCACCGCCGCGGCGGAGGTGCCGATCATGCGGCCACCGATGTTGGCCGCGAAGCTCTCCCCTGTGCCCCGCAGGTGGACCGGGAAGACGTGGGGCAGGTAGTTGCCCCAGAAGGAGAGTTGTCCCACGGTCACGAGTCCCACCAGGAACATCCCCACCGACATCGTCGTCACCGGCAGCCGACCGAGATGCGCCCACTCCAGGGGAATCTCGAAGACGGTAGTATTCGGCCAACGCACGAAGAACCAGAACACCAGGGGCGTGAGCAGCAGCCCGGGTACCTGTAGCAGCCGCAACTTCCAGCCCCAGGCGATGCCGGCCGCCAGCACGACCGCCATCAGGCAGCGACCCACCAGGCCGCCGATCTCCTGCATCTTCGTGTACTCGGCGGCCATTTTCTGGCCATGGCGGGCCGTGGCGGCCTTGGCGGCCGCGGTGAGCCTGCCCTCGTCGGTCTCTCCCTTAACACGGGCGGCGGCCGCGGCCTGCTCGCCGGCGGCGGCCGCGGCCTCCTTGACCTCGACGAGCCCGGGCACCATCTGCGGCATCTGCTGGATGGCCCCGAAGGCGACGCCTAGCGTACAGGCGAAACCGATCGTCGTCGCCAGCGTGGTGCCTCGCAGATCGGGGGCGAAGAGAGCCGCGAGGCTCGGCCGCTTGAGCGTGCCCGCGGCCCGCTTGGCGGCCCAGAGAGGCGACTCAGGCAGGAAGGGGCGGATCAGGATCAGCGGCAGCGTTGGAATCAGACCCGACATCAGCGTGTACCGCCAGGCCTCGTGACGGTGCTCCGCGGCGATCGTTCCCAGGAAGCCGAGCCACGACGGCATCGCGATCGCCGGCAGGCTGGGGCCCCATTGGATGGCCAGCCCGTTGGCCACGGCCACGAGCAGCCCGCCGATCGAGGAGAAAGCCTGCGTGTACCCCAGCACCCGCTCGCGTCGCCGGGGATCGGGAAACAGTTCCGCCAGCCAGGCCACGGCCGCCACGAACTCCACGCACACACCGACGAACACCAGGCAACGGCAGATCAGGAGCATCCAGAGGTTCGTCGAGAAGCCGGCCGCGAAGGCAGCGAAGGCGTAGACGAGGATGCTCCAGGTGAGCACGCGGCGGCGGCCGAGCCGATCGGTGAGGTAGCCGCCAAGGAGGCCGAACAGCCCGCCGCACAGCGCAGGCACGTAGAACAACGTCGCCACCCACCGTTGGAAGTCGGGGCTGCCTGGCTGGAAGCCGCCGAGTTCCAAGAGCGCCGGCCGCACGATCAGCGGCAGCATCAGCAGTTCGTAGATGTCGAACGCGAAGCCGATCGCCGCGATGGCGCAGACGAGCCAGCCGGTACGTGTCAGCCGCCCGCCGGCAGAAACGCCAGCGGCGGGGGTGTCTCGGGGGGCCGCGGCCATGCGTGGTCTCCACGCCGGTCCGGCCCATCACCACGTGCGACGTGCCGGCCAGGCCCGCAAGCCTACCGGCACGTGGTCGCGACGGAAACGCCCGCCTGGGTCAGTACGGCCCGGTCGAAGGGGGCTTCTTGGCGAGGAAGTCGCGGGGACCACGGGTCGTGTAGTACGGATAGGCGACGCCGCCGGTGGGCGGGCCGGCCGGCGTGACCGCGCCGTAGTCGGAGGTCGCCAACGCCGCCCGCTCTTCGGCGGTCAGGCGGTGTTTGGCCAGGCCGCCGTAGCGGCCTGTGTGCGGGGCGCGGCAAAAGCCGCCGGGGCACTCCTTGCTGGCCCCCACCTGACAGCGGCCGTCGGGGCAGCCCTCCTCGCAGTCCCGACAGTCGCCGACCTCGCCGTCATAAATGGTGGCACCGTGCTGGTGGCCCTGGGAATACGGGCCATCGACGTTCAACAGGAAGAGGCGGTCGATGATCGAGCAGCCACTGCTCGTGGCGACGAGGGCCGCTGTCGCGACGAGGCCCAGGATCCGGAGGCTGGCAGG
>Ga0194129_10009420_pt1 | contig 10946 bp, 11 predicted proteins | sample TA2KigCa35mmetaG_FD_150862 | JGI IMG/M metagenome (GOLD analysis project Ga0194129, IMG submission 150862) | Freshwater microbial communities from Lake Tanganyika, Tanzania - TA2015038 Kigoma Deep Cast 35m | ecosystem: Environmental > Aquatic > Freshwater > Lake | place: Tanzania: Lake...
ACTTGGAATATCATCATCAACAACAAGTAGTAATACAGAAAACAATAATTCAAATTATCAGGAATTCGTTTCTCTATGCCAAAAAGTAGTCGGAAATAGTAATAGTAGCCAATAAAATAAATATTTAAAAAAAACAATATAACAATATCATTGTTATTAAATATAATAATGATATTTGAGCGCACAATTAATTTTGAACCTGTAAGCCTTAAAAGACATCGCCATAGACTGAAGGGTGGCACATATGACCCATCTAAAAAAGATAAAGACGAATTTGTTAAGGTTGTCGGAGATTTACCAGAAGAAAAAATGTCTAAACCGATTAAATGTACTTTACATTTTTTTTGTAAAAGACCTAAAACCCACTATAAGACAGGTAAAAATGCAAATGTCCTTAAAGAAAATGCCCCAAAATATAATACCAATAATAAAGATTTAGATAATATGGTTAAGTTTGTTTTAGATGCATTAAACGATAAATTATATACTGATGATTGTTTAATAGTTGAAATTAATTGTATAAAATCTTATTCTGAGACTGATGGATATATTTACGTTAAATTTGAAGAAATTAATGATTTTATATAATTTATGTTTTATATATATAATGATTCCTAGGCATCCTAATATACCTTTAATTAAGGGTAATATTTATGAATTTACTTATGACAACACAAAATATAGATTACCTTTTGATGGATACGATAGTCGTGATGATGTTTATCATTTCGACAACATTGACAAAAACGTAAATGACTCAGACCAAATTGAATGGGATTTTGAAATACCTGCTGATGAAATTGAAACTGTACACTTTACTTTATTTAGAAGTAATGATTATATGGCATCCGGTATTAAACACAAAACTACAAAAAGAAAAACTATTAAGAGAAAGAAAAATATTAAGAGCAAATATATTAAGAGTAATAAACATAATAAGACCAATAATAAGAGCAAATCATACAGAAGACATAGTAGAAGATTAAAGCGTTAATATAATTATATATTTTATAATATGTATTTTATAAAATATATATTTTAATTCGTATTACTTAAAATTAAATGTTCTAATTAATGAATAATATGGACGACATTATTGAAATTTCTGATATGGATTTAAACGCGAATGATGGATGGGGAGGAAAATCGACGAATTTCGGTGGAGGGTTGGAATTATTAATGAACGATAAAATTAAGGATAGTTCTAGGTCGGCAAGTGATATTAATTTAGATGAATTAAATAATTTAGAAAATGAATTAAATGATTTAGTTGATGATATTCCAAATAGTAGCTTTGCTCCTAAATCGGATTTTTTTAATAGACCAAGTGTTTCATTTGAAGAACCGTCAGCATCATCTTCGTCAGGGTTATTTGGTGGCGACTCTGGCAGTGGTCCCAGCATTTCTTTAGGACATTCTACATCACAAACCGAAAATGAAGCAAAAACCTGGGACGGATATGGTAAGTTTAATAATATTCCGTTAAACCCCGATAGACACATGTCAGAACCAAAATTATCTCGCGAAGAAATGTTAAAAGAAAAATTCAAGTATTTAAGAAAGTTAGAGGCATTAGAAAAGAAAGGAGTTGAGCTATCGAAGAAATACAATATGGAATCATCACTTCAAGAAATGATGGGTGAATATGAGACCATTATGGAAGAAAAGACAAAGCAAAATTCAGTCAAGTTTCAAGGCAATATGCTTATGGCATTCATTAATGGTATTGAATTTTTAAACGGTAAATTTAATCCGTTTGATGTTCAACTCGATGGATGGTCTGAACAAATAAACGAAAATCTCGGTGATTATGACGATGTATTTGGCGAGTTATATGAAAAATATAAGAGTAAAGCATCTATGGCTCCCGAATTAAAATTATTATTTCAGTTGGGTGGAAGTGCTATGATGGTTCATTTAACGAATACGATGTTTAAGAGTGCTATGCCAGGTATGGATGATATTTTAAGACAAAATCCGGACTTAATGCGTTCATTCCAAACGGCAGCAGTAAACTCAATGTCACAAAATACGCCTAATTTCGCTAATTTTGTTGGTGGTGTTATGAATGATTCTGGTCGCATGGGTCCACCTCCACCAATGGCAACACAAGGTCCGAATGCTATCCCGCCACCGGTAGGAAGACCTGGTAATAATAATTATTCTGCTCGTCCTGACTTAAACTTTAGCAAGAGTAATTTTATGGAAAATGATGGCATTTCATTGAGAGAAAATTTCGAAAGACCTGATTTTCAGGATAGAACAAGTAAGAGACAGCCTAGACCTGAAATGAAAGGTCCGAGCGATATTTCGGATATTCTCTCTGGACTTAAAACAAAAACAATTAATATTCAAGAACCACAACAGTCAAAGCAACAAACACAGTTAAATGATAATAATAATAACGATAGTAGCACAATTAGTTTAAATGACCTTAAAGAGTTACAAAGCGAAGGTAATATGCCAAAGAGAAGCGGACGTCGTAAAAAGTCATCCAGCAACACTGTTAGCTTAGATATTTAGAGCAAATTTGTATTCGTATTACAACATAAATATTATAATATTTGTAAAATATATTATAATATAATGCTTAAAGCAGTAAAAAATTTTTTTTATGGCAATGAAAATAAAAATAAAATTAAAGACATAGATAATGTCGACTTACTCAAAAACAAATATAAATATTCAGAAGAACAAATTGTTTATTCAATCAAAAATAATAACATAAGTTTGAGAATACTATCAAGGTCACAACATTTAAGTCCATATATCTGTGTAAAATATGTTATTTATGGCGGAAGTGAGGGTAAATATGGTGATTGCAATGCAGATAAGTTATTGGATATAAACGATATACTTCTTAGACAACCACATATAACGAAAGAAGAAATATCTGATATGTACGAATTTGTTTATGGTGAAGAAAAAAAAGAACTTAAAGAATTAATTAATATGGGTAAATACGATAGGCCAATGCCAATAGTGTTATTTTGAAAACCGTTAGTCGATAGTTTTTATTACATTGTATAGCTGACAATTTGAGACCAATTGTTATTAATGTCAAACACATAATTTTTCTTTGTGTATTGCATTCCATTTGAACCTACATGATAATCTGTAACATATAATAACATATGTTCAACATTGTTATTTTTTGTGAATGTATAATTTAAAGCTACCTTTGTGACTTGTCTACCCTGTGCTTTTAAGTTTATGCTATATGTGTTTGTGTTTATTTTTAGGGGTCTAGGTATTTTTTTTATAATATTTATTCTATTGTCATTTTCAGTTATACGGTTAATATATTTACCTGTTCTGAAACGTAATACGTCAGTGTATTCTAATATTTTATTTAAAATATCAGAAGGTATATTTTGAAATAAAATAATTAATTCAACCATTTTATAGATAAAATTTTATAGATGAAATTGATTATATGTTTGAGTTTAAGTTATAAATTGTTTATCAATTTTTTTATTTTTATTGATTTTTTTATATTTTTTATATTTTTTTATATTTTTTACTGATTTTTTTATATTTTTTACTGATTTTTTTATATTTTTTATATTTTTTACTAATTTTTTTATATTTTTTTATTTTTATCAAGTTTTTTATTTTATATTAATTTATATTATTTTTAATATAAAAAGTCTATAATAATAAAATATTATAGCAGTTATGAAAAAATCAATAAATACAAATCAATCATGTTTAAAAGGAAGTTGTCCAAAAGGAGGAGTAAAAATTCATGAAACACCTTCACAAAATACAAATAATTTTGATTATGAACAACAACAACTTGAATTTTTTAACAAAATTAAAAATCAAAATAAACATACAGGTGTTAGAATTGAAAATAGCGATAATAATTATAGTGCTGATCCGTTTGCGGGGTTTGACCCTTTCAAGCATGGTGAAACAAATGATATAGATAACAGCAAAAATCATAATCATACAATAAGTTTAAATCCAGTTGACAGACTGAATAAAATTGATAAAACAAATAAAACAAATGAAATCGAATTAGATCTCAATATTGATAATTATTCGAGAGAAGATTTATATTCACTCTTTAATATCAAAAATAAAATACTTAATGAAAATACACTTAAAGAAGCGAAAAAAATCGTGTTAAAAATGCACCCCGATAAATCTCAATTAGACCAAAAATATTTTATATTTTTTTCGACAGCATTTAAAAGACTTTTTAGCATTTATGAATTTCAAAATAAAAACAAAAAAAACGAAGAAAATATTAAAAGTTCATATAATTGGGATAACGATAAAACGATTATTCTTGATAATATCTTTGACAATAGTGGATTAGGATTAAACAGCAAAAAACCGAGCGATTTTAATTCTTGGTTCAATGAGCAATTTAATAAGCATAAACTAACTGATGAAAATGCTGAAAAGGGTTATGATGAATGGTTAAAGTCTGACGAAGATATTATTTATACTCCGCAAAATGTTAATAAAGATACAATGGCGAGAGAAATAGAAAAAAGAAAAAAACAAGTCCAAACGTTAACAGTCTATAATGGCGTAAGCGATAATTATGCGCCAATGACAAGCGGGTCGTCTCTTATGGAATACGGTAGTAATTTTACGTCCGGAACATTATTCAATGGCGATGGTAGTGGTTTAGGATATACAGATTTAAAGCAGGCTTATGTTGAGTCAGTTATTCCTGTTACTGAAGATGATTACAATAAAATACAAAAGTTTAAAAGTGTTGATGAATATAAAAGACATAGAGAAAGGGAACAAATGAATCCATTAAGTAAAGAAGAGGCTGTTCGCAGACTATATAATGAAAATAAAAAGGCTGATGAAGAAAGCGCAGCATTAGCATTTTATTATGCTCAACAAGAAGAGAGAAATAAACGTAATCAAGAAAGTTTTTGGTCAGGATTAAAGCAGATTTCAAATTGGTAATAGCATATTATGTTGAATATATAATACAATATAATATGATATAATATGATATAATATGATATAATATGATATAATATGATATAATATGATATAATATTATATAAAAAATATAATAAAATAAAATAATATAATGGATAAACCTTATAACAATATAATGAATAAAAATAAAACTATAAATTTAAGTAAAGTTGAAAAGCTTGAAAATGGTCTTTTTATTTTTCGTCGCGATTTAAGAATTGTAGATAATAAGGCACTGAATTTATTAAGCGAATATTGTAATCATATTTATACTATATTTATATTTACGCCGGAGCAAGTCGGTAACGGCAACAAATATAAATCAGATAACAGCGTTCAATTCATGATAGAAAGTTTAGATGATTTATCTGGCGAAATCAATAAATCAAACGGTAGCTTACATTTATTTTACGGCAATAATGACACTGTTATTGAGCATTACATTAAAAAATATAATATTAATATTGTTGCGTTTAATTTAGACATTACGCCTTATGCCATTAAGAGAGATAATGATGTCGTTAAATTATGTGAGGAGTTGGGCGTGTTTGTTATATATGATTATGACTATTATTTACACCAACCGGGTACAATTGTAAACGTCGGCAATGAATCATATCAAAAATTTACACCATATTACATTACAGCTTTAAAGAAAAAGGTTGAAGAACCGAAAGGATTTAAGAAATTACCATTCAAAAAATCGACAACAAATATAGGAAATAAAATTGGCATCAATTACGCTTATAATCACTTTACGGAGAAAAATCCGGACATACTTGTACACGGTGGTAGAAAGGAAGGGTTAAAAACAATGATTAAAGCGATAAAATCACAGTCAAACTACTCGTCTACACATAACGATTTAGATAAGCAAACAACACAATTAAGTGCTTATATTAAATTCGGTTGCGTTTCTATACGTGAAGTGTATAAGGCATTTCATAATAGGCGCGACATTATACGTCAATTATTTTGGCGTGATTTTTATGCGAATGTATTATTCAGTCATCCTAATGTTTTGGGACACGCTATGAAGTCGAATTATAATAAAATCAAATGGCATCATAATAAGTCTTGGTTTGACGCTTGGTGTGACGGCAAAACCGGTTATCCGATTGTTGACGCAGGTATGAGACAACTAAATACAACCGGATATATGCATAATCGTGCGCGTTTAATAGTTGCTTCTTTTTTAGTTAAGACTTTATTGATAGATTGGAGAGAAGGGGAACAATATTTTTCAAGTAAATTAGTTGATTATGATCCGGCATCAAATAATTTAAATTGGCAATGGTGTGCTTCTAGTGCTGTAGATTCACAGCCATATTTTCGCATTTTTAATCCGTGGAGACAAGCCGAGGAATATGATCCTGATTGTAAATATATAAAAAAATGGGTTACTGAGTTGAAGGACGTTCCAACAGAAGATATATTAAAATGGGAAACAGAATGGGCAAACCATAAAAATGTAGGTTATTATAAGCCAATTGTTAAATATGATGAACAAAAAGAGAAAGCACTTAAGATGTATAAGAGCGCGTTATATTGAGTAGCGTTTTTGTGTATTTTTTTGTATTTTGTGTTTTTTATTGTGTTAAAGCATAATTTTGGCATAATTCGGTTGCTTAATGTTGACAAACTGTTGATTTTATGCTTTTTCATTAAATATAATATTTTTGAACTTAAAGACCACTCAATTTATCTATCGTAACAATTTTAGATATATTTTTAATGATTTTGTCTTCTTTTTCAATATCATTATCGCCAGAACCTCCCATAGACTCGATCGTTAATTTTGTGTATTGATCTGAAAATTTTGAATGACTTTTATTACAGTCTGGATGTTTCTCTCTAAACGTTAAAAGTAACTTTGCATTTTTATGGGCTACATGTTTAATCATTTTTCTTAGATTATCATTGTTTTTATTTTCTTTTTCCCACTTATTATCATCTTTAATGTATAATATTTCTCTCTTTTTATCAGTACAATGAATTGGTCTTTTAGTTACGTCAAGTTTATTCAAGTTTTTAACTATTATATTTGACAGACCTTCCACATAGCCTAAGTCCCCCACTTTTTCAAACTCGTCTAACGTAATATTGATTGAATTTACAAAATCCATTATGTTCATCGCATCTTTACACGTCTCATTTAAAAAAACATGAAGGTTAAATGTCTTATTATTTGAATTATGAATACTTGAATTATTTATATTTGTATTATTGTTATATGTTCCATTTTCCACAATTTTCATTATTAATTTTTTGAAATCATTTGTGTCTTGAATTAACAATTTCATTAAATCATTATTAACAGCATTCTCTTTATTTACTATTTTACACATTTGTTTATGTCTCCATAATGTTGTTCTATTATTGAATATAACACCACAACTACATTGTGTTTTAGAAACTACATTATTGTCGGTTATTTTATTATTTATTTTTTTCATATGTTTTTTTGTTATTAAATGCTTATCATAATGGTCTTTTTTATTTGTATAAAAATCGCATAATTCACACGTATATTTATTGTCTTGCCCTTTTTGCCCCTTTTTGCCCTTTTTTGTTACATTTTCCGGCATATCGTAACAATATATTTCCGTATATTCTTGGTCTGTTATCATATTATCGTCTAAAATTTTTGAAAAATCTTCATGCCCTTTTTTTGTTACATTTGTTACATTTTTTTCATTATCGTAAGATTTTATGTCGTTAGTATCATGACTATCTGACTGAATATCATCTGACAAATCTGATTGCCCTTTTTTGCCCTTTTTTGTTACAGACTGTTTCATACATTACTAAAGGAAAATATTTTTAAATCCTTATAAAATAAAAATTTATCATCACAAAATAATTTTTTTTCAAAAAGTCGTCAGACCATATTTTTTAAGTATCGTCACAAAACATGTTTTTTTGGAGAGATATTTTGGAAAATCGATTTTTGGACATTTTTTTTGTCCATTTTTGACTTTCCCAAAAAACTTTTGGAAAAAAAAATCGATGTTTTTTGGATGTTCTATGGATTATTTTTCAATTATTACTTGTTTGGTAATATTTTTAATAATTTTATCTTCTTTTTCCTTATCATTATCACCTGAACCTCCCATTGTTTCAATTAACAATTTATTATATTTATCTGAAAACTTTGAATGGCTTTTGTTACAGTCTGGATATTTTTCGCGAAATGACATCAATAGCTTTGTATTTTTATGTGCTATGTGTTTAATCATATTTCTCACTTTATTTTTTGTATCATCTTCTTTTTCCCATTTTCCGTCATCTTTTACATATAATACTTCTCTCTTTTTGTCAGTACAATGAATTGGTCTTTTTGTTATGTCGAGGTCATTTAAATTTTTCATTATTATATTTGATATACCTTCTACGTAACCCAATTCACCAACTTTTTCAAAATCAGACATAGTAATTTTTATTGAATTAACAAAATCCATAATATTCATTGCATCTTTACACGTCTCATTTAAAAACACATTTAGATTAAATGTCTTATTGTTATTATTACTATTTATCATATTGTTTACTGTATTGTTAGGGTGTAAATTTTTACATAATTCAAACATATTATTACTTTGTTCCATCATCATATTTTTAAACTCTGTATTTTCTTTCATTAAGTATTTAAGTAGACTATGAATACTATCTTTATCTATTTCTTCATTTATTTTACTACATAATTGTTCTTCTGTTATTGCGTCATTATGTAAATTAATAGATTGATTATTGGATTCTTCATTTAATCCATTATTTTCATTAATAATTTTACATGTTTTTTTGTGAGCATATAACGTAGAAGAATGTTTGTATTGTTTTCCACATACACAGACGAACAATTTTATTTCGGAGATTTTTGATGTAGGATTTTGTAGGATTTTATGTTTATTAGTAGAAATATGTTTGTTATATTCACTTATTTTAGAGCATAAATAGTTACAAGAAATACAATTAAAATTTTTGGAGATTTTTGGAGATTTTTTTGTAGGAGACATTTCCTATATAAATCCTATATAAAAAATCTCCTAAATCGTTTTCGGAAAATATAAAAAAATTTATCGTCACAAAATAAAAATTTTCTGAAAAGCCGTCAGACCATATTTTTAAAGTATCGTCACAAAACATGTTTTTTCGGAGAGATATTTTGGAAAATCGATTTTTGGACATTTTTTTTGTCCATTTTTGAAAATCCCAAAAAACTTTCGGAAAAAAAAATCGATGTTTTTTGAACATCGGTCTTTAAGTATATTTTATTAAATATATATTTTTGATACTTAAAGAAAAACTCAATAAAATAAAACGAATAAATTATTTTTTAAATATTCAACAATTATATATGAGCAACAAGTTAACTGATGGACAGTTAATTTTAAGTTATGATTTTGAGAGAACAAAACTAGCAAATCAAACAACATATATGTCATTTATTACTGCGTCTTTAATTATGGGCGCATTTGCGTTTAATTTTAAGCGATACTATGTTAGCATGATGGCAATGCTATTAGTTATTATTGCAACTATCCAGTATTATATTGTTGATTATAATTTAAATAACGGGTTAAATCCAGACGCAAAAGTTTTAAAATATATTCCTATTTCTGTGACTATTTTCATATTATTAACCTTTATAATTGAGATTTATGAAATAAGACGATTTAGAATTAAATTTAAAAAGGGATTTACTGATTTTTAAGGGTTTTATATAACATAATAAATTTATAGTTTATATATTATAAAAATATATTAGAGAGAAATATTGATAGTTATATAATAGATGGTATTCATTTGTCCTTACGAGTTTACTGATAGTGATGATAAAAATCAATATGAACAATATTTCAATAATTATTCATATTTATTACATGATTTTCAAAAATGGGCATTAAAAGCAATTGTAGATGGCGACCATGTTTTAGTATGTGCTCCTACTGGATCAGGAAAAACACTTCCCGGCGAATTTGCTTTAAATTATTTTCACAGTAAAAGCAAAAAAACAATTTACACAAGTCCAATTAAAGCTTTATCAAATGAAAAATTTTATAATTTTACTCAAAAATATTCGCATTTAAGTGTAGGACTAATAACTGGTGATATCAAAACAAATCCGGATGCCGATGTGCTTATAATGACAACCGAAATTTTATTAAATAAATTATATCAAATTAAAAGTAAAAATTTAGAAAACAAAAATAACGAATATAATTTAAACGAAATTTCATCCGAAAAAAAAAGAGTTTCAATTGATTTTGAAATGGATATTGAGTCAGAATTAGGATGTGTTGTATTTGATGAAATACATATGATAAATGATGAGTCTCGCGGTCATGTTTGGGAACAATGTATAATGATGCTTCCAAGTCATATACAGATGGTCGGACTTTCTGCTACACTTGATAACCCGGAAGGTTTCGCAGAGTGGCTCGAAACAAGAGGGGTAAAAAATGACGATAAAATTTCAAATAATAAGACCGTATACTTAGCAAAAAAATTAACACGTGCGGTTCCGTTAATTCATTATAGTTTTATTACTGTTACAAATACACTCAATAAACATATAAAAGATAAGGCTACTCAAGAAACAGTAAGACAATTTATAAATAAACCTTTAATTATACAAGATGAAAAAGGAAAATTTAATGATTTAAATTATAATAACATTAAAAAAACACTAAAATTATTTGAAGAAAATGAAATTCACGTTAAAAGGCCGTTTGTATTAAATAAAGTAGCCGAATATTTGACTGAAAATGAAATGTTGCCTGCTTTATGCTATGTTTTTTCGCGTAAACAATTAGAAAAATGCGCACACGAGCTTCAGACGACTATATTAGAATTTGACAGTAAAGTTTCTTACACAGTTGACCGCGAATGTGAGCAAATTATCAGAAAATTACCGAATTACGAAGAATATTTACACTTACCTGAATATATAGAGATCGTTAAGTTGCTGCGTAAAGGCATCGGTATTC
>Ga0194129_10009424_pt1 | contig 10944 bp, 13 predicted proteins | sample TA2KigCa35mmetaG_FD_150862 | JGI IMG/M metagenome (GOLD analysis project Ga0194129, IMG submission 150862) | Freshwater microbial communities from Lake Tanganyika, Tanzania - TA2015038 Kigoma Deep Cast 35m | ecosystem: Environmental > Aquatic > Freshwater > Lake | place: Tanzania: Lake...
TGATCTCTGGTGTTGCGCGATCGCTTTCGCTCTGTGGTGGCCTGCGGCCGTCAGCACCAGCCGCGTCTGGGGATGGGGATCAGCCACGCCAGAGCGTCGACCCCACCCTCAAGCCCCGCTGGCAGCACCAGCTTCGCGGCCAGTTCAGGCGGCAGGGGGGCGGTGGGGATGCCAGGGCCATGGGTTGGGACAACGGCGTGCCGAGGCGAAGAGCTGGCCCGCCACGAGGGACTTCTCACCTATGGACAGATCCAGGCGATGGTGGAGTCCCATCGTTGAGGCGGGGGTGCCAGGGCCATGGGCCCCCGCCCTGACGGGGCAGGATGCATTGGCGGGTCGCCATTCCATGTCCTCGCCCTCCCCAGCCATGGCCTCCATCCCCGACCGTCTGAAAGCGTTCAACCAGGGCCGTGATCCCGAGCGCCTGGCCATGAAATACGCCGCCATGGCCAAGGATTCCTTCGCCTTCTTTCGCGGCACCTGCCATTTGTTCTATGAAGACTGGCCCAAGGGCTCACCCCTGGACGCCACACCCGCCGCCTGGATCTGCGGCGATCTGCACCTGGAAAATTTTGGCAGCTACAAGGGCTACAACAGATTGGTGTACTTCGACATCAACGACTTCGACGAGGCGGTCCAAGCGCCCGCCGCCTGGGATCTGGCCCGGATCCTGGCCAGCCTCTGGACCGCCCGCAAGGGCTTCCAGCTGGACAAGAGCCAGGCGGAAGCGTTGAGCCAGCTCTTCCTTGAGTCCTACACGGCGGAATTGCGCCCGGGCAAGGCCCGCTGGATTGAACGGAACACCGCTGAGGGCATGATTCGCGATCTGCTGCGCAGCCTCAAAGATCGTTCCCGCAAAAACTTGATCGAGGAGCGCACCGAGCCCGGTGGCAAACGGCTGCGTGTGGATGGCAAGCGCACCCTGGCCGCCGATGCCAACAGCCAGGCCAAGGTGCGGGCGATCCTGGCGTCGGTGGCGGAAACCCGGGCGCATGAGCAGGCCAATTTCTTCCAGGTGCTTGATGTGGCACGCCGCATCGCCGGGGTGGGCAGCTTGGGGTTGGAGCGGTATTCGATCCTGGTGGATGGTCGGGGCGGCGTGGAGGGCCACTTTCTACTCGATTTGAAGGTGCAACCCGGCTCCAGCCTCCAGCCCCATCTCTCCCTGCCGCAGCCTGCGTGGCCCAGCGAGGCGACCCGGGTGGTGGCGGTGCAAAGCCACGCGCAGGCCATCGCGCCGGCCTATGCCGCCCCCGTCTCCCACGGCGGCACGTCCTATGTGCTGCGGGAGCTGATGCCCACCTCCGACAGCCTGTGCCTGCAGAGCTGGAACGGCAAATGGAAGCGCCTGGAGCGCGTGCTGGCCTCGATGGGACGGCTCGTCGCCTGGAGCCATATGCGCACCTCTGGCTGGCACGGTTCCGCCACCCTGGATCAATGGATGGCCTTCGGCCAGGAGACAAGCTGGCGCCAGGCGGTGCTGCACCACGGCAAGGACTACGCCAAAACAGTGAAGCGCGATTGGCAGGAGTTCAGTGAGGCGTATCACAGCGGCGCCTTTGGTTGAGGCGTCGCGGACCTCGAGAACTCCTTCCCCAGTCGTCATGGCGCTGGGGATGGCGACCGGTGCCGCTCCGCCTCCAACGGCCAGACGGAATCTTGATCCTCAAAGGCCTGCGCCAGCTCCGCCACCGTTCGCCCCGTCACGGGGTCGACCCAAGCGGGACTGAGCTCCGCCAAGGGCATCAAGACAAAGGCCCGCTCCCGGAAGCGGGGATGGGGAAGCACCAAGCGTTCGGTGTCCAGCCGCAGGTCGGCGTAGAAGATCAAGTCGAGATCCAGGGTGCGCGGACCCCAGCGCTCACGGCGAATGCGGCCATGGCGCAGCTCGATCGCCTGCATCACCTCCAGGAGCGCCTCAGGGGAAAGGTGGGTGTCGAGGAGGGCGCAGCCGTTGAGATAGTCGGGCTGCGGCGGCCCCACCGCCCGCGAACGCCACCAGCTGGAGCGGGCCTGCAGGCGGAGGCCCGGGGCGTGGTCCAGGTCGTCCAGGGCCGTTTCCAGGAGGCGCAGGCTGTCGCCGAGGTTGCCGCCCAGGGCAAGGGCCACAGGGTGGGAAGCGGCCGGGGGGGCGGTCATGGGGCGAACCTCAGGCGCCCTCCGGCCGCGAACGGGTCATGGAGACGGCGATGCGCCCGCCGAAACCGGGGATCGGCGCCGCCACCTTCACCAGCCGGGACCGAACGCGCCGCACGCCGGGGAAAGCGAGCAGAGCCTCCAGGAGAAGGGTGTTGAGGCGCTCGATGGTGCGGCAGCGGCTGCCCTCCACCAGCGTCTTCACCCGCTCCACCACGTCGGCGTAGTTGAGGCCGCCGGTCAGATCGTCGCTGGCGCCGGTGGGCGTCAGGTCGAGTCCCACCCAGAGGTCGACCTCAAACCACTGGCCAAGGGCCTGTTCCTCCGGGAACCAGCCGGTGTGGCCATAGGCGCGGAGGCCCAGAATTTCGATCGTGTCTCCCTCGATCGGGTCTCCTTCGATCGCGTCACTGTCGATCGGGCCATGCGGCGGAAGCAGGGGATCAACCACGGCGGTAGAAGGGGCGCTTGACAACGGTGGCTTGCTGGTCCTGTCCGCGAATCTCCACCGCCAGCGCGGTGCCGACCTTCGCCAGGGCCGCGGGCACATAGGCCAGGGCGATCGCCTCCCCCAGGGTGGGGGCCCAGGTGCCGCTGGTCACCTCGCCCACCACCGCTCCGTCATGCCGGACGGGATAGCCGTGGCGGGCGATGGCCCGCCCCGCCAGCTTGAGCCCCACCAGGCGCCGGCTGACCCCTTCGGCGGTCTGCCGTTCGAGGGCGGCGCGGCCGATGAAATCGGCGGGCATCTCCAGGTGCACCAACCAGCCGAGGGAGGCTTCGAGGGGGGTGGTGGCGTCATCCATGTCATTGCCATAAAGATGCATGGCGGCCTCCAGGCGGAGGGTGTCGCGAGCCCCGAGGCCGCAGGGCGCCACACCCTCCGCCAGCAGGCGCTCCCAGAGGGCCAGGCCCTGGTCGCGGCTGAGCAGCAGCTCAAAACCGTCCTCGCCGGTATAGCCGGTGCGCGCCACGAACACGGCCGCCCCCTCCAGGCCCTCCCCCCGCAGGCTGACCTCCCGGTGGCCGAACCGGGGCACCCCGTCCAGGGATTCGCCCACCAGCGCCTCCAGCCGCGCCGGAGTGTCCGGCCCCTGGAGGGCCAGCAACACGCCATCGCCCTTGTGATCGCTGATCTGAATCCCGCGGGGTTCGAGCTGAGAGCGCAGCCAGTCGGTGTCCGCCTCCGCACAGGCGGCGTTGATCACGGTGAGCACCTCCTCAGGACCCCGGTCATAAATGATCAGATCGTCGCGGATGCCGCCGGCCTCATTGAGGAGCACGGTGTAGCAGGCCTCGCCGGGACCGATGCGGTGGAGATCGGTGGGCACCAAGCGCTGCAGTTCATCTTTGACGTTGGCGCCGCACAGGCGAAGAACGCCCATGTGGGAGATGTCAAACACGCCGCAGTGCTGCCGCACGGCGTTGTGTTCCTGCACCAGGCCGGTGAACTGCACCGCCATCTCCCAGCCGGCGAAAGGCACCATGCGGCCTCCCGCCCGTTGGGCCGCGGCATGGAGGGGCGTGTGCCGGAGGGAGGAGGGATCAGCCATGGCGGAGGGAGGCGCGCTCTAGCCGGGATCCTATGGATGGAGGCCGCCGTTTCGCCTTCGCTTCAGAACTCCGAAGAAAGACTGTGATTCGGGATTTCTCCCTTCGAAAACGCCCCGCACGTGACTAAGTTGAGCGGCCAATACCCCCTCTTCCCGCACCAGATGGGCAAGCGCCCCAACTGCCGGAGCTGCCGCCACTGCACTCCCCCCAAGGGTGCGGAACTGGGGTGGTGTCAGCTGCGGCAGTTGTCGATCCATCCGGATCTGGTGGGGGATTTGTGGTGCCATCACTGGACGGCCAGTCCACCCCGGCTGCCCACCGTGGGCGGGGCGGGCGAGGAGGCGTCCGAGGCCTCCAGGCCCCTGATGAGCCGTCAGCTCTCCTTCACCGGTCTGCCCAAGGACTACTGATCCGCCCAGCCCCTTCATCACTTTGAAATGCCTCGGGAACTGGTCCCTTCGCGGCGCCCTCCGACCAGCGAAAGGACCCTCCGGGCGCACGGGATGGCGCTCCAGGCGCACGGGATGGCGCTCCAGGCGCACGGGACGGTCAGCACGCTCCAAAAAACGCGGGGCACTGCATCCGCCGGCACTTCCCAAGCCCGCCACAGGGTGTAAAAAGAGGTCTTGTCCCTTGCTGTCGAGGTCTCCTGAGTTGATCAGCACCCCTCCCACCCTGAATCCCATCGATCTGCTCGCCTCGCACCTGGAATGCGAGCACCTCACCCTGCCCACCGGCTCCAGCGTGTTTGCCCGCGGTTCCGCCGCCACGGCCATCTATGCCGTGAAACGGGGGATCGTTGAATTGGTGGGCAAGAACGGGGAGAAAACCTGCTATCGACCGGGGGAGCTGTTCAGTTTTCAGGACATTGTCTGGCGGGAAAGCGCCCATGGCAGCGACGCCCTGGCCCGCACCCCCGTGGAGGTGCTGCGCTTGGAGCGGCTGAGCTTCCTCAACCTGCTCCACCATCACCCCACCCTGGCCCTGCTCCTGATCGGGCAACAGCACAACCGTTTGCGGGAGCAGCGGGCGAGCGGCACCTGCGTCTACTGAGGGTCACGGCTCCCGGACGGGAGCCACGGCGGGATCCTGGCCTGGAGGCGGGTTGCCGAGGAGCAGGAGCAGGCTGCGCACCACCTTGGCCGCCAGCACGGCGCTCACGCCGGTTGGATCGAGCTGGGGCGCGAGTTCAACCACATCCGCCGCCACGAGCCGGTGGTGGCGCAGCTCGTCCACGAGGGCCGCGAAATCGCGCCAGTGAAAGCCCCCCGGCTCCGGAGTGCCCGTGCCTGGCAGCACGCCGGGATCGAACCAGTCGAGATCGACCGTGAGATAGAGCGGGCGTCCCCGGTGGGGGCGCAGGGCGGCGGCCATGGCCTCCAGCGCCACCAGCCGTCCCGATGCGCGCAGCTCTTGAAACTCCTCTCGCGTGCCGCTGCGGATGGCCAGCTGCAGCAGCTCTCCGCTGGGGAGCGCCTCCAGACAGCGGCGCATGGCGCAGGCATGGCTGTGGCGTGCGCCCAACCACTCCTGCCGCAGATCGGCGTGGGCATCGAGCTGCACCAGCAGCAGGTCGGGATGGCGGGCGGCCACGGCGGCGACCGCGCCACTGGTGATCGAGTGCTCGCCCCCCAGCATCAGGGGAGCGGCGCCGAGGTCCAGCACGGTTCGGGTGGCCTGCCGCACCGCCGCCACCACCGGTTCCGGGGCGCCGAAGGGAATGGCCACCGCCCCCAGGTCCGCGAAGGCCAGCTCCTCCAGATCCCGCTCCAACTGAGGGCACCAGGTTTCCAGGCCAGCGCTCACCTCCCGAATCGCCGCCGGACCGAAGCGAGCCCCGGGGCGGAAGGAGGTGGTGCCGTCATAGGGCACGCCGAAGAGAGCCACGCGGCAGCCGGCGGGATCGCGACGGCTGGCCATGTAGATGGCGCCGTCCCGGTCGAACAAGCCCTCGGGAAGGGTGGTCATGGCTGGCGGGAACACATGGGGGTGGGGCGGCAGTCAGGGGACGGGTGAAGGGGCGGGGGTGTCAGGGGGCGGGAGAGGCGGCGGCCAGGGCTCGCTCGACGAAGGCCGGCATCGCCGCGAACGCTCCCCGCTGCCAGCGGGGGCTCCAGATCTCACAGCCCGCAGCCACCGCCGCGGCCCGCTCCGGTCGGGCTTCCAGGTAGCGGGGACCATCGAGGGCGGCGAAGGTCCAGCTCCACCAGCCGCTGGGATACATCGGCACCCAGCCGTAGAGCGGGTCGGCCCGGGAAAACACCTCCCGCAGCAGGGCCACCGTGTCGAGGTGCACCTGGCGGAACGCCTCCGGGGATTCGCTCTGGGTGGCGAAGACGCCCCCGGGCCGCAGCAGGCGCCGACAGTGTTCGAAGAAGGCCCGGTTGAACAGCCCCTCGGCGGGCCCCGCCGGATCGGAGCCATCGACGATCACCACGTCGTAGCTGGCGTCCGGCGCCTCCCGCACCCAGGCGATGCCGTCGCCGACGGTGAGCCGCAGGCGGGGATCGGTCCAGCAGCCGGCGCCGATGGCCGCCAGATGGCTCTGGCTCCAGGCCACCACCAGGCCGTCGATCTCCACCAGGTCGAGATGGCGCACGTCCGGATGGCGCAGGCATTCCCGCGCCGTGCCGCCATCGCCACCACCGATCACCAGCACCCGCTCGATTCGCTCCGCGCCGCAGAGGGCCGGGTGCACCAGCGCTTCGTGGTAGTGACGCTCCTGGCGTTCGGCGGTCATCCAGCAGCCATCAAGGAGCAGACCCTTGCCGTAGCGCGCGCTCTCGATGATCGTCACCCGCTGGAAGGAGCTCCGCTCCTCGCACACCACCCGTCCCGCCAGGCCATAGCGCACGCCCTCGTGAATCTCGTCAATCCAGGGCTCCTGTTCCGGGGTTGCCTCCATGGGCGTGGCGGTGTCGGGAGGGGGAGCGGCAGACATGGGGGAGGGACATTCCGGTTCCAGAGCTAACCGTTCGCGGCGCCCCTGTCATCCCGTCGCGCAGGCAGGCTGGGGTGATGGCGGACACCCTGCTCCTCACCCTCAGCCGCGGCCCGGCGCTGCTGATCCCCGCAGAGGAGCTGCGCTGGCGGTTCTCCCGCGCCGGCGGCCCCGGCGGCCAGGCGGTGAACACCACCGACTCCCGAGTGGAGCTGGTGTTTGACCTGTTGGGCTCCCGGGCGATCCCGGAGGCGCTGAAGGCGCGGGCGGCGGCGCGGCTGGGGGCACGACTGGTGGAGGGTGTGCTGGTGGTGGTGGCCCAGGAGCATCGGGGGCAGTGGCGCAATCGCCAGGCGGCCCTGGGGCGCCTGCGGACGCTCCTGGAGGACGCTCTGCGACCGCCGCCGCCGCCCCGGCGTCCCACGCGCCCCGGTCGGGGGGCGGTGGAGCGGCGCCTGGAGGCCAAACGCCGCCGGGGCGTGATCAAGGGCGGGCGGCGGCGGGACCATCTGGATTGAGAGCCGATCCGGCTTCAGCCCGTCGCCCCCTCAGCTCGGATCTGGGCCTTGGCCGCCTGCCAGTGGCCCTCAAGCTCACGGATGGAGCGCCCCCGCAGATCCCCGCCCAAGGCGGCCTCCACCCGGCGGAAGCGATCGAGGAAGCGCCGGTTGGTGCCGGCCAGGCCCTCCTCCGGATCGAGGCCGCACCAGCGGGCGACGTTTACCAAGGTGAAGAGCACATCCCCCAGCTCCTCCTGGGCGTGGGCACGATCCCCGCTGGCCACCGCCTCCTTGAGCTCGTCGAGCTCCTCGTGCACCTTCCCCCACACCCCGGCCAGGTCGTCCCACTCAAAGCCCGCCGCCGCGGCCTTGCGGGAGATGGTCAGCGCCCCGGCCAGGGCGGGCTGGCCGCGCACCTTGCCCGCCAGGCGGTCGCTCAAGGGGCTGGCGGAGGCGGGCGCCGAAGCGGGCGCCGAGGCGTCGCCAGGAGCGGCGAGGGCTTGTTCCCGCGCTTTGATCGCCTCCCAGCTCCGCTGGTCGGCGGGCGTCTCCGCGTCCTCCCCGTCGCCGAAGACATGCGGATGGCGCCGCACGAGCTTGCCGTGGAGACCCCGCGCCACGGACGCCAGGCTGAACCGCCCGGTCTCGCTCGCGATCCGGGCGTGGAGCAACACCTGCAGCAACAGGTCGCCCAGCTCCTCTTCCAGATGGCGATCATCGCCGTGGCGAATGGCGTCCGCCACCTCATGGGCCTCCTCCAGCACGAAGGGGATCAGGGAGGCGTGGGTCTGCTCCAGGTCCCAGGGGCAGCCCCGCTCGGGATCGCGCAGCGTGGCGACGGTGGCGAGCAGCTCCTCCAGGGCCGCCAGGGCCGGCTCGGAGGCAGGGGACGAGGACACCGGCGAGGGGGTCATGGCGACCGGAACGGGTGGGGCCATCCTCACCGCCGACGTCGGCGCGACAGGCGTCGGCGCGGCCAGCGGGGCAGGGGGTCGCCATCCTGCAGCAGATGCAGCCAGCTGCTCGCCTCCACCCCCGCCAACGCGCAGAGCACCAGCCAGGGGTGGCTCCGCCAGAGGGCGGAGGCCAGGGCCGGCCAGGCTGCGGGCGCGGGGACCGGCAGCGGCGCCACGGGCGTGAGCTCGAGGAGCCCGCGCAGGAGGGCGAGGGCCGCGAGCAGGTAGGCCAGCCGGCCAGCGCTGCCCAGCAGAGGGCTGTGGGAGAGCGGGGAGCGGTGGCGCAGCAGGCGCCGGTAGGGCCACCACAGGGGGCAGAGCGGCCCCCAGCGAGCGGTGGCGCGCGACAAGGTGTCGAGGTCGGGCGACAGCCAGAGGCCGCCGAACAGGAACGCCAGGCTGGCGATCAGGATGCCCGCCGCCCCCAGCGGCGGCCCCCAGAGCAGGCCGAACGGCAGGGCCAACAGCAGGGTGGCGCGGTCGTGAGCGCGGCCGGAAGCCATGGCCTGGGGCGTTCGGTCGCCCGGAGACGGGGGGAGCGACCGACCTGACGATAGGGGCGGCGCGTTGACGGGGCGAGGGGCGTCGGGGCCAGAGGGCGTGGGGGGGTAGAGGGCGTGGGGGGTGGAGGGCGCGACGGTCCGGGCGGCAAGGCAGAATGGGGACACGCGCGATTAGCTCAGCGGTAGAGCGCCTGCCTTACAAGCAGGATGTCGCTGGTTCGAAACCGGCATCGCGCATTGGCCAGCGGTGATCAAGAGCCCCCCAGGTGATGGCTGACCCTGTGGATGCCAGCAGCGCGTCATGCAAACGCTGCAAGTTGGACACCAGAAGGCGCACGCAGTCAATCCTTTCTGGTCCATCTCTTTCAATCCATCAACAACTTCTGCATCGACCGAGTCTCCTATTTCATTTTCAATCAGACCAGCTGCTTGCGCCATGTTTCAGCCTGTTTGGTGTGCCAGTGAGAAAAAAATTAATTCAGCAGACTGGAAAGCTCGCTGGCCGCAATATTGACATCTATGCTTGCTCGTGCCAAACTTCATTTGACTCCTGGCGTAACTCATTCTGAACAAAAGTGCTTTTGCCACGCTTTCGCCTCGAAAAGAGTGCAACGCTCTCTCCACCGTTGAAGCGGGCCTTGATTGTTCTGAGTAAGGAGGGTCAAGCAAAGTAGCTAAACGGTGGCATCGTCAACCGTCCGCAAGCCCGGGGCATCAGGGACAGATCGGCGGGCAGGCGCTGTCAGGCGCACAGGCGATTGCGCCGTCAGCCGGTGACCTCCCGGGCGATGCCGAGCTCCACCAGGACCTCAATCGCCTGGCTGGCGGTGGGGGTGGCTCAGGCCGCTCAACTCCTTCGGCGGCATGGCGCTGGGCAGCAGGCAACAAGCCTCCACCTCTGTCCGGCCGGGTTGGATCAACGGGCGGATTTGGCCAGACCTCTCCAGCGGAAAGGCTTCCGCCGGAGAGGCCTGGCCAGGGATCTTCAGCCAGTCGGATTGCTCTTGTGCCAGGCCGTGAAAATCTCATCATCTTCAAACAACTCCTGTGGATCGATCGTGCAATCGCTATAAGTCAGCACCCCTTTGTCGTGGTATTCCGGCTGGGAATCTAGACAATGAGCCACAAGCTCACTACAGATAAAGCGTTCAGGATGATCTTTGAGTTGACAAACTTTTTCCTCAAAGGACCTACCGAACAGACGTCGGAGAAGATGCCCAGCCAGACTATTTGCCTCCAGCTGAGCGGCAATCAGAGCAAAGTCATAGCCGCAGCCAAGATGCTCCTCGGCGCTAGAGACCAGGCGCGTCGCGATTTCTGGGGTGAGATTTTTCGGCTTGCGGAAAAAAATCTGGCAATGCTCATCCTCAAAATACGTCTCCAGATTCGTGCGCTTGACTCCTCCCTGAGCGTGGGCCTCAATGCACTGGTTCTCACCCGTAACCAGCAGGGCGTGAGACACACTGATGTCATGCATTCGCGTCCATCGCGTGAAATAAGCGATCCCACGAGAAATCAGGTTGGAGTTGGTATACGTGAAGCCGATATAGCCAGCGCCATAGTTCTCGCCATACCGCGGAGGGCAAGACAGCATGCCGAGACCCTGGCTGGAGGGGCTTTGCTGGGACAAGGTGGCAGTCATGACAGTCACTCCGAATGGAACCTGGACAAACTCATAATGAACCGGACATGACAACAAAAACAGCAGGTTTACAACAATAAATAAGAAACATTTCAGTTGCTTATCTCTGGATCAGTGACTCGCATTTTTACCAGCCAACACTCAGGAAAAGAAACCCCCTTGTTTCCTTATCTCAGTTTTAGAAACACGCATGTTTCCCATGTAAGGCATAAGAATCGATTTCTCTTTGCTTCGCCGCCAATGCAAGCGGGGGGGGGGAGCCGCCACGAGGGCATTGCGGAAGGCGAATTTCACAGGGCTCTGGCCCTGCTGGGCGCGTTGATCGATGCAGGGGGGTCTTTGTGCAGGTTCACGGGCGCGATGGCCTTCATGGCTTTCACGAATTCCGAGGCGTTGGCCCGATCGCCGCTGCGGCTGTCCAGGTGCCGCTGGTACTCCACCAAAAACAAGGAGGCGGCCTCCGTTCGGGGGAGGGTGGCGGCGGGGTCGGCTCTCCCAGCCATTGCCCGGGAAAGCCAGAGTCAGCCGCTCGCGCCGAAGGCGGGACGTGGCTCATCCGCATCAACACCCGCCTGGAGCGGCAAGGGAAGGCCCCTTGGCAGCCCATGGGGCGGCGAAGCCAAACCCAAAACGATCCGATGTCCTGATTGGCCTTCAGGGGCCACCTGTGCGGATGTCTTGGAGGACGGCTTGATCAACCGTGGCAAAATCC
>Ga0194129_10009425_pt1 | contig 10943 bp, 10 predicted proteins | sample TA2KigCa35mmetaG_FD_150862 | JGI IMG/M metagenome (GOLD analysis project Ga0194129, IMG submission 150862) | Freshwater microbial communities from Lake Tanganyika, Tanzania - TA2015038 Kigoma Deep Cast 35m | ecosystem: Environmental > Aquatic > Freshwater > Lake | place: Tanzania: Lake...
TTCACCACTTCACGGGTTGCCCTAATAGATTTTTCGAGCTGCTCTTTGAGCGAGGTTTCATATTTACCCTTGTAACTCGCCATTTCTTTAGGAAACTCAGGGCAAACCACCAAGGCTTTGAGTGCGCCCTTATTGTTACGCGCAAGGCTAAGAGCTTGTGTCAGCGCCTCGGCTTCGTCTGTCACGCCGTGGCTTACGAATAAGATGTTGTAAAACTTCTGCATATGTCCTCCTTGTTTTTTTATTCTATCAACACGCCTTCACAGGTGAGACAAACCCATTCGGTTTCATTGCCAGCAGCGAACAGCTGATTTTTTGCAGGATATTTTCCGCCGTGTTGCCGATAACGAAACTCTAAATGCCTGTACGTGCATGTAGATAAAGAGAGCTGTATTAGGAATCGTCTTATGAATACTATTTAATTCAGCTAAAGCCAAAGTTGCTTTTTCAAGGTAAGGATAAAGCGTCTTGAGTTCTATAGGTGGCTCAGGCGGCAGTTTTGCAGGAACATATGCTTTATATGACGCGCCAGAGATCTTTTGTGTAATATATGTTCCTATTCTTGTATTCATAATCTATTTTTTCTTAATCTGTCTACACTAAGAAAATATATCAGATTATCTTTTCTTAGTAAATATAACAAAGAAAAGATTGACATACGGCAAAGAAAAGATTTTATTAGGCTGTGGCAAGCCGCCGGACGGTCACCCGAAGCGAGGCACTTGTCCCCTTTCTAGAAATAACGCTGAGATAAGAATTCGAACACGAGATAAGTTAAAAACTTGGGTTCGTTATACTATTATCGATTTCAATAATTATCGCTAATAATGACAGCCCTTATTACCACTTCCAGAAATAAGTGGGCCTGTCCCAATAGTGACGAAATTTATCACAAATAGGTCATGTCATGTCCTTAAAATCACGAAAATAGAGATTTTATGGACACGCTACGTTTATAATTACATTCTCCAAAATATCTGATAGCGTGACAAAAACGAGAAAAGCCATGCCTGATACAATTCAATCTTTACGAAAAGTTTTAGAGAACTCCATCGATTCCACCCCAGAAAGGGTATCGATTTACTTTAAAAAAGGCCGAGGCGATTATGCCGAACACGATCGGTTTATAGGCATTACGGTCCCGACTTTGCGAAAAATTGCCAAAAGTTTTTTAAGCCTAACGCTCAAAGATTTAGGCCTTTTGATACAATCCCCAATCAACGAAGAACGATTATTAGCGCTTATCATTTTGACGGACCAATATAAGGCAGAAAAGCCTGACCACAAAGAAGCAATCTATCAGTTTTATAGAAGCTATATGCGCTATATCAATAATTGGAATTTGGTTGACGCTTCTGCCCACCTTATTATAGGCGCCCATCTTTTTGAGCAGGATCGTGATGCGCTTGAAGAATTAGCTGCGTCTCAAAACTTATGGGAACGCAGGATTGCAATCGTTGCAACCTGGTATTTTATCCGTCAATCTGACTTAGAGTGGACGTTTAAGATAGCAAAGGCATTGCTCAATGATTCGCATGATTTGATTCACAAATCAGTTGGGTGGATGCTCCGTGAAACTGGCAAAAAAGATGAAGCAAGGTTGATAGCGTTTCTTTTTGAGCACGCCCATCAAATGCCCAGAACCATGCTGAGATATGCTATGGAGAGGTTGTCTAAAGAGCAAAAAGTAACAATCACACGCTCAGGTGTATCAGCCTAACCCGCATCACCATTATTCAAATTATTAAAACACTCAAGAAGCAATTTTTCAAGAAGCACCTTATGATCTTCGCTTACAGTCGCTAGCATACGCGATTCAACGACACGGATCATATCATGAGCTTGCTTTACAACTTTATGACCTTGATCTGTCAATTCTGCACACAAAATTCTGCCATGGGATGCATCACTTTTACGCTGCACAAGCTGTCTTTTTTCTAAATTCGAGACAATACCATGCATAGTTTGGGCAGTGATAAAAGATGACCGCGCAAGTGCTGCATTGGAAATGCCTGGCTTTAATTCTAGTTGAGCTAAAACGGCATATTGTGGAGTCGTCAGATCAAGCGCCCTTAAAGCTTCATCCATATGAAGACGCAAAGCATGCTGGGTCTTCTTTAGTTTATATCCAAGCAGCCCTTTTACCCCTATTTCTTCACCCATTGACATATCAGCACCCTTACATTATATTATCAGCATACTTATACTATACTAGGAGTCTGATATGAACACAACTGATACTCTGGCCATCGCTGAAAGTTATTATAATGCCATGCTTGAAAAAGATTTTGATAAAATGGCGAGCCACCTGCATAACAATGTGCATTTTATCGGACCACTTGCCCAAATGTCGGGCAAAGATTCAGTTGTCACGGCTGCAAAGAATTTCGGCGGGATATTACAAGATATTCAAATTAGGTCGCGATTTTCATCGGGTAATCAAATTATGTTTGCCTACGATATGACTCTGCCCGCTCCCATCGGTAAATTCAGAGCAGCCGTTTTAATGGAATTTATGGATGGCTTGATCTCTAAAATTGAGCTGTTTTATGATGCGAGACCTTTTGAAGAAAAAAAGAATGAGATTTTTAATAGAAATCACGGTAGAGTTTCATAAAAAATGACCATGAAAACAATTACAGTAGCAGAATTAAAAGAACGTTTGAGTAAAGACGAGATTTTATTAATTGATGTAAGGGAACCAGAAGAACATCAAGCTGCATCTATTGAGGGTGCTTGTCTTATCCCCCTTGGGGAACTGAGCCTAGAAAGACTACCCGCAACGACAAAACCTATCGTCATTCATTGCAGATCAGATAAAAGAAGTTCTTTTGCCTGCGCGTTGCTCTTAGCAACAGACCCCACCTTAGACCTCTCCGTACTTGAAGGAGGCATCATCGCATGGCAACAAGCGGGATATCACCACAAAAATACCACAAAATGAAGCCAGGCATAGGCTGGATTTTAATCTTTAGTTTCTAGCTAAAAGTTCTTGCCTAGAAAGCCCAGTAAGGCTCATAACTTTTTCTAAAGGATCGCCAAGCTCCAACATCTTCCGTGCTATAGCTCTCATACCATCAACAAAACCTTCTGCTTTACTTTGAAGGCGGGTTTCTTCAATCACGATACTATAGTCATCTTTATTGAATTTATTGGCAAAATATCTATTTTTCATTTCACTATCCCAATTTTCCCATTCTAAAAGGCGCATGGCTTTCTTTAAGGTTTCATCAAAATAAGCCGGTATTTCTGTCAGTTCTGATGATTTAAGGAGCAAAGTCAACCACCCCTTCAACAAACCGTCTGGCAAGGCTTCTAAACAAACCCGCGGCAGTTCAATATTAAGAATTTGAATTAAGGGAAGTACTATGCCCCGTTTTGAATCCATTAGCTGAAAGAGAATATCGTATTCCCCCGGCTCTTGGATCATGCCTGTTTCAAACCCTAAAAGATTGATTGCAACGACAGGACAAAGTTTATTCCAAAAATCTCCCTTTTTCAACTGATTTACATAAGCACCCGCAGGATAAAAGACGGAGCGTTCCCTCCAATTATTATGCTTTGCTAATTGAACTTCAGCTACAAATACTGTGCCATCATCACACCGACACGCAAAGTCCATATGGCGCTGTGTGTACCCTTTCTTCTTTAACCCTGGAATAGCCGTGCTAACTGATTGAATAGAAACGATATTGCGCTTCGTGATTGCCCGAAGAAACGAAAGAGCGATTTCCTGATCAGCCATAAGGCACTTGAAAGTGGCATCATAGAGAGCAAAAGCATAAGGACCAGACTCTAGTGCTGTGATTTTTTTTCTCTGTGTCATAGCCAAAAGCGTAGGCCAGAAATCCCTCAATAAAAAGCGAAAAGAGGTTGAAAAAACTTCAAAATTCTCTTTTTTGGATATATCAATTTGCTCCTACATTTTTAAAAAATTCCTTTGATTTATGGAAATTTTTCTTTTTATAGGGTTAAAAGCGGGTACGGCGGGTAATCGGGCAGAAAAATATCTTTAGTGCATCCTCCATTTTTGTACTAGAAACTGCAAAAATGCTATTATTAGTACAAAAATTGATTATATATTTTGTACTAGAAACTGCAAAAATGCAATTTCCAGTACAGTTTTTTCCTTTTGTCACCACTTTCGAGGAACAAAAAGATCAATACCTGAATTTCGATCGCTCATTTTTCAAAGTCCTTTTTTAAAAAATTCGTTTGATTTATGGAAGCTTTGCTTTTACTTTAAAGGGGCATAGGATCCCTGCGGCTCCAGTGCTTGTTTATACGTTAAAAATGTGATCACAGATGAAAGTACGCTTTGCCCCCAGCCCCACCGGATATATTCATGCCGGCAATTGTCGAACAGCTCTTGTAAATTGGTTGCTTGCCAGAAAAAATGGTGGCACGTTTCTTTTAAGGTTGGATGATACGGATGTTGAACGATCTGAGGATAAATATGTTCAGGCCCTCCTTCGGGACTGGGCATGGCTAGGGCTTGATTACGATGAGTATAAAAAGCAATCGGATCGGATGGATTTATACCAAGCCGCTGTTGAAAAACTAAAGACAGAGGGTCGTCTTTATGCCTGCTATGAAACACCGGAAGAACTAGAATACAAGCGAAAGCTACGCCTAAAACAAGGGCTTCCTCCCCTTTATGATCGCGAAGCGCTTCATTTAACAGAGGAAAAGAAAGCCCAATACGAAAAAGAAGGACGCAAACCCCACTGGCGTTTCTTACTAAAAGATACCCCAATTATTTGGGATGATATTGTCCGCGGCCCAACCCATTTTGAAGGATCGAATCTATCAGATCCTATTTTAGTCAGAGAATCTGGAACGTTTGTTTATATTCTTGCTTCCGTTGTCGACGATATTGATCTTAAGATTACCCATATCATTCGAGGGGAAGACCATGTATCCAATACAGCCATTCAGCTTCAGCTGATTGAAGCCCTTGGGGCAGATCCTAAGAGCTTTCAATTTGCCCATCTTGCTTTGCTTGCAGGAGAACACGGTGAAGCGTTAGGAAAAAGTTTAGGAAGTCTTGGAATCCAAGATTTAAGGGACCAAGGAATCATCCCTATGGCTATCTGTAGTTTACTTGGAAAGATTGGAACGTCGGATGCGATTCACCCCTATACAAAAATGCAAGATCTTATTGAGTCTTTTGATTTGGGTCATTTTGGACGGGCGACCGCTAAGTTTTCTTTGACACAGCTTGGGCAAATTAACAAAAAAATCTTGCAAGAGATGTCTTTTGAAGACATAAAAAAGTTCTCTCCCGTGCCTGAAATGACAGAATCTTTTTGGACAACGGTACAGCACAATATTGAATCGTTAAACGATATTAAAACTTGGTGGGAAACATGCCATCAAAAAGGCGATGGACATGTTGCTCCAGAGGATCGAGCGTTCATTCAGGACGCCCTTGATCTTTTGCCCGCTGGGCCCTGGATTGAAAATCCTTGGGACGGCTGGATTAATACCCTGAAGGATCAAACCCAACGCAAGGGAAAATCCCTTTTTATGCCGCTTCGCCTTGCATTAACCGGCCAAGAACATGGCCCTGAACTGAAAGTCATTTTTCATTTATTGGGCTACGATCTTGTGAAAGACAAGCTACACCAGGGATTGAATTAATGCTGACTGTTTACAATACCCTTTCCAGAAAGAAAGAACTGTTTCAACCGATTGATCCCAATCATGTGAAATTTTATGTATGTGGACCAACGGTTTACGATACAGCCCACATTGGCAACGCCAGACCGGTTGTTGTGTTTGATGTTCTATTTCGGCTTTTGAGTCACCTATACCCTAAAGTCACTTATGTTCGTAATATCACCGATGTCGATGATAAGATCATGGTTGCTGCAAAGGAACGCGGCATTGATATTCAAACACTCACAACTGATACAACTAAGATGTACCAGGATGACATGGCCTCTCTCTATGCCCTTTCACCCTCCATTCAACCAAAAGCAACCGAACATATTGGGGAAATGCAGGCAATCATTCAGACATTGATCGAAAAAGGCCATGCCTATGCAGCTGAAAACCATGTCTTGTTTTCAGTCAAGTCCGACCCCCATTACGGCCACCTATCAAACCTAAGTCAGGACGATATTGTGGCAGGCGCTCGTGTAGAAGTTGCGCCTTATAAGAAAGATCCTTCCGACTTTGTCTTGTGGAAACCATCAACCCCTGACCAACCCGGGTGGTATAGCCCCTGGGGACGGGGACGCCCTGGTTGGCACATTGAATGTTCCGCTATGGCAAAGAAATATTTAGGCGAAACATTTGATATTCACGGCGGGGGTATTGATCTTGTTTTCCCCCATCACGAAAATGAAATCGCTCAAAGCAGTTGCTGCCACCAGAAACCCCTGGCCAATTATTGGATGCACAATGGGCATCTGGGTATTAATGGACAGAAAATGTCCAAGTCTCTTGGCAATTTTTTTACGGTGCGCCAGAAACTTTCCGACATTCCTGGTGAAGTAATCCGCCTTGTTTTACTGTCGACGCACTATCGTCAACCCCTCGATTGGACTGATTCAGCGGTTACACAGTCCAAAAATATTCTGGATCGTTTTTATACGGCCCTCAAAGATTTTGACGATCCTGTAGAAGGGCGCCCTTCAGATGCATTGTTAGAGGGCTTAAAGGATGATTTGAATACACCGCTCGCCTTTAGTTATTTGCACGAACTGACTAATGCAATCAACAAAGCGACGACCCTTGATAACAAGAAAAAACATCAGCGCCTTCTAAAAGAAAATGCTTTATTCCTAGGCTTTTTAAATCAATCTTCCAAAGACTGGTTCCAAACACGACAAGAGGGTTCTTTGACCCCTGACGCCATTGAATCCCTTCTTCAAGAGCGGCAAGTAGCGCGCCAAACCAAGGACTTTAAAAAAGCTGACGAGATCCGTCAAACACTAGAAAACCAGGGGATCCTGCTTGACGACACCCCCCAAGGATCTACCTGGCGTTATCGGTAGAAAGCGTTATAACTTTCGACAAAAAAACAATGAAATTAAGAAATGAAACAGTCTATCGGTTCTCCCTTTGATGAATTCTTAGCACAAGATGGTACTTTTGATGATACAACGTCGCTTGCCCATAAACGTGTGCTTGCCTGGCAACTTGAAGAAGCCATGAAAGATCAGCGCATAACGCAACAAGAGTAGAAAATTCAAGGACCTACTACAAGATGCTTAACGCCTACTCCTCCAAAAACTTCCCGTCCTGGAAAGCCTTTTCTTTGGTTAGAAATATCTAAGAAATCGAGCTCTTTTTCTTCAATAGCGTTCCTTATCACAAGCGCACTCGGCTCAGAAAATCGACTACCAGGAACACTTAAAGCTTTTAGGGCCGGAAGCGACCTTAGCATGATCGATAAAGGAACTGCCCCCGCATCCTTTAATGGATTAGAGCCTATACTCAATTTCGTTAAATTTGTTTGAGAGGCAATACCTGATACGAGTAAATTCATTTCACTCAACCCTATGCCATTCCTTGACAAATCAAGGTGTGTCAACCCGACTGTGGTTTGCAACGCCTCTGCCAAAAGTTTTGCGCCTTTCCCGAATTGATTATTATCAAGGACTAGTTCCCTCAAAGCCCTTAATCCAGGCAAAAGAGTTTTTAGCGTTTTGGCAGATCCTTTTTTCAAAGTATTGCCTCCCAAATTCAGGACCTCTAAAGGTTTCGCTTGGAGAGAACCCACAATGGCACGAAATCCTACTTTCGTCATTCGATTGCCAGAAAGATCAAGATCCCTTAACTGAGACATCTGACAGAGAGCAGAGGCCAACAACCCTGCTCTGTTTGACCCAATCCCCATATGGGATAAACCCAAGGACTCCATACCCGAGTTTAGGATCAATAATTGAGCAAGATCTTTTACAGTCTCTGGAGTTAAACGATTATACCCTAAATCCAATTGCCGAAGATTTCCTGTAAGCGTCCTTGACAATGTACGCAACCCTTGAGGGTCGATCCGTAGCCCTCGTCCGTGAAAGTCAGGAAGATCCCTAAGTAGACGGAAAGGAACAGGACCATTATAAAAGTCTCGACTCAAAGATTTGTATAAATTTCTGTTCCCCAAATAAACAACAGGCCCTCTAACTGCCGCTTCCCCTGACCCAGCAACCACTTCCGTTCCAGAACCAGCCGCTGTCAGTTCAGAAGACTGCGTAGAATCTTCTGAAGGTTTTACATCCGTCACTCCATCGATCTGAAGGATAGGAAATGAAGCACCATATTCCTGCATCAATTTCCCAACAACAGTGCCTACAATAGAATTTCCCATAAGATTAAGCCATTGGAAACTTTCACCACTGGCCCTAGAAATATCTTGCACAACCCGAACAATCGTTGGAGCATCGAGTGTTATTGCATTCCCAGAGACATTAAGATATTGAAGTTTTGATCCTGTAAGGGCGGTAACGAGGGGACCTAAGTGATCAGTTGTTAATCCGTTATGACCAAGATCCAACACTGTAAGATTTTTTAATCCCTGCACCGTTACCCATAAAGACGCTAAATCATCCCTGCTGCCTAAATCATTGTCAGAAAGCCCCAGATAAACCAAAGAGGAAAGTCCCGCCAAGACCTTAAGGTATTCCTCTAAAACAGGAGCTGATGTACCCCTAAAATTCCCCCCAAGATTTAAAGAGCGAAGGGGAAATCGCTGCAGCTGATTTGTAAGAAGGGTATGATCACCCCCCACCCCAATGCTTCCAACAAGAGAAAGCTTGTGCAATGGGTGAAGGCTAGAACTTCGAACGTGCTTCAAAAGATAACCAAGGGCCTGAGGCTCTAAAGGCATCCCATTAAAGTTCAATGACCTAAGGGGCTGAGACCCAAACGCCAAAACCGTCCAAAGTTGATGCCGCCACTGTGCGAGAAGATCAAAGGAAGGGTCTTCTTCAAGAAGAGTTTCATGCCTGTTAAAAAAGGTTCTTAAGACTTTGGCATGCAAAGAGGTAAATCCAACTTCCTTTGAGAGTTTTATGTAAGAGTCAAACTCTGCAACTTGTGCCCTGAGCGTTGCGCTGTCTATTCCATTGAAGCCTAGATGTACAATAGGGGAAGGTGTTCTTTTTTTGAGCCCCTCAACTAAAGGCTTTATATTGGGTGTTGTTGAAAAATCATTCCCTTCAAGGTGTATTCTTTGCAATTTAGGGAAGCGCCTATTAGGCTTAACAATTTCAGAAATCCAATCTAAGGATTTATCTGTTAATTGATTGGAGGATAAAACAAGCGCCTCCAAAGGATAAGCGCCCCCCTCAAGCCCTTGCTGTAATTTTTTTAGGTCTTTATCTGTTAATCCGGCAAATCGAATACCTAATCCTTTTAGACGGTTCCCAACAGGCCACCGAAGAAGAGATACAACTTCTTTCACCACCTCAGCTCCTTGGATCCCCTGAATAGCAAAATCAAGATATTCAGCAACTGCCCCTTCCCCTTGCACCCATGAAACAAGAAGGCGTCTTAGCTTTTTAAAATCAGAGGACTTCATCAATCCGCGGATATGAAGTATATAGGGGGACACATGATTATCGTCCGCTCCCTTTGAGCCCAACCTTTTTAATGGATCAAGACTATTCAAAGGAAATTCCAAAATAACTTGGGAAACGCCCGTATAGAGCAGATTTAATTGTGTATCATTGAATTTTGGATATTTTCCCTTCAAGTAAATAGTATTTTGAAAATCATCGCCAAAAGGATAGGCAGGATGCTGTGAATCGCCTAAAAACCAAAACCCGTTAAGCCCATCAATTGCAAGAGCGTTTTTATCTAACAGTGTATAGGGAACGCGAGGGGGTTTAGGGGGTGGGAGTGGAGAAGCAGATTCAGAAGGAACGAGAGGACTACTTGCCAGAGCTAGAGTGCCTGCGACACCTCCGCTACTGGAACAGCAGCATCCAAAGATACAGCCGAAGGCACATTTGAGGGTACCCCAAGCACATTTAAGAGGACAGCATAATACAGTGTTAATGCAGTCGCCAATGCCTATTCCTCCCCCCTCCCCCCCTGGATTTGACAATCTTGAGGCACATAAGCACCTAAGAAGAGGGGCGCTGCAATCACAGCAATCCTTAGACGCTCCAATTGATGCAACGGCGACAACGGTCGCCGCAATAGGAGGCGCAGGTTCTTTTTCTTCTCCATAGTCCCTTCCCCCCATTGCTGAAGGCACTGATGAGGATTTGAGCCCCAGACCCGCCCCATTGTATTCTAACGAGGGAACAGCTCCAGGCAAAGCATAAGGATCATGAGGTCTTATGTATTCTAACGAGGGAACAGCTCCAGGCAAAGCATAAGGATCATGAGGTCTTAGAGGATTAGGAGTAAGATCTGAAGGAACCGCTTCAAGCTCTTTCCCCCAACTACTATCACAAAACCATAGACTAAAAATGATGATTAAAAAGGAAAACAATTTTGTCATATGGCCCCCGCACTCTATACTTAAAGATAGATTATTTGAAACAATTTTTTCAGATCTGTCAATGAACTAGAAACAAAACCTGTAGATATAGGCGACTATATTTATATAAGTGTTTTCATGAACAGCAAACAACCTTGCCTTTACTTTTTGAACCCATTTATTTCCAAAGAAAATGAGGTGTCACTCGATTTCATAAAACGCGCAGGTGTTCCCAAAGGAATAGGGTCATTATAGTCCCCGTGACCAAAACGAAGATCTGAGTCCTGTAGTTTTTCGCCAGCGCCCGTTCTAAAAACAGGGATAGAAACGCTTGTGGCAAAGCTGTTGATAAGCAAAGAAAATCGTTCTTCTTTTGTAGAAAATTCTGCACTAGCTGGGCTAATTCCGTGCAAGTCTCCAAAAAGAATGGCACTTACAGATCCAGAAGCAAAGAAGCCTCTTTTGAGCGCTGTTAAAATAGATAGCGCGCGCGTTGGATCTTCCC
>Ga0194129_10009426_pt1 | contig 10942 bp, 9 predicted proteins | sample TA2KigCa35mmetaG_FD_150862 | JGI IMG/M metagenome (GOLD analysis project Ga0194129, IMG submission 150862) | Freshwater microbial communities from Lake Tanganyika, Tanzania - TA2015038 Kigoma Deep Cast 35m | ecosystem: Environmental > Aquatic > Freshwater > Lake | place: Tanzania: Lake...
CAGGTCCACGATCCGGTCGTAGCTCGTGCGGCTGTAGGGCTCGTCGAACCGGATGCGGCGGTCGGGCAGGAGTCGGCGCTCGCTGCCGTCGGGGGCCCGCAGCACCACGAACGGCAGCCGGTCGAGGGGGAGGCCCTGCTCGGGTGCGAGCGCCGGGACCAGCAGGTCCACCACGAGGGGGTCGCCCACCCGCAGGCGGGTCCGCACGCCCCGGGTGTCGCCGGGCGCGCCGACCACTCCGTAGACGGCGAACGACAACGACCCGTCCTCGAGCAGGGGACCGCGCGCCGGGTCGGGGTCGGCCTCGGTCACGAACACCGGCTGGTGCGCGCCGGCCGGTCCGGCGGTCACGACGAGCGTGCCCACGATCATCAGCGCCGCGACGGCACCCCGGCGGTGGCGCCGAGGAGCCGGGCCGGAGCGGGGGGAGCGAGGGGAGCGGGGGGAGCGAGCGGGCCCGGGCGGTCGCACGGCGACCACCCTAGAACCCGCTCGGGCGCCGCTGCACCGCCTCCCGGGGTCCCGTCCGTTCCTGACCGAGTCCGATGGGCATCCGGACGGTCGGCCACCGATCGGGCCGGGAGCCCGAGGGCCACCGGTCCCGAGGTCAGCGGGTCGGGTCCGGGGTCTCCTCGTTCCGGAAGCTCGCCACCGACCACAGCGAGCGCATCCGGGCGGCCTCGTCGACGAACGTGGGGTTCGCGAAGCACCGGTTCGGGCGGTCCCAGCGCGAGCCCTTCCGGGTGAAGAGCGAGAACGCGTCGGTCATCATGGCGCCGCTCGACCAGCTGATGGTCTCCTGACCGATGCAGGCCAGGCCCACCCGGTCGCAGGCGGCGGCGAACCGCTCGGCGCTCATGCCGGGGTCGCGGAACGACTGCGGGTGGGGCAGGCGACCCTTGGCCACGAGCGCCGCCCGGGTCCGGGCCGACCGGCGTCGGGCCCGCTCGAGGTCGCGGGCGTAGGCGGCGAGATTGGAGTGGTGGAAGAACCCGACCCCGTCGGCAGTGAGCTTCGTGGCGAGCTGCTCCAGGTAGCGCTCGAGGACCGTTGCGTCGGCGTGGACCAGGGAGTCCATGCTGAAGACGAGGTCGACGGAGTCGTCGGCCACCATCGCCAGCGACGTCCCGTCGTTGACGTGGTACTCGAGGTGCGTCGCTCCGGCGAACCGCTCCCGGCAGTGCTCGATGCACCGTGGCGCGAGGTCGACGAGGACGAGGCGCTCGGCGAGGTGCGCGAGGTACTGGGTCCAGCGCCCGAACCCCGGTGCGATCTCGAGGACGGTGGGAGCCGGGACGAAGGCCTGGACCCGGGGTTGGACCACCGCCAGCCACATCGCGTGGGTGTCGCCCCACCACCTCGACCACTCGTCCCCGGCGTCGAGCCACTCGTAGTCCTCGGACCACGTCTGGCGATTCCACGGGACTGAGTTGATCCCCATGTCCGAATAATACCCGACGAGACTCTCGCTATTCTGGGATCCGGTATCATCGGCGCTGGTGGCGGTCATCGTGCGAACGGCGCGCCGGTCCGGCGGCGACCGAGCGCGACCACGCCGAGGCCTGCGGCGAGCAGTGCGCTCAGGCCCAGCACCCCGGTGGCGCCGAGCGGCACCTCGGTGCCCACCGACTCGAAGCACAGCGAGCCGAAGAACGGCTTTCCGGAGACCCACCCGGCGTACCCGGTGTCGGTCGACCGTCCGTCGGTGCTCCGCACTTCGAGGTGGGGCTGCAGGCAGACCCGGCGACCGACGTACTCGGTGCCGAGGTCCAGGTCTCGGGTGAACGTGGTGCCCGACAGGCCGGTGACACCGAACCGGCACCGTCCCGGTGGGATCCGGCCCGTGAAGGGATCGGCGCCGACGCAGACGTGCACCTCGTCGAGGGTCCGGCCCGATCCGGTCACGTCGAGGGTCATCGCGATCCGCTCGGTGCCGTCGCCCTGGAGGGTCCGGGTGAAGGTCGCGGTCCCGATGGTCTCGCCCGTGTTGCCGATCTGGATCGGCACCGTGGTGGCGGCCAGCGCCGGGGCGGCGGCAGCACCACCCCGGCGAGGGTGGCCACCAGCGCCATGAGCCTGCGGACGCCTGCTCGTCGGGTCATGCCGGTCCTCCTGCCTCGTTTCCGTTGCGCGCCGACCGGTTCGGTCGGGCGAAGGCAGGCTCGTGGCTGCGGGCGACGGCTCGGTGGCGGTCCGGTGACGACCGGGTGACGACGACGGATCCGGTGCCGGAGCACCGCCCGGGGTCACTCGAAGCGCAGCGCCGCGACCGGATCGAGGTTGGCGGCCCGGCGGGCGGGTCCGGTCCGCCTCAGCGACCGCCGGAGGCAGCCAGGAACGGCTCGACCGCGGCGAGGAACGCATCCGGCATCTCGGCGAAGGCCTGGTGCCCGCACGCGAGGGCGACGACCGATGCGCCCGGTAGGGCGCGCCGGGCCCGGCGACCGTCCCCGGCCACCGGGGGGTGAACCCACCCGGATCGACCAGGACGAGCGCACGCACCAGGTCGGGATCGGTCGCGGCGACGCGGATCGCAGCGAAGCCGCCGACTGAGTTGCCGACGAGCACGAACGGACCCGCCCCGATGCCCCGGAGCACCCGGGGGAGGAGCGCGGCGTAGTCGAGGGCCGTGGGCTCGCCGTCGGGCGCGCTGGCACCCCACCCGGGCCAGTCGACCGCGTGCACGGTGTGGTGCTCGGCCAGGCGTCCGGCGACCGCGGCGAAGTCGCGGTGGTCGCCGCCGTTGCCGTGCAGGAGCACGAGGGGCGACCCGGTCCCGGGGGCGCCGGAGGTGCCGGAGGTGTGGACCGCCACGCCGTCGATGATCCGGGTCACGTCGGCCATCGCCCGACCTTTCGCGGGTAGCCGGGGTCACTGCGCTCCGGTCATGTCGGCAGGCAGGACTCCACGAACCGGGTGACCGGCGGGGTGATGAGGGTCTCGTCCGGTGCGCCGAGTTGGCTGCTGATCTGGTTGTGGTCGTAGGGGTTCGCGACCACGAGCTCGGCCGAGCCGCCGCGACGGTCGATGAGACCCACGAAGTCCCGGGCCTCCGCCACCCGCCGGGGCCCGCCCCGGGTCCCGATCAGGAACCGGGCGTCGGGCGCCCCGTTCCGCTCGACCTGCACGGTGGGTGACGCTGCCGCGAGCACGGCGGGATCGGTTCCGAACGCGTTGGCGATCAGTGCTCGGGCCGGTGCGGTGGCGAGGTCGAAGGAGAAGTCGAGTGCCACGACGCAGGCCAGACCCCCGGGGTCGGCACCGGCGTCGGTGAGCAGGGCCGGATCGGTCCCGACGATCGCCACGAGGTGCGCCCCCGCCGAATGGCCGACCATCGTCACCCGGCTCGGGTCGAGGCCCACCGAACGGCCCCGGCGCTGCACCCACGCCACTGCGTCGGCGACGTCCTCGCCGTGGTCGGGCCAGGCGACGTCGGCCCCCGGGGTCGACAACCGGTAGTTGACGGCCACCAGCGCAGCGCCGAGCGACCCGGCCCACTCCGCCTTCCGCTGCACGGTCCCGGCGGTCTTGTCGCCCCGGCGCCATCCCCCGCCGTGGACCCACATCACCACTGGGGCCGGCCCGCAGCCCTCCGGCAGGTAGACGTCGAGGCTGGTCCGCCCGGGGTCGACGCCAGGGCGCCGGGTGTACGTGTAGGTGGTCGGCCCGCTGGGCTCGGGTCGGCATCGGGCCGCCGGGGTGACCGGTGTGACCGACTCACCCGACGACCCGGTGCAACCCGTGACGGCGAACACCGTCGCGAGGAAGACGGTGATGCCCACGTGGGGGAGTCTGCGCAGCATGTCAATATCAACGCTGCGAACGGTGAGGCGCGTGCATTGTCATCGTGAGGATTCGATGAGGTCCCGACGCGCGGTACGTCGCAGCTCCTCCGCGACCGACCCGGATCGGCGGGTTGATCTTCACCACGTCGATCCGGAGGTCGATCTGGGCCGCGTTCGAGTCCGGGTCGTCGGGCCGGGTGACGACCACGTACGGCAAGGCCTCTTGGCGACCACCTTGCTTCAGCGTGAACTCGGTGCCGGCGAAGCGGCAGTGCCCGGCTCCCTTGTCGAGGGCCCACGTGCGTGATGTCCCGGGCTCCACCGAGGTACGCGACGCCCCGGGGACGTTCGTGAGGTCGACCACGACCGCCTGCTGGCTCGTGGCGGGCACGTCGACGCGCAGTCGGATCTCCCGGTGGTCGAACCGGGTGGGGCAACTCCCGTTCCCCCGACGACGAGCGCCACCCCGAGCATTCCGAATGCCGCTGCCGTGAACCCGGCTTCGGCCAACCGGCGTCGGCCCCGCGCTCCGCTCTCCACGGCCCGATCGTACGGCGCTCGACGTACCCGGAGGCGCTCAGGGGTGCGGGTCCATCGGTTGCTCCGGAGTCGTCACCCGGCCCGTCTCCGAGTCGTTCGGGTGACCACGTGATGGCGACGGTCTGCGGATGCCCCCGAGGATCAGCACGGCGGCCACGGCCAGGGTGAGGACGGTCAGGACCGGGACGGCGGTTCGGGGCCGCCACACCACCAGCGCACTGAGACCGAGCATCGGGACCATCCAGATCGCGACGTAGCCGACACCGGCCCAGCCGCCCGGGTCGTCGGGGGTCTCTCCGGTGATGAAGAGCGCGCACCAGGCGACGAACGTGAGCAGTCCGACCGCCACGATTCGGGTCCTGACCGGCGAGGGGCCCGTGGACCGGCGCATGCCCTCAGCGCACTCCGGGGGCCGTGCGCAGACGAGGGCCGAACGACCCGAGACGCTCGGAACGCGATGCGCCCGTCGGCGGAGAACGCCCACTCCTCGCGGTGCGTCGGTGGGCGCGGCCCCGGTGCGTCTGCCGGGTGTCGGGCGATGGGCGCGTGAGCAGACCGGGTCCGTGGTCCGATCCGAGCAGATCCCGCGGCGAACGCGACTCGGCCGACCACCGGGTTGGTGGTCGGCCGCAGGCGCTCAGGGGGTGGGGTACCGGCCCCGAATTCATCCAATGGTCTCGTCTGAATTCGTCCAATTCCCCTTGGTGGAGCTGACCGCACTCTTCACTCACCAGGGGCTGACGGCGCCGGCCCTTGATTTCACGGTCGTCGGCGGTACTCGTGCCGGGACCACCTGCCGCGAGGAGATCCTGGCGGCCATACGCCGGCTGGACGGAGACGGCCCGCCTCGGCACGGGCGTTCGTCTCGTCGATCAGGTCGATGAACCCCTTCGACGCAGGATGGTCGATGGGGTGATGGAGCCGGGCGATGTTGAACGACGCGAGGTGCATGACGGGTGAGCGTGCCGATCACCTTGCGGCCACGGCAGCGAAGCCGTCACGACGCACTGCCTCGGTCTCCTCGGGAGTGAGGAGTCGAGTGGTGGTCGTCCACGCCGGCCCCGGATCGAGCGTCTCGTAGGCCATCGTGCCGTCGTCGGCGCGCCACAGCGTCCAGCCCTGCGGGGTGCCGCCGATGATGCGCCACCGTCGGTCGTCGTCGATGCCGTCGGGTCGGTTGAGGTGCGGGTCGGCGCCGGTCATGGCCCGGTGCAGCGCGGCGGTGTCGCCGTCGGGCCAGTCCTGCCAGTGGGCTGCGCCGTCGACCGCCTCGTGCGCCCGCTCGGGCCACGGGCCGAGCGCGCCGCCCGCGGCGATTCGGTACCAGTGCAGCGGGAGACGCACCACGACGCCGATGTCGTCGTGGCCGAACCACTCGGTGGCGTGCTCGATCACCAGGTCGGGTGCCACCGGGGCGATCGCCATGCCGAGCTCGGTGCGGCCGATGCCCGCTGGCGGCTCGTCGAGGAGGTGACGAGCGGCCGTGGGGTGGTGGCGGGCGATCGCCGCCACGACGGCCAACGCGAGTTCGCCGCGCAGGGTCGAGGCCGACGTCCCTGTGAAGCCGATGGGGGACCGGTCGGGCGACGGTGTCCCGAGCACGTCGGCGGCGCGCTGCGCCGTGGTGGCGTCGATGTCTTCGGCGAGCGATCGCAGGACGAGCACGGCTCCAGTGGCCACCGCAGCGTCGTCGTCGAGCGCGAGTGTGAGCAGCGTGTCGGCGAGCGCCGCCCGGGCCATCGGGTCGAGTTCGCCGATCCAGACGTCGAGGTTGTCGAGCGCATCGGTTGCCACGCGCGGGTCGGCGTACGGTCCTTCGAGCCCGAGCAGCACTCGTCGAACGTGGGCGGCGTCGTGCACCGTCATTCGACGATCGCTGCGATGATGCCGAGCGCGGCGATGAACACTCCGAGCCAGATGCCGACGCTCTGGCGCGACGAGGCCTCGACGGGCCGGTCGATCCGGCCGTTGCTCGGGTCGCCTCGCGCGATCAGTGCCGTGACGGTGGCGCCGGGGACGGCACCGAGTTCGTCGGCCTCGCCGAACGGCACGGTCTCCACGAACGCACCGCCTTCGACCTCCACCCGGATGCGACGGTACGAGTTGTACTTGCCCACGGGGTCGACCGCCGTGATGGTGCCGGGCTGGCGGATGCCGTCGCGGGCGAGCGACTCGGCCTTGCGTCGCGCCGCACGCGATTGCAGTTCGACACCCCCGCCGATCACCACTCCGGCGACCAACCCGATGAGAAGGATCCCGACGTTCACCGCGGAGCGCTTCGTCCGCCGCCGGGGCCGGGGACGGCGCGAACGGCTCGGGCGTCGAGCAACTCGTCGCAGACGTCGCAGGTCATCTGCGCCGTGGCGAGGTGCCGCGTCTTCTTTTGTTTCTCGAGGAGGCCACCGTCGTGCCGGGGTCTCCGTTTCGCCTTGCTCGTCGGGCTCTTTCGTGCGGCCACGACTCGACCGAAGCCGTTTACGCCAACGGTTTACGCCGACGAGCCCGAATCGGGCCAATGCCAGCAGCGTGTTTCCACGCGTAGAGCGATGTTGTGGAGGTGCCGGGAGTCGAACCCGGGTCTTCCGAGTCTTTGTCGGGGCTTCTCCGAGCGCAGCCGATGATTGGGTCTCGGGTCGCCGCCACTCACCGGCGGCAGGCGACGACCCCAGCCTCACTCAGGTGTCCCGATGCGTTGCGAGGCCACTCGCACCGGTGAGCCGTTCGAGATGACGCCCGGTTCCGACCCGAACGGCAGGGGCCGGATGGACGTGGCTGGTGTTTAGGCAGCCAGTGCCATTTCGTCAGAGTTGGCAGTTGTTGGTTGTGCCGACTTTTTCACGACGCTTCGGCAACGTCGGCTCGCTTCCCCCGATCCCGCGCACGGAATCGATGCCACGCACCCCCTTGTCAATGCCCGTCTCGTACGTGGTGAGCTGGACGTATCAACGATACCGGGGGGTGGGACGCCGCAACCTCCGGATATCCCCCTCGACGGCATCCCCACCGAGTTCCCCACCCCGTGGGACGGTGCCCCCGTACAGCCGACCACCCCCGGGACCCGCGGATCGGGGCCGTGCTCGAGGCGACCCGGGGCATGGCCATCGAGAACCGGCTCGCCCGGTCGCACCGCCCTACCGGTCAGGTCCCCTCAGCCCGACGTCGGCACCACGGGCACCCGGACCGACGACGCGAACCCGTTGTTGAACGCCTGCGCGTCGTTGGCAACGGTGGCCAGCGTCGACGAGCAGCTCACCGGGTCGGCGCTCACGAGTGGCTCGGTGGTCCCCTGCGGGGCGAGCACGGTCTGGCGCACCCCCCGGATCCCGCCGGGGCAGTTGGGCACGTTGATGCTGACGATGTCGGGGAGCGCCTTCGCGTCGATCTTCGGGATCTTGGCGAAGGCCTTCCGATTCTCGCGCAGCCACTCGACCGCAAGGCGCGCGCTGGTGGCGAAGTCAGGGTTGTCGCCCAACTGCGACGACACTGCGAGCGCCGGGACGCCGCGTCGGGCTGCCTGCCGGGCCGCACCCACTGTTCCCGACACCTCCGAGATCGGTCCGAGGTTCTGGCCGCGGTTCACACCGGAGACGACCACGTTGGGCCGCACCTTGCGCACGTCGAACGCGTAGTTGACCGAGTCGGCGGGGAAGCCCTGCACGGCGAACGCCTCGTAGCCGCTCGCGGTCCGCGCCGGCGCACCGGTGACCGGCCCCGCCGTCAGCTTGCCCCCGGTGCCGCTCTGGTTCAGCAGCGGCGCGACCACCACCACCGTGGTCCGACGCTCCTTGCGGAGGGCCTCGACCACGGCGTCCATCCCGGGTGCATCGACGCCGTCGTCGTTGGTGACGAGCACGGTGACGGGCGGCGTCTTCTTCGCGGCACCGGCGGGCGCGGCCCCGAGGACCGGCGTGCCGACGAGCAGGGCGACGCACAGGCCGACGAGCGCCGCGAGGCGCCCGGGGCCGCGCCCGGGACCGCGGGTGCGCCCGGTGTGGGCGGCGTGTGGGCAGAGAGCCGGGATCGGGTCGGTCATCGGTGCCTCCGGATGCGGCGCGCGGGGTCCCTCGTCGGGTTCCCGGCAGTCTGTCAGGGTCGTCAGTGACGCGCGGACTTCAGGGCCCGCTCGGCCTCGCGCTTGGCGTCACGCTCGGCGAGCGACTGGCGCTTGTCGTAGGTCTTCTTGCCCCGGCCGACGCCCAGCTCGACCTTGACGCGACGGTCCTTGAAGTAGAGCCGCAGGGGGACGAGCGCCACGCCCTGCTGCTCGGTCGCCCGGGTCAGGTCCACGATCTCCTTGCGGTGCAGCAGGAGCTTGCGGCGCCGGTCCGGGTCGAGGTCGGGCCGGGAGAAGGCGTAGGGGGTCACGTGCATGGCGTAGAGCCAGACCTCGCCGTTCTCGACCCGGGCGTAGGCGTCGCGCAGGACCACCTTGCCGTCGCGGATCGACTTCACCTCGCCTCCGGCGAGCATGATCCCGCACTCGAACGTCTCGCCGATCGCGAAGTCGTGGCGGGCTCGCCGGTTCACGATCGTCGGGGTCGGGGAAGCCACGGGATCACGGTAATGCCGCCCGGGACACCGCCCTCCGGGGCACCCACCGGAGTGACCACCCCTCGGAGCGACCGCCCGCTCCGGCCCGAGGCCCCGCGGAAGCCCGGGATAGGCTTCGCCCGCTTCGCCCACCTCGCCCGCCCGGGCGGTACCCAGGGAGCACCATGGCACGGTCCGGCTCGATCCTCGGCAATCCGGTCATCCGCCTCGAGGACCCCCGCATCCTGCGCGGGGACGCCCCGTACGTCGACGACCTCGCCGTCCCCGGAGTGGCCCACGTCGCCTTCGTCCGCTCGACCATGGCCCACGCCCGCATCACGTCGGTCGACACCACCGACGCGAAGGCCATGCCCGGGGTGGTCGACGTGTTCACCAGCACCGACCTCGAGCTGCCCGACGTCCAGGGCTTCATCATGCTGCCGCCGGTGTTCAGCCGCTCGCCCCTGGCCAAGGACCGCGTGCGCTTCGTCGGCGACATCATCGCCGCAGTGGTCGCCGAGACCCGGGCCCAGGCCGTCGACGCGGTCGAGGCCGTGATCGTCGACTACGACCCCCTTCCCGCGGTGGTCGACCCGGAGGCCGCGATGGCCGAGGGCGCGCCGCTGCTGTTCGAGGAGCACGGCTCCAACGTCGCGTTCGCCATGGACATGGGCGACGACCCCACCGTGTTCGAGGGCGCCGACCACATCGTGACGGTCCGGTCGGTGAGCCAGCGGCTCGCCGCGGTCCCGATGGAGACCAACGCGATCGTCGCCGAGCCCCGGCCCGACGGCATCACCCTCACCATCCCGACCCAGGGACCCAACAGCGTGCGCGACAGCATCGCACCGCTCCTCGGGTACGAGGCGTCGCAGGTGCGCGTCGTCGCGCCGGCGGTCGGCGGTGGGTTCGGTGCGAAGCAGGGCGTGTACGTCGAGTACGTCGTCGTCGGCCACGCGGCCAAGCGGCTGAACCGTCCGCTGAAGTGGGTGGAGACCCGCTCCGAGAACATGCTGTCGATGGTCCAGGGGCGCGGGCAGCTCGAGTACGTCGAGCTCGGCCTCACCAACGAGGGTCGCATCGTGGGGATGAAGGGTCGGGTCGTCGGCGACGCCGGCGCCTACCCGGCCATCGGTGCGTTCCTCGTGTTCTTCACCCGCCAGATGGCGCCCGGGGTGTACGACATCCCCAAGGTCGACGTGAAGTGCTTCGGCGTCGCGACGAACACCACCCCGATGGCCGCCTACCGCGGTGCGGGCCGGCCCGAGGCTACGCAGTTCATCGAGCGCGCCCTCGACGTCGCCGCCGACGAGCTCGGCATCGACCCGGTCGAGATCCGCCGCCGCAACTTCCTCAAGCCCGAGGCGTTCCCGCTCACCACCGTCACCGGATCCAACTACGACTCCGGCGACTACGACCGCCCGCTCACCGAGGCCTGCCGCATCGCCGACTACGAGGGCCTGCGCGCCGAGCAGGCGGCCCGGCGGGCCCGGGGCGACGCCAAGCTCCTGGGCGTCGGCGTCTCCACCTACGTCGAGATCACAGCGCCCGGCATCTTCTCCGAGTACGGCAAGGTCGAGGTGACCGCCGACGGCTTCGTCGACGTCACCGTGGGCACCTCGTCGCACGGTCAGGGCCACCGCACCGCCTTCGCCATGATCATCCAGGACGTGCTCGGCGTGCCCATGGAGAAGGTCCGGCTCATCCAGAGCGACACCGACGTCGTCCCGCGCGGCCGCGGCACGATGGGCTCGCGCTCGGTGCAGATCGCCGGCAGCGCAGTGCTGGAGGCCGGCACCCAGGTGCTCGACAAGGCCAAGCGCCTCGCCGCCCACCTGCTCGAGGCGGACCCCGACGACATCGCCGTCTTCGACGGTGTGGGCCTCGGCGTCGCCGGGGTGCCCGCCAACGCGATCACCTGGCAGGAGCTCGCCCTCGCCGCCACCGAGGCCGACCGGCGCCCCGCCGACTGGGAGGGGCACCTCGCGGTCGAGCTCGACTTCAACCAGGGCGAGTCCACGTACCCGTTCGGCGCGCACCTCGCCGTGGTTGAGATCGACACCGACACCGGCCGGGTCGAGCTCCAG
>Ga0194129_10009427_pt1 | contig 10942 bp, 8 predicted proteins | sample TA2KigCa35mmetaG_FD_150862 | JGI IMG/M metagenome (GOLD analysis project Ga0194129, IMG submission 150862) | Freshwater microbial communities from Lake Tanganyika, Tanzania - TA2015038 Kigoma Deep Cast 35m | ecosystem: Environmental > Aquatic > Freshwater > Lake | place: Tanzania: Lake...
AGGTCCAGAAAGAAGCCTGATTTTAGGATCCTTCCAGCGACTATCGAGATAAATTAACGGAGGAGCTTTGTCAACAAGAACTGCTTTTGTTAAAACAAATTCGGGATAAAAACGATCGCTGGCGGGCTCATAGACTTTGTCTCCGGAATAAAAACCGTAGAGGAAATATTCGTAATCATTGTCGCATCCCATCTGCTTTTGAGTCCGGCCAGGAACAAGAGTTTTTTGTTCGTTCATCATCACCAGTTGAGCCTGTTTCCACGGCTCGCCTGGTTTTTTTACCCAGCCCCACATGTGATAATCGATTTTATAAAACCGTCGTCCGACGTAGTAATTACCTGGCTTTTCACAGGCAATAGCGGCATCAACCTTTCGACGTTCCGCGGCATTTTGGAATTGTGTTGTTTCACAACCGGTGAGGAAAAGGAGAGTTCCGCTGAAAAATAAAGTGAGAAGAAATTTTCATGAAATGTTAGAGGTGTGGCCTCGGTCTTTTTAGATCGTATTCATGGGAAGCAGGAGGAGAGAGTTGACTTACTGCGTTCGTTATGTCTTGGAGAACGTTGATGACACGAAGATCCATGTCAGCTGCTTGAGTAGGATGTAATCCATCGGGATGAGCAGGAAGAGCTGCCACATCAATTCCGTTGACCACACTTCCTATGCAGGCATGGCGTATGTTGTCCGCAACGATCGATCCTCCTTCTTCTAAGGCAAACTGAGTTAAAAAAGCGATGGCATCGGCACCTTCAGTGCCTACCGTGAGATGTGCTAAACAATGGGTGAGGTAGTCTCTCATAAAATCGATCAAAGGCTTGCTTGCTATTTCAGCCCCAGCTCCTCCGATTGTATAAACGGCTGCACGATTAGCCGCAAAAGAACCTACCTCCTGGCTTGTTTTAGATCCGACAATTCGACCAGCCATCCAGGAACAAAGAATAGAAGCGACGAAGGTCACAGGAATTATCGGAACTACTGCTCCTGTCATTGCCGTAACAGTTGTTGCGAGACCAGTGCCAACTAAGCCCCCTGCATGATAGCCAGCAGTGAGCACTCCAATATCAAAAAGTTTGCGACCGATTTGAATCGATAATGTTCCCCCTGCTGCAGCTTCTCGCTCAGCTTGAAGTGCCTTTTCCAAGAGTTCCGGATGAGCCGACAATGCTTCGCAATACGCATCATCTACAATGAATGGCTGTTTCCTTAAAAATTCCAAATCGATTTCTAGAGAATGTTGAATCTCTTCAAAAATTTGTTTTACGTGACCAGTGGTTAGTGGAGTTGAAAACAACGCTTCGCGCCTCTCGTTGGGAATCATCCGTTCCAGGAGAGGCTTGCCATAACGTGTTTCCAAGGTGTTACAAAACAAACGCCAGACTTTTTGATTTTCTTCGGCAACTTCTTCCGCTGTGAGTCGAGCGTTAGCAAAGTCAGCAGGACCGACTACGATAACGCCATTAGCATCTAAACGAAAATGGGTTGAAGGATCATCCTGAACATGATGAGAAAAAATCATGAGTTGAGGGGCCGTCTGCTCAATCGCTTGAACAACCGCTCCTCCGAGCGTTGCTAATTGAGCTTCCAAAGCCTTAGGATTGTTTTGAAAGCGGCTTTTCAATTCCGACATGACTTCCTGATGCTGACGACGAGTAGCTTCTAAAGTGGCTTGGAACGCTTCTCCTGTGATAGGTGCATCAGGAACATCTCTCGAAATGCTATCGATCTCATTACTATGAGCCAAAGAAGAAGTCCGCGGTGGTAGATTCCACTGATCGAAATCTGTTGGTGGTGAGATGGAGTTGCGATCTGTCTCTTTCGAACTAGACTGCCGAGGCTCGATCTCTTCCTCATGAGAGTGAATGATTCTTAACGCTTCTCCTGTGATAGGTGGATCAGGAACACCTCTCGAAGTGCTATCGATCTCATTACTATGAGTCAAAGAAGAAGTCCGCGGTGATAGATTCCGCTCATCGAAATCTGTGTCGATAGCGATTGTTGTTCGTGAGATGGAGTTGCGATCTGTCTCTTTCGAAATAGACTGCCGAGGCTCGATCTCTTCCAAGATTTTTTCTGAGTTCGTTGCTAGCTCGATCGCTTCTCGTAAGGCTGATTGGAGCGCGGTAATATCTTTAAAGCTATTTAACTGGCCATTTGCAAAGTCTCGAACTATTTCGAATTTTTGACGAAGTTCGGCAATTTCCGTTTTCCTTTCCGGATAAAATCGCTGAGCGATTTGAATATTGATTTTTGCCATCCTCGCATAGGCCTTGATGTCATCTTGGGCGCGTCGAGCAAAGTTGGCTTTTTCGATGATCTGCTTGATGCAGGCTCGACTCAAACCAGCATGGAGAGCTTGGTTTTTTTGGTCTTGAGAAAAAGCAAAACTCGCCACTTTCTCTCCATACTTTGCTTTCAAGGCCGCACTAAAATCTTCAACGATCTCACTTTTTTTCTGACCAAAAAGCCAACGATAAATTTTTTGAAACGTTGTCTGTGTCGAAGCGCTCGTTATCGAGGGTGCTGAGGCCCCCTTCTTATCAACCGAAAAAATCACCTCTTCTTGATTTGCATCAGTTCGATTGGCAAACTCTTGATAAATCGAAAGGCCGGAAGAATCTATCGAAGTGGATGGAGCAACGCGAGCTGACATGGGCTAAATTAAATATTCCATTCTGGATCGTTAATCCGAATAGCATTTTGAGGCGGAGTAAGAGGAACAGCGACTGTTGTTGCAGGAGAGGAATTAGAATCTGTCGTTCTCGATGCAACTGCCATCGGCGTTGAATCTTGTTCTGAAGGCGTTACGGAGGTTGCTTGAGTTGGAACAGGTGGCATTAACGGCGCGAGGATAATGTCCCTCAGGTTGGGATCAGCCTCCATAGCTGCGCGCATCGCTTTTACGGGGAAATATTCTGAAACAAAAGAGGAATAATCAGCGAGACCCGCAGCTCGAAGATTTTCTTTTACCAAGCGTTGAGCTGTTTGAATCGAGGGAAGAGAAGACAATGAGAATTCTTGGCGCTCTCCAAACATGAATTTAAGAGATTCATTAGAAACGTCATAATAAGCTTTTTTAATATTTGCGATGGTTTCTTGTGAAAAGATGCGTTGCGCCTCTCCTGGCACATTGATGAACGGAGAGTCTTCTGGCTCGGGTTCTGCATGCTCGTCGGTAATCGTCTCAATAATCGCTTGTTTGAGGAGATCTAAAATTTCTGCTTGCTGCAGAACCCTACTCACCGTGTGGCTTTTGAGGCTAGAGGTCGCGGCAGCTCCCTCCATCTGAGCAGGAAAAACAAAATCAGAAATTTCTTCGCCATACTTTTCTACCAATGCAGCTTTAAAATCCTTAACGATAGAGCGGCTTTTTTCCAATTCGTCAAAATAGCTTCCAATTCCAAAAATGCTCAGCAAGCCCATCCGAGGGGCTTTGGAGCTCGTGATCTCTTCTTTTTCGGGTAATACGACCAAAGCCTCTGCATCCGGAAACTGAGTCGCCGCATTTTTAAAATGATCGATGGAAAGAGGCATGAGGAAGTAATGAGTAACGAATAAAGCGTAAGGCGTAGCGATGGCTTATTTATAATGAACCATTATCTTTTTCAGGAATAACGTATACTTCAGTTGCCATTGGAACCGGTTGGTTAACACGAGTCACATTGGGCTCTCCTTTTAATTCAAAATAGTCTCCAAGTTGATCTGCAGCACGATAAGCTGCAGCGCCGAGAGTAGAACCTAAATTCCCGAACATAGAATTACCAGCATGATCATTGACACGATAACTCGGATTCGTAGCGGAGCGTGCAGCAGGGTCACTCAGATCTCTTTGCAGCATGGATCCAGGTGCTGGAGGCGCTGAAGGTTGAACGCGAGTTTCAGCCTGCGCTTTTTTGTAACGAGCGCGAGCTTCATCAGGCCACATATGCTGCAAGCGAGCGCTTTGAGCAATCGTGATATTTTTTTCTAAGGCATTTGTTGTAAGATATTCGAGGATATGGTTGTCAGCTTCCGTGCGCGCCAGTTCAGCGGCAGAGAGCTTAGTATCTTTTTCACGAGCGATTTCGTCACGAGCGATTTTAATTTCTCGATAACTAGCTTCAGCAGTTTCTGCTTCTTGAACGGAGGAGGTCCATTGATCTGTGAGGCTCTTCAAGCTCGGGTCATGGAGGAGCTCGCTGACTTGTTTTGCTTTTGCTAAAGTTCGTTGGATCGTTTCTGAATTGAGACGCGATCCGCGTTCATGCCGAGATAGTGCAGACGAGAAAGCAAAACTGCTGATCGTGTGCCCATATTTCCGGGTTAAGCGCTGCCGAAAAACCTCCACGGTGCGTCGATTTTCCTCGACAGAAGTTTTGGTTCGACCTGCCATCCATTGAACAGCCGCTCCCGTCCATCCTTGAACGGGTCTTGGAGCCGAGGTAAGACGTGTCTTCTCTCGATTAAGGACAAAGCGGTCGCCTTTGAGGGGATCAGTTTCCTTAGCAGCCGCCTCAAAAATTCCTAAATCTTCGTTAGGATTTTCAGGGTCTTCCAGCGAAGCCGCACGCCAGAGAGCTTGGAGCTCTTCGAGTTCATGGAGTTTGGGGTCATTCGGAGGAAGATCGGATAATCCTAGTTTTTCCTTAATGTGATTGGTAACTTTTGCCGCTGCGGCTTCCTTCTTTTTGTTTGCCAACTGTGCAGCGTTATACAATGTGTCATGCTCTGTCGAAGTTTTTTCAAATTCCATACAGGCTGCATCAGCCTCAATATCGGTTTTCACCGCTTGCGTCATTGCTTCGCGCAAGTTGTCATTCAAGAAAATGGCTTCGAAAAGTTGAGCGTCATTGAGCACGCGTTGGATGGTCTTAGAATCAAGCTTCGATCCATGCAGCAGTCGTTGATTCAAATCAGGAAAGGCAAAATCAGTCACGCGCGTTCCGTAGCGTTTGATGAGAGCCTCTTGGAATCCTGCTAAGATTGCTTTATTTTGATTTAGTTCTTTTTCTGATGTTCCTAAAATCAAAGAGAGTGAAACTCCAAAAAAAGGTTTAGGCGCCACGGTCACGTCAAGCCCATCTTCACTCATGATGATTCGATCCGCTTCTGGACTCGACTGGGCGACTTTACTAAATTGAATCAGCGCATCGGGTTTGATTTCTCGATCTCCTCTAACGCTGGTTCCTCGTTGGAGTCGGCTAAAGCCAGCTTCTGTAGCATTTGTTCGTGAAAATTCCATATTTATGATTCAAATTGGTTTTTGATGGTTTGTTCTTCATGTGAACGTTTCATTAGCGTCACTGAGTGTCAAGGAGAAAGGAAACTCTAGCCCGCAAATTTCATACTGATCCTGCTACGGCTTGCGAAACCCTGATGGATACAGCGTCAGGCTCGGATTGCTCCTCGGGCGGTATGGAGCATACAGCCGTCGTCGCAACCCATCGCCTTCCTTGTCTGCATCAGAATTCGCAGCGCCTCGCGACGAATCAGTATGAAATTTGCGGGCTAGTTTTCTCATTTGACATTCATCTTTCAAAGCTCGATCATTCCGCCATTCTCGCTTTGCCATCCTATTTATATGCCCCACTACCTCGATCCCAAAAGCGATCTCGTCTTTAAAAAAGTTTTTGGAGAACATCCCAATATTCTCAAAAATTTTCTTAACGCTATTTTGCCGCTACCTCAAGATTGCCTTATCGACAATCTCGAATATCTCTCACCAGAGAATGTTCCTGAAATTGAAGGAATGAAGCACACGATTGTCGATGTTCGTTGTTATGACAATCATGGGAGGCATTTCATCGTGGAGATGCAGCTCCAATGGGCAGGTTATTTTATCAAGAGAATGGTTTTTAACACGGCGGCGACTTATGTGCGGCAATTTAGCAGAGGAGAAAAGTATGAGACGCTAAGTCCTGTCTATGGCCTTGCGCTCATTGATGACACCTTTAGTGAGGAGGAAGATTGGTTTCATCACTATCAACTCTGCAATAAAAAAAATAAGACATTGGAAGATCTGCAGATGATTCTCATCGAGCTTCCAAAATTTAAAGCGGAGAGCATTGCCGAGAAGCGACTCGCCGTTTTATGGCTTCGTTTTTTTCGAGAGATTAATGAAAAAACAAAACAGGTTGATGAAAGTTTATTAAAAGAAACCTACATTAACAAAGCGCTCAAGCTAGTAGAAACGGCAGCCTACACGCAAGAAGAACTCCTCGCTTATGATAAAGACTGGGATGCGATTAGTTGTTCAAAAACAATAATGGATGATCGTTTTAACAAAGGCCTCACACAAGGCCGCGAGGAAGGCAAAACTGAAATCATTCTTAACATGCATCGTGCAGGAATACCTCTCGATCAGATTGCTTCCTTTGCCAAAATAAGTCTGAAAGAAGTTGAAAAATTAATGAATGAAAATTAGCGAGTGATTTTTTGCAATAAAAAAGTTGCATTTGAAGATTGGAGTGCTAGCTTTTCATTTAGTTAAAAAAAATTCCAACAATCACTTTTGTAAAACCTATGTCCATCGAACATTTTAACGACCTTTTAAAAGATTTGGGAAAAAGCGTTGGCCTTCCTGATTTGAAGCCGAGCAACGATGGGCTCTGCTCCTTGCGCTTTGATGATCGCGTGACAATTGACCTCGAAGCAAACGAAGAGACCGGCGCGCTGATTTTCTCGAGCATCGTGGGAACCTTGATGCCGTATCAAACAGAAAAATTTTATCCCGAACTCCTCGAGGCCAACTTGCTTTGGGCTGGTACGGGTGGAGCAACCCTCGGTGTTGATCCCGCAACGTTGAGTGTCTTCATGTGCTATCAAGAAAAAATGGAAGGAATGGAATTCCTCCGCTTTCAAGAATTGCTCAAAGGATTCAGCGATACAGCCCTTTTTTGGAACAACCGTTTAGCCGGCGGCGAAGCCGAAGGCAAAATGCCTCCAGGTTCTGAAAACTCTCCTGCAACCGCCGCACCAGCCTCAGCAGCCCCTGCTGAAGCCGCTGAGCAAGGTGCTCCCGCCGCCCCTGCTGTAGGAAATTATGCTTAAAAATCCGAAAGAAACACCCAACCATCGTACACAACAATGAACGTTTCAGGACCTTCTGGCAGCAACTACAATCCCTTTCGCACTGAAAATGATAAGCCAACTTCGGATGCCGCTATCACGGGCATGGGCAAGTTAAACGGAGACTATGGCAAAACAGGCAACTGGTTTTTTAGAAAAGTTTATGATTCTGTTTCAGCTTTGTTTACTGAAAAATATTGGAAAGGCGGATGGTTTGCTCCGAAACAATCGGGAGATAACGCTTATTCAAAAGAGCTTTCGGGAAGGGTCTCTTCTGTTTCTGACAGGAATAGTGAAAATTCTAGCAATCGATCTTCTGTTGCTTCTAGTCGTATCAGTTCGTTACAGTCTGATAAAGAAACTGAACTCCCCGAAGATGATGATGAGAAGCATGAGCGTATGAATGCAACAGCAGCAGCAACAAAAATACAAGCGCTAGTCAGAGGTTACATACAAAGAAAGATGCTGATGAAAAAGCTGTTAAAGAAGATGTGATAGCTGCCGCTGATTCAAAAGGGCTTTCGGGAAGGTTCTCTTCTGTTTCTAACAGGAGTAATGCAGGAGCTTTTGTTGCTGATGAAAAAGCTGATGAAAAAGCTGTTGAAAAAGCTGTTGAAAATGATGACAGCGCTGCTGCTTCTAGTGTTCAATCTTCTGTTGATGCTAGTGAACGATCCTCAATTGGTCTCCAAAATTCTGGAGAACTGAGCTTTGGGCAAGAAGAGGATGCTTATGAAATACCGCAGCCTATCTCGAACGAACAATATAGTACAGTAGCAAGTTCACAAGCAGCTCGAAACGCAAAGGCGTTATCACAATTGAAAGGCATTATTGATACTCAAGACAAGATTAAGGGGAGAAGGGAGCAAGAGGTTGAAGCAGCGGCGAGCTCTGCAAAAAAATTATTCACGGATTTGAGTTCTTTAGGAAGCCCTGAAGTTTTATTAACCAAAGAAGGTTTAACAGAAGCAATAAAAAAAGAGGCAGGAGATTCAAAAACGAGTCAATTGTTGATCGCTACTCAATTAAGAGATCTCGTTTCCAAAAATCTTGAAGTGAGGCAACAAAATGGACGCAAAATCCATCGTAACGACGGGCTATCTTATGCTAATGAAACTAAAAAAATTCAAGACTTTTTCAATACTATTAAAAGTGTAATGGGGAATCTTAGTTCGCAATAAAAAAGAATAGAAAAGGGGTCAGTTCCGGATAAAAAGGGGTCAGTTCCGGATAATGCATATTTTAAAAGGGGTCAGTTCCGGATAATGCATATTTTGGTGCCAGTTCATTAGTTTTTAATTGATGAGCTGGCATTCTTTTTTGTTTTGGGAAATCAAATATAAAACAAGGATTGAGCCAAACGGTTAAGCAGCAGTAATTCTGTAAGATTGAAAAGAGCGCTATGAAAAATTTACATCTTATTCTTGGGGATCAATTATCATCTTCGATTTCATCACTCAAAGGATTCAAAAAAAATGATCTAGTTTTAATGTGCGAAGTGATGGAAGAGGCAACTTATGTAAAGCATCATCCCAAAAAAATTGCCTTTCTTTTTGCTGCTATGCGCCATTTTGCTCTGGCGCTTGAGCAGAAAGGATATCAGGTTCGATACGTAAAATTAAATGATCCGTCAAATAGAGGGAATCTTACAAATGAAGTTGCAAGAGTTCTTGAAGAGTTTTCTATTGATAAAATTATTGTTACAGAGCCTGGAGAGTATCGTGTTGAGCAGATCATAAAATCCTGGAAAAAAAAACTTAATGTTCAAGTTGATATCAGAATCGATGACCGTTTTCTTTGCTCTCGAGAATCTTTTCAGAAATGGGCTAGCTGTAAGAAACAATTGCGGATGGAGTATTTTTATCGAGAGATGCGCAAAAAATATCGTCTTTTGATTGAAAAAGACAACACTCCTACAGGAGGAGAGTGGAATTATGATAAAGAGAATCGTAAACCTCCAGTAAAAGGACTAAGTTCCCCAAAGCGAATAAGTCATAAAAAATCTCCTGTTTTGTTAGAGGTTCTTGATCTTGTTTCGAGAAACTTTGCTCATCATTTTGGCGATCTCTATCCTTTTCACTATGCTGTAACTCGAGAGCAAGCGCTCTTGGAGCTTGATGATTTTATTGAGAGAATTTTGCCCAAGTTTGGGGATTTTCAAGACGCGATGCTTAAAGGAGAAGCTTATTTGAATCATTCTCTTTTATCATCATACATCAACGCAGGACTACTTCTGCCACTAGAAATATGTCAAAAAGCAGAAGCTGCCTATAGAAAGCAAAAAGCTCCGCTTAATGCCGTAGAAGGATTTATTCGTCAAATTCTTGGCTGGCGTGAATACGTAAGAGGCATCTATTGGCTTAAAATGCCAGAATATGGAGACCTTAACTACCTTGATGCAATGAGGCCATTGCCTGATTTTTATTGGGGGGGTGCAACAAAAATGCGTTGCATTGGAGAAGTTGTTTCTCAAACCCAAGAGCATGCTTACTCACATCATATTCAGCGGTTGATGGTCACTGGTAATTTTGCGTTGCTTGCTGGACTCGATGTCAAGCAGGTTCAGGAATGGTATCTTGCTGTTTACAGTGATGCTTACGAATGGGTCGAAATGCCAAACACACTTGGCATGGCTTTATTTGCTGATGGGGGGATTTTAGGAAGCAAGCCTTATGCAGCAAGTGGTAAGTATATTCAGCGAATGAGTAATTTTTGTAAAAGCTGTTATTATAACTCTAATGAAATGATAGGAGAAAAAGCTTGCCCTTTTAATGCATTGTATTGGAATTTTCTTACTAAAAATCGTAAGAAACTTGAGGGAAACCATCGTCTTCCTTATGTCTATAACACCTATGATAAATTTTCTGATTCAAAAAAAGAAGAGATCAACAATCAAGCTAAGAGCATTTTCATTCGTTTAGGAAAAAATAGTCTTTAGCCTAAAGTTTTAGATTCTATAAAATCCCCTGCCCTTTTACAGCGGCTAAAAAGGAAGAGTAATACGAACCCTTGCCCTTAATAACCCTAGTATACTATAAAGACCAAAGAAAGTGCGATTGACGTAGACGGTATCACTACTGCCCCGTTTTCCCTTAATGGCACGAAGATCTTTGGCTTTTTTACTTTCTTCTCCTAACTCATAAATTGCTTTTAAAAAATTTGGATCTCCAAAATCAAAATACTTTTTTCGAAATGGCCTGGCAAGAAGCTCTACCCAAATACGTGCTGTATTTAGGATCGTCTTCACTTGGGTAGGGGAATCTTTTGGTAAGATAACCTCCATTTGACGTAATGCTTCTTCTAACAATGTTTCATTTTCAACAACACCAGGCATAACAAATTGAAATTGACGCCTATGAAAATCAGAGGTGATTTTTTTCGTACATCCAAAGTCTAATACGCATAGTTCACCATCGCGAACAAGAAAATTGCCGGGATGAGGATCAGCATGAAAAAGAAGGAGATCATGAACTTGATGGTGATAGAAATCCCAGAGGAACTGTCCTATTTGATCTCTTTCCTTTTGCGAAGTACCTTTATTAGCAAAAGTCAAAAGTGACTCCCCATCTATCCAATCGGTTGTTAAAATTCTTTTGGAAGATAACTCTGGATAATATGTTGGAAAACGGAGTCCTTTTAAATGACTTGAACCTCTAATCAACTCGGTTGCTCTTTTGAGTTCATGTTCGTAATCGGTCTCTTCTGTCAGTCGTGCCTCAATTTCTTGAAAATAAATATCAATGTCATCTTCACGAAGTCCCAATAGGTATAGAGCAAATGGCTTAACAAGGCGCAAATCGTTTTTGAGACTTTCTCGAACACCGGGATACTGAATTTTCACAGCATAAAGCTGATTCCCAATTCTTGCTTGGTGTACTTGTCCTATAGATGCTCCATG
>Ga0194129_10009435_pt1 | contig 10937 bp, 12 predicted proteins | sample TA2KigCa35mmetaG_FD_150862 | JGI IMG/M metagenome (GOLD analysis project Ga0194129, IMG submission 150862) | Freshwater microbial communities from Lake Tanganyika, Tanzania - TA2015038 Kigoma Deep Cast 35m | ecosystem: Environmental > Aquatic > Freshwater > Lake | place: Tanzania: Lake...
GCAGGCTGGCCACCCACCAGAAGGACGCCCCGGCCAGCAGCGGTTTCATCGCGGCCATGGCGGTGCCCCAGAGGGCAAAGGGCAGCAGCATCAGCAGCCAGCGCAGCACCACCGGCGACCGCCGCGATTGACCTCCTTTTTAAGATCCAGCGAACGCAACCCGTGCTGATGCCCTGGCCCTGGCGCCGCAAAGCCAAACGCACCCTGGCGCGCCTCGTTGTTGAAGGGCCGATCGCCGGTCCAACCCGCAAGCGGGTGCTCAAGGCCCTGCGGCAGATCGAGGAGCGCGGCTGCCCTGCCCTGCTGCTGCGCATCGACAGCCCCGGCGGCACGGTCGGCGACAGCCAGGAGATCCATGCCGCCATCACCCGCCTGCGGGAGAAGGGCTGCCGCGTGGTCGCCAGCTTCGGCAACATCTCCGCCTCGGGCGGTGTCTACATCAGTGTGGCGGCCGAAACGATCGTGGCCAATCCCGGCACGATCACCGGTTCGATCGGTGTGATCCTGCGGGGCAACAACCTCTCCCGCCTGCTGGAGCGCATCGGCATCCAGTTTGAGACCGTCAAGAGCGGTCTCTACAAGGACATCCTTGCGCCGGATCGCGCCCTCACCCCAGCCGAGCGGCAGCTCCTGCAGGAGCTGATCGATGCCAGCTATGGCCAGTTTGTGAGCGCTGTCGCCAGCGGCCGCCAGCTCAGTGAAGACACGGTGCGCGCCTTCGCCGACGGGCGTGTGTTCACCGGAGCCCAGGCCCGGGATCTCGGTCTGGTGGATGCCCTGGGCGACGAAGAGCTGGCCAGGCGCATGGCCTGCGAGCTGGCTGGTCTCGACCCCGAGAAGACCAAGCCGGTGACCTTCGGTCGGCCGCCGAAGCGCTTCGGCGGCCTGTTGCCCGGGCGGGCCCAGTGGCGCGCCCTGAGCGAGGCCATCAGCCTGGAGATGGCCTGGAGCGGCCAGCCCCTGTGGTTGTTCCGGCCATGATCCTTGAGCTGCGCGCCCTGCGCGGGGCCACCACCGCGGCAAGCAATACCCCGGAGGCCATCGGTGCAGCCGTGGAGGAGCTGGTGCTGGCGCTGATGCAGCGCAATGCCCTCAGCGCCCAGCAGCTGCTGTCGGTGACCTTCTCGGTCACGGCCGATCTCGATGCCTGCTTCCCGGCGGCCATCGCCCGCCGGCTGCAGGGCTGGGATGGGGTTTCCCTGCTGGATTGCCAGCAGATGGCTGTGCAGGGCGATCTGCCCCGCTGCATCCGCCTGCTGGCCCATGCCTGGCTCGAGGGCAGCCGCGATCCGGTGCACCCCTACCTGCGGGAGGCGGCAGCGCTGAGGCCCGATCGCGCCGGCCCCTGATGCCGCGCCAGATGGGCGTCCGACCACAGTGGCGGCTTCGCCGGTTGCCTCACTGCCGAGAATGGAGCTCTCTCGGTGCAGAGTGATGCCCAGCCGACTGCTGAAGACTTTGCTGAAGACCCCCTTGCTGAAGACCGGTTTGCTGAAAACCGCCTTGCTGAAGACCAGCTTGCTGAAAACCGTCACGGCCGCCGCCGGGATTGCCCTGGCCGCGGCAACGACCACGACCCTGCCGGCGTTGAACCCCGCCCGCGCCCAGGGAACGCCCGGCCTGATGGAGTTCCGCTGGGACAGCACCCGCGATTACCGCAAGCTCTATTTCTTCATGACCGACACGTCGCGCCTGCGCCGGTCGGAGTACTACCTGATCCTCAAGCCCAAGGACCGCAAGACCGCCATCCTCAAGTTGAGCGTCACGATTCCGCCCTCGTTTGACGTCAAGATCGACCCCAAGCAGGTGAAGCTCTGCAAGATGTCGGAGGGGGGCATGCTCTCGCGCACGCGTTGCAACGAAGTAATTCCCGCCACCGTCGAGCTGGCGGCCGACGGCAAGGCGATTGAGATTTTCCCGGACACACCGGTCTCTGACAAAGGCACGATCGGGGTGTACATGAACATCTTCAACCCCTTCAACATCGGCATGTATCAGTTCAATGCCCTGGCCCAGGCGCCGGGTGATGTGCCGATGGCCGGCTATCTGGGCAGTTGGCTGATTCAGATCGATCCCTCCTTCAACTGAGGCGCGCTCGCCTGATAAATTGCCCAACTGGCCGCGTTCGCAACAGAGACCATGACCAAGCGCACCCTTGAGGGAACCAGCCGCAAGCGCAAGCGCGTTTCCGGGTTCCGCGTGCGCATGCGCACCCACACCGGCCGCCGGGTGATTAAGGCCCGTCGCCGCCGCGGGCGCGCTCGTCTGGCCGTCTGATCGGTTGGCCCTGCCCCAGGCCCACCGGCTCAGAGGGCAGCGGGTCTTTGACGCGCTTTATCGGCGTGGTCGGGCGATCCACGGCATGGCCATGGTGCTGCGCTGGATGCCCGCCGACGCTGCCCTCTTTCCCCAGCCCCAGGACCCGCAACCCCCATCCCCCTGGCGTTGCGGTGTGGTGGTGAGCAGCAAGGTGCACAAGCGCGCTGTGCAGCGCAACCGCCTCAGGAGGCTGTTGCATCAGGGTTTGCAAACCCTGATGCAGGCGCCCGACAGCCCTCACAATCCAGCGGGAATCAGCGGTTTGCCCCACGGCATCTGGCTGCTGATCAGCCTCAAACCCGGCAGTGCCACCTGGGAGCACGAGCGTCTGCTGGGAGAATGCCGAGATCTCCTCGCCAAAGCAGGCCTCACGCCATGAGTCAGGAGCCTGACGCCACCCAATCGCAGGACCAAGCAACGGCCCCATCCAAGGCCCAGCCCAAGCCCCCGTCGACCGGCTCAGCCGGCAAGGCCAAGGTCGAGGAGTCGGTCTTCTACGAGGGCGGCCCTGCCCGCGGTGATCTGATCTTCAACCTGCTGCTGGGCCTCACCCTGATCGGCATCCCCTTTGCGGTGGGTGCCATCGTGCGGGCCCTGTGGCTGCGGTTTCGCATCACCAGCCGCCGCATCGAGGTCAACGGCGGCTGGCTGGGCCGCGATCGCACCCAGGTGGTTTACAGCCAGATCCGTGAGGTGCGCAGCGTGCCCCGGGGGTTTGGCGCCTGGGGCGACATGGTGCTGGTGCTCAGCGACGGCGCCAAGCTCGAAATGCGTGCTGTGCCCCGCTTTCGCGAGCTTGAGGCCTACATCGAAGAGCGCCGCCAGGCCCGCCCGGCCGCGCCCAAGGGACTGGCCGCCTGAGCCGGCCCCCGCGCTGGCTCCCTGATCCGTCACACTGACCCAAACCTTCCTGCTGCCGTGATCGGCTACATCTCCGACAACCTGCTGCTGCCCATCCTCGATTTCTTCTACGGATTGGTGCCCAGCTACGGCCTGGCGATCATCGCCCTCACGGTGGTGATCCGCCTGGCGCTGTTTCCGCTGAGTGCCGGTTCGATCCGCAACGCCCGTCGCATGCGCATTGCCCAGCCGGTGATGCAGAAGCGTCAGGCTGAGATCAAGAGCAAGTACGCCAACAATCCCCAGAAGCAGCAGGAGGAGCTGGGCCAGCTGATGAAGGAATTCGGCAGCCCCTTGGCGGGCTGCCTGCCGCTGCTGGTGCAGATGCCGATCCTGTTTGCCCTGTTTGCCACCCTGCGGGGCTCACCGTTCGCCGATGTGCCCTACACGATCAACCTCAAGGTGCTGCCGGCCGAGCAGATCGCTGCTGTCGAACCCAAACCGTTCAACAGCCCCAGCCATTCAATCTTCATCACGGAAACCAACCACGTGCCCGTGATCGCCAGCCTCGAGGGCGGCACCAAGCTCGGTGTTGGCAAGACCGTCCCGGTCAGCCTGCACACCAAGGAAGGCGAGAGCTTCGCTGGAGTGCTCAAGGGCATTGACAACGGTGATGCCTTCACGCCCAGCTGGAGCGTGACCAAGGGTGAGGGTGTGGTCAGCGTCGATGCCAAGGGCACGATTCAGGCCCTGGCCCCCGGCGATGCCACGGTCGAGGGCAAGATCCCCGGTCTGGCAGCCCGCAGCGGCTTCCTGTTCATCAAGGCGCTCGGTCAGGTCGGCTTCATGACCGACGGCCAGGTGAACTGGGACATCGCCATCCTGGTGGCTGGCTTCGGCATCTCCCTCTTTGCCAGCCAGATCCTCTCGGGGATCGGCATGCCCCCCAATCCGCAGCAGTCGACGGCGAACAAGATCACGCCGGTGATGATCACGGCGATGTTCCTGTTCTTCCCTTTGCCGGCCGGGGTGCTGCTCTACATGGTGGTGGCCAACATCTTTCAGGCCCTGCAGACCTTCCTGTTGGGCCGCGAGGCGCTGCCCGAGAATCTGCAGAAAATCCTCGACCAGCAGCTGGCCCAGCAGAGCCTGGCCACGGCCAATGGCGCTGCGGCGAATGCCGATCGCCTCCCCTTCGAGCCCAAGAAGAACAAGTGAAACCGGTCGCTGTGCAGGATCTGCTGGCGGCCGAGGGTCCGCTGAGCTGGCGGTTTGCACAGCCCATTCGTGGTCTTGACACCACAACGCCGGTCTGCGGCGAACTTCACGTGCAGGTCGAAGGCCCGCTGCTGCGGGTCGAAGGCCATGCGCACACCTCGCTGGCGCTGCGCTGCGATCGCTGTCTGCAGACCTTTGAGCAGCCGCTGCGGGCGGTCGCCAGCGAACGCATTGCCCTGGGCAGTGGCGAGGCCGATCTGGCCGAGGCCCTCGACTTTGATGCCGAAGGCATCAGTGAGCAGCTCGATCCAGCCGGCAGTTTCGATCCCGAGCAGTGGATCTACGAGCAGCTCAGCCTGCAATTGCCGCTGGTCAACCGTTGCGGGCCCCACTGCCCCGGCCCCGCCAGCTGGGGGTCGGCTGAACCCCTGAACGATCCCCGCTGGGCGGCGCTCAAGACCCTCAAGCCCTGAGCCATGAACCAGGACTGGAGTGATCAGCTCGACCTGCTGATCCGGGCGCGCACCCCGATCCTCTGGATCCGCAGCTTCGAGGAGGAGCGCATCGAGGCGCTGCTGCAGCAGGCCGCCCAGCGTCTCGATGGGCGAACTCTGCTGCGCTGGGATTTCATCGAGGGCCTGAGCGGTGCCCCCAACCGCGACGGCGAAGCCGCCCGCAACCCCATGGCGGCCCTGGCGACCTTCGACGCCTTGCCGCAAGGGAGCGGCGCAATCCTGCTGTTGCGCGACTTCCACCGCTACTGCGACGACGCCGGCATCTGCCGCCGGTTGCGCAACCTGGCGGTGAGCCTGCGCCAGGTGCCCCGCACGATCGTGATCACCGCCCCCGAATGGCAGCTGCCGCTGGAGCTCGATGACTGCATCACCGTGCTCGATCTGCCCTTACCGGAGGCCAGCGAGATCAACCGCCTGCTGCGCAGCATCGCCCAGGCCGTGGGCCAGTCGATCGAGCCGCTGGTGCTCGAGCAGCTCACCGCCGCCTGCCATGGCCTCAGCGAGCAGCGGGTGCGTCAGATTGCCGCCCGCGCCCTGGCGCGGCGTGGTCAGCTGGGCGAAGCGGATCTGGCTGAGGTGCTCGAGGAGAAGCGTCAAGTGATCGCCCGCAGTGCCCTGCTGGAGTACTGCCCCAGCGAGGCCACCACCGCCGACATCGGCGGGCTGGAGGCGCTCAAGCATTGGCTTGAGCAGCGGCACATGGCCTTCAGCGACGAGGCCCAGGCCTACGGGTTGCCATTGCCGCGCGGGGTGCTGCTGGTTGGACCCCAGGGCACCGGCAAGTCGCTGACCGCCAAGGCGATCGCCCACACCTGGGGCATGCCGCTGCTGCGGCTCGATGTGGGCCGCCTGTTTGCCGGGCTGGTGGGGGCCAGCGAGGCCCGCACCCGCGACATGATCCAGCGCGCCGAGGCCATGGCCCCTTGCGTGCTGTGGATCGACGAGATCGACAAGGGCTTCGGCGGCCACGTGCGCAGCGATGGCGGCACCAGCCAGCGGGTGCTGGCCACCGTGCTCACCTGGATGGCCGAGAAGACCAGCGCCGTGTTTGTGGTGGCCACCGCCAACGGTGTCGAAACCCTGCCGCCCGAGCTGTTGCGCAAAGGGCGCTTCGATGAGATCTTCCTGCTCGATCTGCCCAGCGCCGAGGAGCGCCGCGCCATCCTCGATCTGCAGTTGCGACGGCGGCGGCCTGACCACAGCCTCCCCCTGGCTGCCCTGGTCGATCGCACCGAAGGGTTCTCGGGTGCCGAACTCGAGCAGACCGTGATCGAGGCCATGCACCTGGCCTTCGCCGAGCAGCGCGAGTTTGGTGAGGCCGACCTGATCGCCGCCGCCAGCCAGGTGGTGCCGCTGTCACGCACGGCCCGTGAGCAGCTCGAGCAGCTCAAACACTGGGCCAGCAGTGGCCGTGCCCGCCGGGCTTCGGTTCTTATGGGCCCCCTGTAACACCAGATGAAGAACTCCCAACCCAGGTAACGACTTGGGGCTCAGGCTCAGCGCCTGCCGCGCAGCCTCCATAGGGTCCCTTCAATTGCTGGACCACCGTGCTGCCCAATCCCCAGTCGCGCTCTGAAGTGGTCACCCAGCTCGCCGTGGCCAGCCTCGGCGCCGGAGTGGTCACCACGATCGCCGTGGCCCAGGGACAGAACCCCCTCACCGCCCTGGGAATCACCCTGTTTTCAGCGATCGCCGCAGTGATGGTGGGCCAGGTGATCTGAGCTCAGGGCGCCGCACCCCATTGCTCAGTCTGCAACCCGCTCAATCCGCACGTCGCTCAATTCGCAACCCGCTCAATCCGCAACTCAGGCAATCGGCCCACCGCTGGAGCACTGGCCTTCCTGAGCTGCAGCTTGTTTGGAATGCCAGCGTCGTCAGCTCAATTCCTTGCCAACCAGTTTCCTCGTCGAACTGCGTTGCCTGATTTGCAAAGATTGGCGCATTTCGTCGCTGATTGATGTCAATTCTGCTGTTCAGGTGATGTGTCGCAGCGCCATCGCTTGACACCCTCTTTTGGCATGGTCAGCCTGGAAGGGTTCTGTCCCTTTGGAGTGGCGGCGATCCATGATCCGATGCAAAACAGACCAGCGCTCAGCACGAGTTGGTGGCGCATTCGTGGTCGGAATGGTGGCGTTGTCCTTGGTTCACCCTACGCCTGCTCTGGCACAGGCTAAGCCCACAAAGCAGCAGGTTCTCTACACCCTTCAAACCCGATGCTCGCTGCAATCGGCGGCGCCCGTGCCCTGCACGGTTGAAGCGCTGGACGATGGCAAGGCCACGCTGTATCGCCACAAGATCGGCAGCTCCACCGACACCATTCGGATCACGGAGTCTCCGGTACGCATGACCCGTTGGGATGCCAAAGGCAAGCAGTGGATCTCCCTGGCCTGGGCGGCGGCGCGGTTCTCTTCCAATACGGTCTGCTTCAACGGACGCGACCTCTGCGTGGTCAATCCGAACTACCTCAATAGCGTGCGCCAGGACCATGCCGCTGCCATGGCGTCGCGCGATCTGGTCAAAGTGCATTTTGGTGCTGACGGCCGCATCAATGCCACCTGCTACGACGACGGCTGTGAAGTGACTCTGAAATGAACGCTGATCAACACCATTGGCATGCACAATCGCAGTCAAAATCACAGTTAGATTCGCATTCGGGATTTCATTTGCAATCGCAACGGTCGCTGCTGCCCCGGTGCATGGCCCTGATGTGCATCGCCGGCTTGGCGGCGCCGTTGCTGTCCGCCGGAATGGCCCCGGCGGTTGAGCCCGGCAGTCCGTTGATCGCGCGGGCGGGTGGCGGTGGTCGCCCCGGCGGCGGTGGTGCGGCACGAATGGGCGGCGGCGGGGCCCGCATGGGAGGTGGTGCCGGCCGTGGCGGTGCAGGCATTGGTGCAGCAGGTGGTGCCGGCGTGAGCCGCGGTCTCAGTGGCCGCAGCGGTTTTGGTTCTGCAGCTGGGGCCGACGGGCTCAACCGCGGCAGCAGCCGCCCCAGCGGGGGCTGGAGCAGCAAAGTCGGTCAGGATCGGGCGATGCCCGCCCTCGATCGCGCCGGCTCGATCGGCTCCAATCGAGCCGGGGGTGGCCTTGGGGACCAGGGGCGGCTGGGCCGCACAGGCGCAGCAAACCGTGAGCTTGGCGCCAACCGCAACGGCAATCGAACACTCGATCGCAACGTCAACCGCAACGTGAGCCGTAACCTCGGCCGCAATGTCAACCTCAACAGCGTCAACCTCTACCCCGGTTGGGCTCGTCCCGGTTGGGCTGTCGCCAGACCCTGGAACTATGGCTGGTATGGGGGCTGGGCTACTCCGGCCTGGGGTTGGTGGGGTGCCCGAGCGGCGGCCTGGGGCATCACCACGCTGACGACCGCCGCGATCGTCAATTCAGCGGTCAACAACGCTGTGGATGACCATATCAGCTACATCAATGTGCCCAACTCGCTCTATCAGCTGCAATACGGCACGGTTGCTCCGGCGGGCAGCAATGGTGTCACATTTATCGTGACCGTCAGCGGCAGCAGCTTTGAGATGGAGGCCGATTGCCGCAGCGGCTTGCTCAACGGCAATGAGCCCGACACCGCAGCTGAGGCCGAGCTGGTCAATGCTGCCTGTCAGTTGGCCTATGGCTCAGCCTGATGGTTGGGCCACCCGGATCACACAGCGAAAGCCCATGTGCCCGGTGGAGGTGTCGATCCCCTGGGCCATGCGCGCTGCGGGACGGTACCGCCGGCAGTATGAGGGGGCACACAGGTATGAGCCGACCTTGACCACCTTGCGCGGCATGGTGCCGTGCTCGGAGTGTGGATCGATGCTGGATTGCCGTGCCATGCGCGCCTGGGATTCGGCCGTGCTGCAACACCCTGCCGCACCAGACGGTTCGGCATCGTGGTGTGAAGGGCTGTACCAGCTGTCGGTCCACTCCCACACATTGCCGATCATGTCGAGCAGGCCGTAGCCGTTGGCGGGGTAGCTGCCGACCGGCGAGGTGCGCTCCCAGCCATCGGCCTTGCTGTTGTGGTGGGGGAATGCTCCCTGCCAGGTGTTGGCCAGCATCTGCCCGTTGGGGTGCAGCTCATCGCCCCAGGCGTATTCGCAATCAGCCAATCCGCCGCGGGCGGCCCGCTCCCATTCGACCTCACTGGGCAATTGCTTGCCCGCCCAGTGGGCATAGGCCAGGGCATCGGCGTGGGTCACATGCACCACGGGATGCTGCTCCCGTCTCTTGATCGAACTGCCCGGTCCTTCGGGATGTCGCCAGAAGGCTCTGGGGATGTACTGCCACCACTGGTGGGTGTCGTTGAGGGCCACGGCTGCTTGCGGCGCCACAAACACAATCGAGGCCGGTTGCAGCTGCTGTGGGTTTGCGCCTGGGTAATCCTGTGGATTGGCAGAACATTCGGCCTCGGTGCGGTACCCCGTTGCCTTGACGAACGTCTGAAACTGGGCGTTGGTCACCGGGGTTCGGTCCATCCAGAAGCCATGGAACTCCTGCGTGTGGGCGGGGGCTTCCTCGGGGTAGTGATGGTCCGAGCCCATCACGAATTCCCCACCGGGAACCCAGACCATCCCCGTAGATGGGGGACGGCCCGGGCCCTGAGCCCTTGCTCTGGTGCTCTGCATCAAGAGCCGCCGATGCTCGATTCCATCTTGTCGAGCACCTGCTGCACCGAGAAGCTGGCCGCCTTCTGGCGGGGCGGGAACTCCTTGAAGGTCTCAAGAAACTGGGCCACATAGGCCTGGGCCGGTACCAGCAGAAAGACGTGATCGAAGATCCAGTCCCAGTAGGTGTTGGAGGTGATGTCGGCCCGTTCGTAGGGATCGGTCAGCAGGTTGAAGATCTTCGGCACCCGCAGTTGCACGAAGGGTTCCGCCCAGATCTGACAGGTACCCGTGGCGCGCTGCTCGGCAAACACGAATTTCCAGTTGTCGTAGCGCAGTCCCGTCAGATCACCGTCGTCGGAGAAGTAGAAGAACTCCACCCGTGGGCTCGTGTCGCTCTTGCCCGTCCAGTAATCGAGCATGTTGTAGCCGTCCAGGTGGATCTTGAATGTCTTGTTGCCCACCTGGTGCCCGGCCTTGAGCTTCTCCTTGATGTCGGGTTCACCCGCGGCGGCCAGCAGGGTCGGCAGCCAGTCGAGGTGACTGACAATGCCGGTGAACAGGCTGCCCGGGGCGATCCGGCCGGGCCAGCGCACCAGGGCCGGCACCCGGTAGGCCCCTTCCCAGTTGCTGTTCTTCTCGTTGCGGAACGGCGTCATCCCCGCATCCGGCCAGCTGTTGATGTGCGGACCGTTGTCGGTGCCGTACATCACGATCGTGTCGTTGGCGATGCCCAGCTCGTCGATCAGACCCAGCATCTCGCCGATGCACGCGTCGTGATAGATCATCACGTCGTGGTACTCCGACTGCCAGCGGCCGCTACGGCCCACATCCTGGGGCCGGGCGTAGGTGCGGAAGTGCATGTGGGTGGTGTTGAACCACACGAAGAAGGGCTCACCCGAAGCCACGGCCTCGCGAATGAAGCGCTTGGCCTCAGCCATGAACTCGTCATCGGCTGTTTCCATGCGCTTGCGGGTCAGCGGACCGGTGTTTTCGATCCGCTGCGTTCCATCGCCGTTGGCCCAGCAGTGCAGCACGCCGCGCGGGCCATAGCGCTGCTTGAAGTTCGGGAAGTCTTCAGGTTTGGGGTAATCGCGCAGCTCGGGCTCTTCTTCGGCATTGAGGTGGTACAGGTTGCCGAAGAATTCATCAAAGCCGTGCATCGTGGGCAGATGCTCGTCGCGATCGCCGAAGTGGTTCTTGCCGAACTGGCCGGTGCGGTAGCCCAGCGGTTTGAGCAACTCGGCAATTGTCGGATCTTCGGCCCTGAAGCCCAGCTCTGCCCCGGGTAGGCCCACCTTGCTGAGGCCGGTGCGAAACACGCTCTGTCCCGTGATGAAGGCAGCGCGCCCTGCGGTGCAGCTCTGCTCGGCGTAGTAGTGGATGAAGCGGCCGCCTTCCTGGGCGATGCGGTCGATGTTGGGGGTCTGGTACCCCATCAAGCCGT
>Ga0194129_10009438_pt1 | contig 10935 bp, 7 predicted proteins | sample TA2KigCa35mmetaG_FD_150862 | JGI IMG/M metagenome (GOLD analysis project Ga0194129, IMG submission 150862) | Freshwater microbial communities from Lake Tanganyika, Tanzania - TA2015038 Kigoma Deep Cast 35m | ecosystem: Environmental > Aquatic > Freshwater > Lake | place: Tanzania: Lake...
ATTTGGTCGGGTAATATGTAATTTTAAATCGGTTCTACCATCTCTTCTTATAGCATCATCCAATTTATCAATATGATTCGTAGTTAATATAAAAATAACATCTTCTGGTGTATAAGCACCATCCAATATATTCAATATGCAACTCAATGTAACTTTAATGGTATTATCTTTTTTTTCATCTTCTTTTGTCACAGTTGATTCTTCACTACGTTTTAAGTTAGCAAACAAACAATCAATATCTTCAAATAGTATAATACTTTTATCTGGTCTACCCGCTATAACTTTAATCAACGTTGCATCTGTCATATCTTTGCTTACATTGATACTCAATATATTTCTCTTACTATAATTAGCTATAGCCGTAGCCAATGAACTTTTGCCAGTGCCAGCTGGACCATAAAACAAATAGGTTCTTTTATACTTTATACCCAACTTTTGATATTTTTCTTCGTTCTTTATAAAGTTATCTACATCATTCTTGATTGTTTTTATCAAATTATCATTTAAAAATATTTGTTCAAATTTTTTACTGCCAATAGGTCCGAGCATCTTGGTTTCACCATCGCTATTGAAATAATAATTGATAGTATCATTATAATATGTTGATTCTATGTGTTGCAACAACTCAAATATAACTTTTTTGTTAAAACTGTATAATGTAATACTTTGTTTTACACTTTTCCAAGGATCAAAACTGTTATCTACTACTCTGTTGGTCTTGCTTAAAAATATACGTTTTTTGTTGTATTTTATAAAAAAATGACCGTAACTAAAAAATAGGTTATCTACCTTTTTACCACGATTTTTTCCATCCACTTTACTAACCCAATTATCCCAAAAGTTTTTGTAATAAAAATTCTTTACATTGTCCATTCGTTCATTCTTCACATACTTTTGCATCGCATAATAAAACGGACTACTATCTTCAATCTTTATGCTGTAAAACAATATATTTAGTATGTGTTCACTAATAAATCTAATTACGTGTTGTATATTTAGTGCCAACATACCAACACCCCCCATAACAATCGTGGTTATTAAAACATTTTTATCCATTACAGTAACTATACCTTATACACACGCCTACTGTCAATTATATTTGCCTCCCTCAAAATTGGTAGGTATGGCAGGGTTCTAACCTGCAATCGTTCCGTTCGAAGCGGAGTGCTTTATACATTTTAGCTACATACCCATTCAAAGAACTGAAATGATCTCAGCATACTTCTATAAATAGTCAAAAAAATTTGGTGCATACAGAAGGATTTGAACCTTTAATCGTTTCGTTAGGACCGAATGTTGAATTCCAATTTAGCTATATAAGCGTTAAATTAATTTATCAACAATAGATTCATCTTGTAGTTCTTTAATACTGACAAAATGAACTCCAGATTGTATTAAGTCTTGGTTATTCTTCTTTATTTCCTCAACAAAGTTCCAAGCCATGACCACTATGACATCTGGTTTTTTCTCCGTCAACCGTTGTTTTGAAAAAATTGGAATTCTGACTCCAGGTATCAATTTATTGTGTTTAAGAGAATTATCTTCAACAATATAATCAATCTCATTTGAAGTTATGCCATAATAATTCAAAGATGTTGTGGCTTTGGCTGGAGAACCATATCCAACCAATGTATACCCTTTATTCTTTAACTTCTTAATATTTGATACCACATTCTGTTTTGCTTGTTCAACACGTTTGGCAAACTTCAAATATGTATCATAATTCTTCAATCCAAAAACTTCCTCATTATCCAAGAACGTTTTGACTGACTGTGAAACATTATTATTGGTTCTGTTAACATATACTCTGATTGATCCACCATGAGTGTTAATATGTTCAACATCAGTAATATACAGTCCCAAGTTTCTAAAAAAGAAATCTAATGAGGTAACACTCCAGTAATTTACGTGTTCGTGATATATGTTATCGAATGTCAAATCTTTGATAGTATCCAACAAATATTGAACCTCAATTATAAATGTTCCGTTAGGTTTCAACATCTTGAAGACATTGGTAGCAATACTTTTCAATTTGTCAGAATGGGCGAATACATTTGACGCGGTAATTACATCTGCTAATCCATGTGTATTGATAATGTCATTTACAACTGAATCAACAAAGTAATTGTTTACAGTATCAATGCCGTTATTATTCGCTAGTTCCGCAATATTCTTTGCAGGTTCAACACCCAATACTTTGATACCAACTGACTTCAAAGGCTTTAATGCGATTCCATCATTTGACCCAATATCCACAACAAATGAATTTGAATTTAGATCAAATTTCTTGACATAATCATTTGCTGCTTTTTCAAAGTGATCTCTAAACGTTTTGGTTGTAGAAGATACATACAAATAGTTATCAAACATCTTGTTTTCTGGAACAACATATGACAATTGACAGTTATGACTATCTGGGCAATATGTTATTTCCAATGGATAAAGTTCGTCTGGTTGATCGACAGAATTCAACAGATTATTTGCTAATGGAGACAAACCTAGTGATAACACAGGCTTCAAATTCTTACTGTCGGAACTTCTGCACTTTGTAGCATAATTTCGCAACAATTCACTCTTAAACTTTTCGTCAACCAATTTGTAAGGAATTGTATGAGTGACACCATAATTTTCATGTTCACGTTCACCTCGCACCAAATTCAAAAATATACTATCTTCTAAAAAGACCATGGTATGCGCGACATTTGGTTGAATAACCGATATATCACCAGCCTTGATTATTTGTGTTTGAATTGGTGCTTTAGGATCTGACAAATCTTTTATTACACTGATATAACTTCCCTTGATCAATAAACATTTTTGTTCTTGAATTGGGTGATAATGATTTGCTCTTACACTACCCGCTTTGGATTCAATATATCCAATCAAATTTATAGGTTCGGGCAATTCATAATTGCTTATCTTACCACGACCATCAACAAAGTCTTTAGATCCAGTAATGACATATTCAAGATCTGTTACTTTTTTTACAGACCAACTCTCAATCATTTCTTTGATTGATTCATCCAATGTATACAAAAATTTAAAGCCAGTAGACAATAACTTTTTATTTGAAAGTGTGTATCCTAAATTTGGAATTTCATCATTTGTAGAAAGTAATTCAAGTGACGGCTTATACTTCTTACAAATTTCCGCAACTTGTTTGACGGTTACATTGTCGTTGCTTATGTGAAATACTTCTCGACTGTAATTAGATTCAGCAAGATACTTAAAACTACGGGCTACATCTTTTACTGATACAAGACTCTTATATTGAATACCGCTAGAAAACATCTTGATTGGTAATCCTAATGCCGCAAATTTACTAAACAGATTAGGCATGATGTTTATACGCATTGTATCACCAGACAAACCATATACCGATGACAATCGTAGAATCAAATAGTTTTTGTTTGACGATTGAATGTCCAATTCATTTTTATACTTACATTTCGCGTAAGACAAAGTAGGACATGGTGTTTGTGTTTCATCCACATCAAACTTTGTTTCGGTCAATCCTTCAAAAACAACATGTGTAGATGGAAATATTAACTTACACTTGTCAGATACAGAATTAAGAATAATATTTGTTCCTTTTATTGCAGTGTCTTCAATTTGTTTATTTTTATCATTGTTGGATTCAGACTTTGTGCGTGGCACGTCAGTGACTCCTGCTAGGTGATAAACAATATCCGCATCTGATACTACCTTTGAAATGGTTTGTTCATCTAAAATACTAGCTTGAACATACTTCATTCCCCAATCAGTTATTTGTTTGACTTGACAAGCTAAAAACTTGTTGTCAACGACCACAATATTCTTGTATCGTGATTCGCCAGAATACAACTTACATAATTCGCCGCCAATATAACCTAGCCCACCAGTAATAACGATTTTTTGCATAATATTATTTGTCAACGATTTCGTTTAGAACGAACCCAGTCAATTACATTAGATTTTGGATTAAAATCAAGAAATTGTTTTGCCAGATCTATATTGGCCAATGTTTGTTTTGACTCTCCAATTCTGGGCGGCAAATGTATTTGATTTATACTAATTAAGTCAGCGATTTCTTTAATGGAAATATTACTTCCGCTACCAATATTAAAAATTTTACCAAAACAATTTATGTTATTTGTATTCATAGCTAACATGTTTGCATCAACAATATCTTTAACATTTATAAAATCCCGTCGTTGAGTTCCATCTCCAATAATTGTTAAAGATTCATTCGCTTTAAACTGTTTTAGAAAAATACCAATCACAGGTGCATATTGTCCTTTAGTAGGCTGTCTATCCCCATAAACATTAAAATATCTAAAAATTATTGTTGGTAATTTATATAAATTATAATACATTTTGCATAAATCTTCGCCAGCTAATTTTGTAACTGAATATGGATTCAAACAATCTACATCCATAGTTTCTATTTGAGGCGAATTTTTGTTGCCATATACAGCTGAAGTAGAAGAATATATAAATTTATTCACACCATTCAATTTCGCAGCTTGTAATAAATTACAAGTGCCTAATACATTTGTTTTGGTAGCAAGTGTAGGATTTTCAATACAAACTCCAATTTTAGATTCTGCCGCTAAATGAAATATACAGTCAACTTTTTTTGTCAAATTAACCACTTGATCGTAGTCATTTATGTCACAACCATAATATGTTGCTCTATCATTAGTATAAAAAATATCGTTGTTTGCACTTTTATTGTCGATTACTACAACATCATGATTTTTATTGACCAGTTCATCAACAATATGTGAACCAATAAACCCACATCCACCAGTAACAACGATTTTTTGCATAACATTAATATGTAACACAAATATATATCAATCATTTGTATATACCAACATCGTATTATCGTAGTAATCGATCATATGTCTTAAATCGTAAAACTTAATCTTGGATTTATCACCAACAAAAGCATTCTTGATTATATCAACATAACTGTCATGTTGTATACAATCAATAATAATCATACCACCTGGATTAAGCTTATCATAAAACCTATTGAAAGTTTGTGTTTGAATGTTAACTTGATCGATTGGATTGTTAAAATCCTTAGGCAATGATACACAATCGTCTATAACAATATCAAACTTTTGATATGGAAATGTAGACGTATCAAATTTTGGAACATCACGAGCGTGTGGACTTGATGCACTAAACCATTCTAACCAAAAAAATTCTATACGAGGAAATTCATGTTTATTTGTAAACATGTCTATCAAGTCTTGATTTCTTTCAATGGTGAGTATCTTGGAATTAACAAAATAGTCATGATAACATCTTGTAGATGCACCTAAGTGTGTTCCAATCTCCAAAATAACCATTGGATCATATCGTCTGGTTATTGCAAATAACTCATCATATTTGTAAAAGAAATTGTGTTGATTGTCAGCACTATGGCTTTCATATTGTGCTGCTTCGTTTTGACAAAATTGTTGTAGGCTCATACATGATAAATATTATCAAATCGGTTGACCGTGCTGGTAATACCACACCGAAGGGTCTTAGAGACAGGCTAATCTATTTCAGCTACTATCGGATTTTAAAACTTATTCACCAGCCATTTTCAATCTGACACAACGTATAACTTTTCTGGCTCTCTTTGAAGCCTTTTGTGTCATAAATGCTCTACCGCTTCCTTTTTTGTATGGCGGTGTTTTTCCTTTGGAAGTATATTGAGCAGAAGTTACATCCAGAATCTTATCATCTTCATTTTGTAACCACCAATGAGAAATTCCACGGTCATCTTCACCTTGATGTGGTTTAAATGTTCCCTTTAACTTAGTAGACTTCAATAAGTGATACAAAGCCTCAGTAGCAACATAACAGTGACCAAACAGTGGATTAGACTCATTTTCTTTACGATATTTTGGTTCCAATAATTCCGGTTCCAAACAACTTTTAATTTTTGATATCAAAGTTGAGACCGTTGGACTTTTAACCTCCAACAAAATATCAACGAGACTAATGGATCTAATCATAATAATAAATATAAATGATCCACAAAAAACTAATCTCCACCTTGTTTAAAAACTTTTACCTGCGTGATACTTTTGCCTTCTAGCAAATCTTCCGTTACCTTTGTTTCTTCCTTTATATGTAGAAGTTAATGTATCACAATTACTACAGATAACTCGTAAATTATCTAATTTAAAATTGTCACTATTTCCATCTATATGGTCCAATATCAATAAAATAGGTTTACCACCCCATTCCGTAAATGAACACATTTGACACTTATGTCCGTGTTTTGATATTAAATATGATTTATATTGTTTATTACTTTTTACAGTGTACACTCCGTTTTCAATATCATTTAATTTTTGATTATGTAACTCTTTACTTTTACATGAAGCATTACAATACTTTTTAGGGTCTGACAATTTTTTAATTTCAAATTCAGTTTTACAAAAATCACATTGTCTTTTAATTAATGTTTTTTCGGTAGTACCAATTTTATAACATTTAACAATATTATTATTATTTTTTGTCGCTTTAACTATTCTTATTTTATTGTTAAAACTAGCTGCGCATGATTGATTACAAAATATCTTTACATGTCTATTATCATATGAAATTGCACAGTTACAATTTTTGCAAAGTTTAGGATTTGAATCATATAATGTTTTCATTTTTAATGATTTTTGCTTCATTTGAAATGAAACGCTACAATTTAGACAACAAAAGAAATTTGTTCTGCCAGCTTTTATTTGACTATTGTATTCACCTTTATATTTTTCAAATTCTTTATTACAATTTACACAATTTAATTTAATATTATTCATATATTAATAAATGTTGTGGAGCCAGACAAAGACTTGAAAAATATTTAATTTTAGCCGAAGACAGGACTTGAACCTGCAACATTTTCATTACAAATGAAATGCTCTGCCCATTTGAGCTACTTCGGCGGAAATTTTGCTTTTCTAACATTCACGGAAATCACCTCGGTAATTCCGTCATCGCCCAGTTGGTTCTGTATTTCAGCATAACACCAACGGACCAATCAATTGATTTTTCCAGACTTTACCGTATTGTCTTTTTATCGACTCACTGGCGGAGGTTCAACAGATAGAGTTTCAAACCCTCGTTTTCTTAAATTGTCCTAACAGTCTACCACACTTTTTTTAGTTGTCAACTGACTTTTTACATTTTAAATTGATGGAAAACGTTGTTACTATCAATAATTATTACGATAATATTAAACTCATTTTGGATTAAATATAAATATTAACGGAACTAAATCTTATAAGGACGCGTAAAAAATGTTATTCTCAAAAGATAATTATGCTAATTCAAGAATGTCAAATTTTTTTCAATGAATTAACAAGTATGTTCCTCTGACATCTTTTCTGTTGGCACTTTCATCACCATCACCTGGTCTTACAATGACGTTGTATTTGCCAACTTCATCCGATTGAGGTGTATCAAGCATTTCGTTATAACTCAAAATACTGTCCTTTGGAACATTATACTTTGCCGACAACTTGTCCTTGAGCCGCACCATGTTTTCTGGACTAAATTGAATTCGTCCTTTTTCATCTCTGACTGCTTTGCCCTTGCTATCCTTAATAATAAGATCATCAAACATAGGCTTTGGAACCACAGTGCTGTGCTTTGTCTTGGTAAAATCCACATCACGTTCTTGTGGTTTTGCAGCACCTGCACTAAAGTTCATCAAAAAGTTATTTGGTTTTTCTCCTTGGGCTACGCCAGCCAACTTAGTGTAAGCATAAAACATGACGGTTGGAAACTTTCTAGCAATGCTATATGCCATGTCAAGATAATCAGTTGAAAACATGTCACCACTATCATGCCATCTAATTGCTATATCCGCATTTTTCTTATCAACACTTTTTACAGCACTTGCAATTTCACGTTCTAACATAGCTTTGAACCCATCTGGATCATTAACCAAAAAGTTCAAAAGTCTGGTCGAACTGATTGGAGCATTTTCATACTGAATATATCCGCCTTTCTTCGCGTAACAGTAAACTTTACAAGCTCCCGCACCAGGGCATGTGTCAATCACTACCAACTTGTTTGTCTTTTCATTTACCGCCAAACCTTTTAATGCTGGTAGACCAATATTATAAAATTCAGTAACTTCTCCTCCACTGTGTTGAAGCTTTTCATTTTGTTTGAGAATCTTGGTAGGACGTTGCTTGATTACATCCTTCAACTTATCCAAATCAAATCGTTTACCACTTGGATCAACAATCTTTACAGCTGTGGTAGAATGAATATATGGATATTTGTAACGGTCGATCTTTATTTGACGTTGAAACTCTGGATCTTGGTCCAACTTTTTCTTCAGTGCTTTGTCAGTAGTAGCTTGACGTTTCATATACTGACGTTCTAGATATCCCATCAACTCTTCGTCACTGAGATCTCTAAAGTTCGCGCCAAGCATATCTCTATACTTGGCCAAATCAATTTCATTCAATGATGTAATCGATTCATCAAATACATCACCCATCTCCTCTTGATAAAAATCCTCAAGACTTTGTAGCTTAATTGACTCTACAAGTTTTTTTTTTTCTGACATCACTTCATGAATCGACTCGTAAATAATATCGGTAAGTTCATTCAATGACATCTTCTTTGATTCGTCTGGACCATGCCCAAATGGAGCGGGTTCATCGCTGCGAACTCGATATTCTGGTCCCATACCTGGTTCATCACCCTTAAGACGGGCAATCTTATTACGCAACATTTTTTTGTAATTGTCAATAGAACCATAGTCCTTGGCTCGGCTTGGATCTGGGTTTGCCAACAATGCTTCAAGATCCTTGATGTCATCCGCGACTGAATCTTCACTCAAATGAGCTGTAAGTTCGTTGCTCTGGACTTCGGCAGCGTCATTTGGGTCACCCTTAAACTCTTCTACTATCATTTTTTTGATCAACGTTATCAATCTGTGTTTTTTGTTCATATGGGAATTTTCTTTGAGACTTGAATCGTCGTTACGTGATGTTTTGTATTTGTCTAAAATAATTGATGGAATGTTTGTTGTAGTGACTGGGTTTTTATCCATCAATGACGAAATTTCTTTGGAACTCAAAAATTTCAAAACTTCTACAACTTCACGATCTGATTTTGTCAATTTTTCTAGTGGTAAATCCATTGCTTTTACTATGGAACTAATTGGAGTAGGTGTTGAAACATACGCGTCTGAACCACGTTCATAATCACCATTGTCAACCCACATCAATACTTTGGTGCCACGATGTATCGTAGACACCATTATCTTGACTGGTGGATTACTTTGATTTTCACACAATATTGCCTTTTTAATAGTCGCCATAATGATATAAATATAATCCAGTCATATTAAATTCCCACAATTTGTTTAAATGCGTGAGTGTAAAAATCAGACGGAACAAATCGTGTGCCTATTGATTCCATTAATACATTGATTTTGATTTGTCTGAAAAAGTTGTCTGCCAAATCAAAGTTGTGAAGATATCGATCTTTGAACATTTTCAATTCTTCATCATTCTTCACCGATTCAAATATAGCTTTGTATACATGATACCTTCTATAAATTTGAGATACAGTAGCTAAATCACCCACATTGACGCGCTCTATAATTTCTGTAAACATCTCATTCTCTAACAAATCATTTTCAACAACAACGTGAAACCTGTTTAAACAGGAAGCAGATCCAATGTGATATATGTAGTAATCATTAATTTTATCATAAATATCATCATTAAAAGTAACGTAGGGTTTTTGTTCAATTATACCCATATGAAAAAAGTATGAATCTTGGCTATCCACATTGTCCAACTTACAGTCATACAAGTTAAACTGATATCCTTTGTTGATTCTGCTCATCATATCAATGCTGAATTTAACAAATGTATCAGAATCACATTCTTCATCCAATTGTATAAACCTACCACGATAATTTATTATCTCACCAGGCTCGAAATGATAAGCTCTGAACATGTCATCTTTCTTGACAAACTTCTTCTTGATTAAAAAATGCGTAGGCCAGTAGTGACCAAATTGATATGAACATACAGAATCGTGATCAGTCAATACACGATCTTCTCGCATATACTTAACTTCTAAATCTATCAACTTAAAATTACTAACACATCCTCTAGGATCACCAACAAAATCATATTTCCCTTCATTCAGGGCGCGAACGTGAGTTTCAAGCATTCTGGAATTAAGAATAAAATCATCATCTTCCATGAACAATATATTATCTTCGCATCTGTCATAAAAATTCTCAACTAAGTGAGTAATCATCATTCCGTGATTTTGAGTTTCCATCAAAGGATATATAAACTCAATAGACTTGTCATAGTCTTTGAGATAGTTAAAATAATTGACTATTTCAGCTACTTCAGCGGGTTCACGAACTTTAGATCCAAAAGCAACACCCACAAACAAATTGTTGAAGACATTACTTAATATACGTTTGTAATTTTTGATACGAATGTGCATCAACAATGGATCAGCTGCTGATACCAACAATTGCGTAGCGTCTTTTTTGATCATATTTGAAACTATGTGTATAACTGTAAATATATATGGCAATATAAAGGTTGTAAAGAAACATATTATTTTATAAAAGGCATGAAACGAAACAAAGTAATATTCACCATCGTCAAAAATGAACGCTACTTTCTAAAACAATGGGTGAAATACTACCGTCAACATTTTGATGATTGTGATATCTATGTTTTTGACAATCAAACAAACGACGGTAGCACCAACGACTTGCCAGTCAAAACATTCAAACTGTTCAACGAAAATACATACGATCCATATTGGTTGTGGATAAACATATCATACATCTGGAACCAATTGTTAAAAGATTATAAATACGTAATGTATACTGACGCAGACGAATTCATTATTACTAAAAATGGCGATCCACTCAAAACCGAATTTGATAAA
>Ga0194129_10009439_pt1 | contig 10935 bp, 8 predicted proteins | sample TA2KigCa35mmetaG_FD_150862 | JGI IMG/M metagenome (GOLD analysis project Ga0194129, IMG submission 150862) | Freshwater microbial communities from Lake Tanganyika, Tanzania - TA2015038 Kigoma Deep Cast 35m | ecosystem: Environmental > Aquatic > Freshwater > Lake | place: Tanzania: Lake...
GGATGCGCTGGGCTGATCGCGCCACCCCTGGTGGCTCGGACCGTCGTCGCCCCACCCTTGGTGGTGAGGTCTGACGTTTGGACGAGGCGGACACCATCCTTGGTGGTCTGGATCCCTTAAGCTGATCCAGCGCCCGGGCCCTCCGCTGTGAGTTTTGTCTCGCTCCATAACCACAGCGACTACAGCCTGCTGGATGGGGCCTCCCAGCTGCCTGCGCTGGTGGAGCGGGCGGTTGCCTTGGGCATGCCCGCCCTGGCGCTCACCGATCACGGCGTGATGTACGGCGCGATCGAACTGTTGAAGTGCTGCAAGAAAGCGGGCATCAAGCCGATCATCGGCAATGAGATGTATGTCATCAATGGCAGCATTGAAGATCCCCAACCCAAGAAAGAGAAGCGCTACCACTTGGTGTTGCTGGCAAAAAATGCCATCGGTTATCGCAATCTGGTCAAACTAACGAGCATCGCCCATCTGCGGGGCATGCGCGGTCGTGGAATCTTCGCGCGGGCCTGCATCGACAAGCAGCTGCTGCAGAAACACAGCGAGGGTTTGATCGCCGCCACCGCCTGCCTCGGGGGGGAGGTGCCCCAGGCGATTCTGCAGGGGCGCCCCGATGTGGCGCGGGAGGTGGCCCGCTGGTATCAGGGGGTGTTTGGCGAGGATTACGTTCTCGAGATTCAGGACCACGGCGGCTTGGAAGACCGCCTGGTGAATGTGGAAATGGCGCGCATCGGCGCGGAGTTGGGCATTGAACTGATCGCCACCAATGATGCCCACTATCTCAGCAGCGGTGATGTGGAAGCCCATGATGCCTTGCTGTGCGTGCTCACCGGCAAGCTGATCAGCGATGAGAAGCGCCTGCGCTACACCGGCACGGAATATCTCAAAAGCGAGGAGGAGATGGCCTGCTTGTTTGCCGATCATCTGGAACCGGAAACCATTCAGCGGGCGATTGCCAACACCGGGCGGATTGCCGAGAAAGTGGAGGACTACGACATCCTTGGCCGCTCGCAGATGCCCCGATTCCCCATCCCGGCGGACCACAGCGCCTCCAGTTATCTCAAGGAGGTGACACTGGCGGGAGTGACGGAGCGCCTGCGCCTGCAGGGCGTGGAGAGGGTGGATGCCAATTATCTGGAGCGTTTGGAGTTTGAGTTGAAGGTGATCGAGGAAATGGGATTTTCCACCTATTTCCTTGTTGTTTGGGACTACATCCGCTTTGCGAGGGAGAACGGCATTGCTGTCGGTCCCGGTCGGGGCTCAGCGGCGGGTTCGCTGGTGGCCTATGGCTTGGCGATCACCAACATCGATCCGGTGAAGCATGGTTTGTTGTTTGAGCGTTTTCTGAACCCCGAACGCAAATCCATGCCGGATATTGATACGGACTTCTGCATTGAGCGTCGCGGAGAAGTGATCGATTATGTCACCAAGCGCTATGGGGAAGACAAGGTTGCCCAGATCATCACCTTCAACCGCATGACTTCCAAGGCGGTGTTGAAGGACGTGGCCCGCGTGTTGGATATTCCCTATGGCGATGCCGATCGTTTGGCGAAGTTGATCCCGGTGGTCCGTGGCAAGCCAGCCAAGTTGGCAGAGATGATTGGCGCCGAATCACCGGCGCCTGAGTTTCGAGAAAAATATGAGTCTGACCCAAAGGTGCGCCATTGGGTGGATTTGGCCCGACGGATTGAAGGCACCAACAAAACCTTTGGTGTCCATGCTGCTGGCGTCGTGATCGCTGCGGATCCCCTGGATGAGCTGGTGCCCTTGCAGCGCAATAACGATGGGCAGGTGATCACGCAATATTTCATGGAAGATGTGGAATCCATGGGGCTGCTGAAGATGGATTTCCTCGGCCTCAAAAACCTCACGATGATCGAGAAGGCCACCGCGCTGATTGCCAAAAGCACCGATCACAAGCTGGATATGGATGCCATCCCCGAGGAGGATCCAGCCACCTTTGAGCTCTTGGCCCGCGGCGATCTGGAAGGGATCTTCCAGTTGGAATCCAGCGGCATGCGCCAGATCGTAAAGGATCTCAAGCCCTCCTCTCTGGAAGACATCTCCTCCATCCTGGCGCTCTATCGACCCGGTCCGTTGGATGCGGGGCTGATTCCCAAGTTCATCAACCGCAAGCATGGCCGCGAGCGCATTGATGTGGCCCATCCGAAGTTGGAATCGATCCTGCGGGAAACCTACGGAATCATGGTGTATCAGGAGCAGATCATGAAGATCGCTCAGGATTTGGCCGGGTATTCCCTAGGCGAAGCGGATCTGTTGCGGCGGGCGATGGGTAAAAAGAAGAAGTCTGAAATGGAAAAACATCAGGATATTTTTGTCAAAGGCGCCAAGGAACGGGGCGTCGATGAGGGCGTGGCCACGAGTTTGTTCGAGCAGATGGTGTTGTTTGCGGAGTATTGCTTCAACAAAAGCCACTCCACGGCCTATGGGGCTGTCACCTATCAGACCGCCTATCTGAAGGCCCATTATCCTGTGGCCTACATGGCCTCCTTGCTCACGGTCAATGCCGGCGACAGCGACAAGGTGCAGCGGTATATCTCCAATTGCAATTCCATGGGCATTGAGGTGATGCCGCCTGATGTCAATGCGTCGGGTGTGGATTTCACCCCGGTGGGGAGTCGCATCCTGTTTGGCCTCTCGGCCGTTCGCAACCTGGGCGAGGGTGCGATTCGCTTGTTGCTGGAGAGCCGTCAGACGGAGGGCCCCTTCCAGTCGCTGTCGGATCTGTGCGATCGCATCGCCCCCCAGCAGTTGAATCGGCGCGCCTTGGAGGCCTTGATCCATTCCGGGGCGATGGATGCGTTGGAGCCGAAGGGAAACCGGGCGCAGTTGATGGCGGATCTGGATCTGGTGCTGGATTGGGCGAGCGCCAGGGCGAAGGATCGCGCCAGTGGCCAGGGCAGTCTGCTGGACCTGTTGGGCGGGGGCCTGGAGTCCGGTGGGGCGGCGCCGGCGTCAATGGCGCCGAAGGCGGCACCGGTGGCGGAGTATGCGCCAACCGAAAAGTTGCGCCTGGAAAAGGAAATCGTTGGCTTCTATCTTTCCGACCATCCCTTGAAGCAATGGAATGGCGCCCTGCGGCTGCTGGCGCCGATCGGACTGGCCAGCTTGGAGGAGCAGGCCGATCGCGCCAAGATCAGTCTGCTGGCGATGGTGGCTGAGGTTCGCCAGGTGACGACCCGCAAGGGGGATCGCATGGCGGTGTTGTTGCTGGAGGATCTCACCGGTTCCTGTGAGGCGGTGGTGTTTCCCAAGAGCTATGCCCGCCTGGCGGACCATCTGATGGTGGATGCCCGTCTGATGGTGTGGGCGTCGGTGGATCGTCGGGATGATCGTGTGCAGGTGATTGTGGACGACTGCTGCAGCATCGAGGATCTGCGGTATTTGATGGTGGAGCTGCCAGCGGAGCAGGCGGGTGACATCACGATTCAGCACCGACTGCGGGAGTGTCTGCATCGCCACCGGCCCGAACAGGAGCTGGGGGTGGCCCGCGTGCCGGTGGTGGCCCGCGTCCGCGCCCCTGGCGGCAGCCGCTTCGTCCGCCTGGGCTCCCAATTCTGCGTCAGCGATGGCCTCTCCGCTCTCCAGACCCTGGAATCCGCCCAGTTCCGCGCGTCCCTGTTGGAGGCTTCCGTTTGTCCGGGGTAGGGGCGAAAGGCAAAAGCGGTCTGAATGGGAGCGGGGAGAACAGAAAAAGGCCTGGTTCCCGGCCGGAAACGGCGGGAACCAGGCGTGGGAAGGCTGCTCCGGCGCCCATGGCGCGGACGAGGTGGCCTTCCGTTCCCTGTCGCTCAGCCCAGGACGCTGCGCTTGATCCGACGACGCAGGCCACGGCTCCAGGCCAAGGTGGCGCCAACACCCATCAAAGGCGGAATCTCGGGAATCAGAGAGTATCAGGCCAAGATAAATTGTTTTGGGCTGATCCTGAGACTGCCAAGCTGAAGCTTTTATAGCAGCTCTTTGCGGTCATAACGCTGTGCTTTCGCGCGACGCGACAACTGTTGTCGGTTTATGCGAATTGACGTTTTTTGGGAGGCGTAAAGCTAATTGAAATGTTCGCCCTGCTCATGGCGATCTGTGATCCCTGGCGGCGCAGGCGCAAGGACTGGATCTTGCTGGAGAGCACTCGCTTGCCTGCCAGACCAGAAAAATCTAGCCCTGTCCGAGCGTCTCTCTCTTTCTCGGTGGATCTGTCGCGGTGGACCTCCGACTGCGGTGGACCGTCGTGCTTGCGGGTCCGGGCTCAGGACGGACTGTTAGTCCCAGGTCCCTGGGCCCCTTCCCGCAGGGCCCGCAGGGAGGTTTTGATGCGGCTCCAATTGAGGGGAATCTGCTCCACGCCCAACAGGCTGCCCGGAGCGTCTTCCCAGCTGGCGGAGAGCACGCCATAGCTCAAGCCCACCAATCCCAACAGAAAACATCCCCCCGACGCCAACAACGTGGCCGAGGGCGGGATGTCGAGCAGATGGCGGCTCACCAACACGTAGCTGGCGATGAACATCCCCATGCCCATCACGGTGGGAACACCGGTGGCGATGGCGATGCGCCGCGCCATGCGATTGGCCACCGCCTCGGGGATCGCCTGCTGCGTGCGCTGGCGCGGCGGTTTGGCGGCGGGAGGAGTGCTGGCCGTGGAGCGGCCCAGGCCGCGGGTGGGCGCGGGGGGAACACTCCCTAACCCCTTGCCGCCACTGGAATTGGCGCTGTTGGGCTTGGACCCGTTGCCTTTGGCGCTGCGCCGCTTCCGATCAGGCATGGCGAATCGCTCAGCCGCGAATGCCGAGCTTCTCGATCAACGCCGCGTAACGCTCCTCGCTCTGTTGACGCAGATAACCGAGGAGCCGCTTGCGACGGCCGATCATCTTCAGCAGCCCCTGGCGGGAGGAGAAATCGTGAATGTTTTTCTGCAGATGGCTGCTGAGCTGGCTGATCCGATCGCTGAGGAGCGCCACCTGCACTTCCACTGAGCCAGTGTCGGTGCCGTGCTGCTGATGGTTGTTGATCAGTTCCTGTTTGCGAAGCGTGGGAAGCGGCATGATCGGCGCTGGGCTCTAAGCAGTCGATCCGAAATCCTACCGCTTGGCTCCCTCACGGGTCAGGCGACGGAGCGGGCCAGCCAGCGCAGGCAATCCCCCAGCCAGCGCTCCGTGCCCGCGCTGGCTTCCAGCCCCTGGGCGGCCACAGCCCGCAGGGCCGCATGAATCTCCCGCGGCTCGTAGCCCATGGCCTGCAGCGTGTTGTGGATCTCCTCCCCGTCGAGGTCAGCCCCTCCGGCGGGCTCCCCCGCAGTCCCTTCGCCTCTCGCCATCCCAGCCGCACCCGCACCCGCCGCACCCGTGCCCGCACCCGCACCCGCCAGGCCGGCCCCGAGCGGGGGGCCTTCCGGCACGACCAGGCTGAAGCGCCCCGGCAGCTTCTGCCGCAACTCCAGGCAGAGCCGCTCGGCCGTGCGCTTGCCCACCCCCGGCGCCTGGCTCAGCCGCCGACCATCGCCGTCGACGATGGCGTTCACCAGCTCCTCCATGGCCATCGCCCCCAGCAGGGCCATGCCCATTTGCGGGCCCACTCCGCTGACGGCGACCAGCTCGCGGAACAGATCCCGTTCCGCCCGGCTGGCGAAGCCGAACAGCGTCCAGCCGTCCTCCCGGATGCTCTGGTGCACATGCAGCGTCAGCAGGCTGCCCCGGGGGGGCAGGGCGACCCACTGTCGCTGGCTGATCTGCACCTCGTAACCCACGCCCTGGCAGATGAGCAGCAAGCCGCAGCGGCTCGCCTGCTGCCATGGGTCTTCCACCTCGCCCCGCAACCAACCGATCATCGCCACCCCGCTCGGGCCTCCATGGTGCCTGCCTCGGCAAGGACAGCCAAAGGAGAGGCGCCAGGGGGAGTTGCCCGGCGTTTGAGGCGGCGCCAGCCGTCGCTAACTTCAAGCCAGTGTGCTCCGCCAGCGTGTCCGGTCGCAGAGACAGGGAGGGCTCCCCCGACGCCGCTGGCGGCGGGCCACCGGGGGCGGGCGCGGGGCGCTTCTGGCGTCGCGGCCTCCTCCAGCTCGCGCTGGCGCTTCTGCTGGCCTGCACCCTCACGGCCTGCGGGGGGGCGAGCGCTCCCCCCCGGGCCACCCTGCTCAACGCACTGGCTTTGCAGATTCAACTCACCCAGGCGGATGTGGCCCGCGCCCTGGGCCTGGACAGCGTGGGCCTGCCGTTCGTGAGTCGGGTGCGGGTGGAGGAGCAGCAGCCCGTCACGATCGGCGACAGCGCCGGATTGCGGCTGCGAGGCCGCTTCGACTGGCGCCTCGGCAAGGATCCCTTCCGGGTGGACGCGCCCTTCGAGATCTTTCTGGAGCGGGGATCGCGGGGGGAGAGCTGGCGGCTGGCCCGCCCCGTCGGGCCCGCTCCGGGGGGAGGTCAGGATTGGCTCACCTATCCGCTCCCCTTGCGGGCGGAGGGCGGCCCCGCTCCCGTCGCCCCGCTGACACCTCCGCCGCCGCCGGTTTGAGGGACCTGGCTCCACAATGCTGACGTCCCCGCGACCACGGCGTTGGCGCTCCCCCGCTTCCATCCCCGCACGATCGAGGCCGTCAAGGAGCGGGCCGACATCGTCGATGTGGTGGGCGAGCACGTCCTCCTGAAGAAGAAGGGCCGGGAGTTCGTCGGCCTCTGTCCCTTCCACGACGACAGCTCGCCGTCGATGACGGTGTCGCCGGCCAAGCAGATCTACTACTGCTTCTCCTGCGGCGCCGGCGGCAACGCCATCAAGTTTCTGATGGAGCTGCAGCGGGCCAGCTTCAGCGATGTGGTGCTGGAGCTGGCCCGCCGCTACCAGCTGCCGGTGGAAACCCTGGAGGGGCCCCAGCAGGAGCGGTTGCGTCAGCAACTCTCCCGCCGCGATCAGCTCCATCGGGTGCTCACCCTGGCGGCGGGCTGGTTCGCGGCCCAGCTTCGGGCTCCGGAGGGGGGACGCGCCCTGGTCTATCTGAAAACGGAGCGCGGCCTCAGCGAAGCCACCCTGGCGGACTTTCAACTGGGCTACGCCCCGGATCGCTGGGATGGGCTGCTCTCCCATCTCGGCCAGGTGGAGGGCTTCGCCCCGGAGGTGCTTGAGGCGGCCGGCCTGGTGGTGGCCCGCAAAGGCGGAGATGGCTTCTACGACCGCTTTCGCCATCGGGTCATGGTGCCCATCCGCGACCGTCAGGGTCGGGTGATCGGCTTCGGCGGGCGCGCCCTCGATGGCGGCGAACCCAAATACCTCAACTCCCCGGAAACGGAGGTGTTCGCCAAGGGGCAGCATCTGTTTGCCCTCGATCGGGCGGCCGATGCGATCCGCCGCGCCGATGGGGCGGTGGTGGTGGAGGGCTATTTCGATGCCATCAGCCTGCACGCGGCGGGCGTCACCCAGGCGGTGGCGGCCCTCGGCACGGCCCTGAGCCAGCAACAGATCACCCAGCTCTGCCGCTGCTGCGACAGCAAGCGGCTGGTGCTCAACTTCGACGCCGATCGGGCGGGCGTGCGGGCGGCGGAGCGGGCCATCGGCGAGGTGGAACATCTCGCCTTGCAGGGCCAGCTCGATCTGCGGGTGCTCCAACTCCCGGAGGGAAAGGACGCCGACGACTTCCTGCGCCGCCATGGCGCCGCCGCTTACCGCGCCCTGCTGGAAGCGGCCCCCCTGTGGCTGGACTGGCAGATCGAGCAGGTGTTGGCGGGGCGCGATCTCAGCCAGAGCGATCAGTTCCAGCAGGCGGTGGCGGCTTTGGTGGCCCTGTTGGGCAAGCTGCCGCAGAGCGCCGTGCGCAGCCGCTACTTGCAAACCGTGGCGGAACGCCTCTCCGGCGGCCAGGCCCGCCTGGCCCTTCAGCTCGAAGCCGATCTGCGCCAGCAGGTGAAGGGCCAGCGCTGGCACGGGCGCTCCAGCCGCTGGGACAGCCCTGCCACCGGTGGCATTCAGGAGCGGGCGGAGGCCCAGATCCTGCGGCTCTATCTCCATTGCCCTCAGCTCCGGGGCGAGATCCGGCGCCATCTGCGGGGCTGGGAGCAGGAGGACTTCTGCCTGCGCCCCCATCGACGCCTCTGGGCGGTCATCACGGAGCTGGAGGAGGCCCATCTCGGCCCCGAACGCCTGGAGGCCATCACCCGTGACGGCGCGGAGGATCATGATCTGGCCGATCTGCCTCTGACCACTCTGCTCACCTCTCGCCTGGCCATGGAGGACGAGGAGGGGAGAGGGGACGACCGCCTGGATCGGTTCATGCCTCTGTTGGAGCCGAGCGAGCTGCAGCGGCAGGCGTTCCATCAACCCCTGCTCCATCTGCGCGGGGCCGTCGCCAGCCGGGCGCGCCTGACGGCGGAGAAGCGCTGCCGCCATCTGCTCGATGCCTGGCAGGCCCAACGCCTGCACACCCTTGAGCACTGCCTGGCCCGCTTGCTGGAGGAGGATGGAGGCCAAGAACGGGAGCGGGAGGAGACCGAGACGTTCGCGGATCGCGCCGACCCCGTCACCGCTCCGGCTCTGGACATGGAAACCGAGCTGCAGCGGTTGTTTGACACCCTCAATGCCGATGCTCTGCGCCTGCAGGCGGAGTATTACGCCGAGCGCCGCCACCTGCGGGATCTTGACCAGCATCGGCGCACCGCCTTGGTGGACATCGTCCCGGTCCCCTGATGCGGATTCGCTGTCGCCTGAGGCGCGGCGAGGCGGCGCTCCGCCGCAGGCTCCTAGGGTTGAAGTCTGCATCGGGGCGCCCCAATGACCAGCCCTCCCGCCAGCTCTTCTCCCCCTGGCTTTCCCATTCCCGCCGATGAGGAACAACGTCTGCGGGAGCTGCATCGTTTCGGCGTGTTGGGCACCAGCAGCGATGTCCACATGGATCGCCTGGTGGAACTCGCCACGCTCACTTTCGGGGTGCCCATCGCGGCCATCTCTTTGGTGACCGCCGATCGCCAGTGGTTTCTCTCCCAGCGGGGTCTGCCGGTGAGCGAAACTCCTCGGGAGGTGGCCTTTTGCGCCCACGCCATCCTGGGCTCCTCGGTGATGGTGGTGCCCAACGCCCTGGAGGACGAGCGCTTCCGCACCAATCCCCTCGTCACCGCTTCGCCCCAGATCCGCTTCTATGCCGGCGCGCCGCTTCGCACTGACAACGGCCACAACCTGGGCACCCTGTGTGTGATTCACCAGCAGCCGCTGCAGCCGACCCCCCAGCAGCTGCGCCAGCTGCAGCTGCTCTCGGAGCTGGTGATGCGGGAGCTGAATCTCCGCCTGCAGATCGCCCTCTGCCCGGTGACCGGCCTGCCGATTCGCCAACGCTTTCTGCGCATCGCCGCCCAGGAATTCCAGAAGGCCAAGGTGGAAGACCACCCGCTCTCCCTGCTGTTGTTCGACATCGACAACTTCCGCGCCTTCAACAACCGTTGGGGGCACCACGCGGGCGACACCGTTCTCGCCGATCTCTGCACCCTGGGGCGTCAGTTTTTGCGCGAGAAGGATTTCGCCGGTCGGCTCGGCGATGGGGAATTTGCTCTGCTGCTGGTGGACACCTCCCCCGATGAGGCCTTGGGGATCGCCGAAACCCTGCGCCACGCCGTCTCCACCATGCCTGGGGTGCACAGCCATTCCGACGTGTCTTTGCACATCAGCGGCGGCCTCTCCTGCCTCGGCGCGCGGGACGCGACCTTCGACGATCTGCTGCGACGGGCGGAGCAGGCTCTGCATCTGGCCAAGAGCAACGGCCGCAATCAGATCGCCACCTTCTTTGATGGCCTCTGAGCTCACGCCCACACCACCGGCACCTCCTCCAAGCGGGTGGTGCCGGAGCGGGAGAGGCGGGAGCGACGCATGGCCCAGGGGGAGCGCAGGCCGCAGGCGGCCCATTGGATCGTGCCGCGGCCGTAGCGGGCGTTGAGGGCGTCGATGGTGGCGAGCAGGGACTCCCGGCGCGCTTGCTGGGCCGCGGGCAAGGGGGAGAAGAGATGGTGTTGCAGCTGGTTGGCGGATTGGAGCGCCTGCAACAGCACGCCCGCCTTCTGCAGGGGGTGATGGGGATGGAAGAGGCGGTCGGCCAGGGGCAGGGCGGCCGCCAGCAGCACGGCGGTGTCGTCGCTCGCCAGAGGAAGGGTGATGGTGGCGGCATTGCTGTAAAACGGGCGCCCGCTGAAGGGGCTGCTGCGCACAAACACCGTCAGGCTGCCCGCGCATTGCCGCTGGCGGCGCAGTTTTTCCGCAGCTCGGCTGAGGTAGGTGGCGATGGCCTCCCGCAACTCCGCCACGGTGGTGATCGGCGTGCTGAAGCTCCGACTGACGCAGGTTTCCTTCTTCGCCGCCGGCAGGGACACCAGGGGAAGGCACGGGTGCCCCCGCAGTTCCCGCTGGAGGCGCAGACCCACCACGCCGCAACGGAGACGCAATTCGCCGGAGGGCATGTCGCGCAGTTGGCGCGCATCGCGGATGCCGCGCAGGCGACACCAGCGGGAGAGGCGGCGGCCAATGCCCCAGACCTCCTCAATGGCGATGGCTTCCAACCAGGGCTCCGAGGTCAAAGACCCCCGGCTGAGGCAGGGAGGGGGAGTGCTTGGCGAGGCGATTGGCGATTTTGGCGAGCACCTTGGTGGGAGCGATGCCAACCGCCACTGGCAGACCCAACCGCTGGCGCACGGCCTGGCGCAGGGCCTGGCCCCAGGCGAGCAGATCCGCGCCGCTTCCCGCGCTGGTCCGCGGCCGATGCAACACACCGAAAGCCTCATCGATCGAATACACCTCCAGCTCTTCCACCCAGCTCTCCAGGGTGGCCATGAGCCGCTGGCTCATGTCGCCATAGAGGCTGTAATTGGAGCTGCGCACAATCACGCCATGGCGTTCCAGCTGAGGGCGCACCTGAAAAAACGGGGCGCCCATCGGGATGCCGAGGGCCCTGGCCTCTGCGCT
>Ga0194129_10009440_pt1 | contig 10932 bp, 6 predicted proteins | sample TA2KigCa35mmetaG_FD_150862 | JGI IMG/M metagenome (GOLD analysis project Ga0194129, IMG submission 150862) | Freshwater microbial communities from Lake Tanganyika, Tanzania - TA2015038 Kigoma Deep Cast 35m | ecosystem: Environmental > Aquatic > Freshwater > Lake | place: Tanzania: Lake...
GGAACTCGCGCACGGCCTCGGGCGGGACTCCCCGGCGCTCCAGGTACTCGCGGGCCACCTGGCCGGCGGCCTCGCCCGCCAGGCACTGCTGCCAGCGCTGGGTGATGGCCTCGTGGAGCTTGAGCAGATGGTCCTTGATGGAACGCTGGTCCCGGGCGGCTGGGTCGTTGTCCATCTCCAGCGGGATCCGCGCCCGCTCGGCCAGGCGGCGCACCGCATCCATGAAGTCGAGGTTCTCGTACTCCTTGACGAAGGTGAACACGTCGCCGCCCTTCCCGCAGCCGAAGCACCGGAAGATCTGCCGAGACGGGTTCACATTGAAGCTCGGGGACTTCTCTTTGTGGAACGGGCACAGGCACACGAAGTTCGCGCCGTTGCGCTTGAGCGGCACATGCGCGCCGATCACGTCGACGATGTCGTTGGCGGCGCGGATCTGGTCGAGGGTGCTTTGGGAAACGAGGGCCATGGGGCGATCGGACGACCGCAGCGTTCCAATGAATCCGGCAACGATCAACCGCCGAGCGTCCCGCCGGAGCCGCCCGCCCTGGCAGGCCGGAAGGCACTGACGCCCAGGGGCGGCAACACGAACCCCGCCGACTGCGGCAGTCCATGGCAGGAGACCGGCTCGGAGACCACGCCCCCGGCGTTGCCCTGGTTGCCGCCGCCGTAGATCGCCGCATCGGAATTGAGCACCTCGATCCACCGCCCCGGCCTGGGAAGGCCGATCCGGTAGGCCTGATGAAGGGTCGGGGTCAGGTTGAGGATCACCAGCAGGCACCCCCCGGTCTCCCGGTCGGTTCGCACGAAGCTCAACACGCTGTTGGCATGGTCGCCGGTGTCGATCCACCGGAAGGCCCCCTCCTCGTAGTCGCCCCGCCACAAGGCGGGCTCGGCCCGGTACACGGCGTTGAGATCGCACACCCACCGTTGCACCCCGGCGTGGTAGGGCCCCTTGGCGAGGAGCCCCCAATCCACCTCGGCGTTGACATTCCACTCCGAGGACTGTCCCAGCTCGCACCCCATGAAGAGCAGCTTCTTGCCCGGGAAGAACCACTGGTAGCCGAGCAGCGTGCGCAGGTTGGCGAAGGCCTGCCAATCGTCGCCGGGCATGCGCCGGCGCAGCGACCCCTTGCCGTGCACCACCTCGTCGTGCGAGAGCGGCAACACGAAGTTCTCATGCCCGTGGTAGAGCATGGCGAAGGTGAGCTCGTTCTGGTGGTAGCGCCGGTGGATGGGGTCCCGGCCGAAATAGCCCAGCGTGTCGTGCATCCACCCCATGTTCCACTTGAGGGTGAAGCCAAGCCCCCCGATCCACGGCGGTCGGGACACCATCGGCCACGAGGTGCTCTCCTCGGCGACGGTGACCACGCCGGGGAACTGGACGCCCACGTGGTGGTTGAAGCGACGGAGGAACTCCACGGCCTCGAGGTTCTCGCGACCCCCGTACCGGTTGGGGATCCACTGGCCCTCCTTCCGCGAATAGTCGAGGTAGAGCATCGACGCCACGGCGTCCACGCGCAGGCCGTCGACATGGTAGCGCTCGCACCAGCTCAGGGCGTTGGCGATGAGGAAGTTGGACACCTCGTGACGGCCGAAGTTGAAGATCAGCGTGCCCCAGTCCTGATGCTCGCCCTGGCGCGGGTCCTCATGCTCGTAGAGGGCCGTGCCATCGAAGCGGGCCAGGGCCCAGGCGTCCTTGGGGAAGTGCGCCGGAACCCAGTCGATGATCACGCCGAAGCCCGCCGTGTGCAGGGCGTTGATGAGGTGTTGGAGGTCCTCCGGCGTGCCGTAGCGGCGGGTCGGCGCGTAGAAGCCGGTGACCTGATACCCCCAGCTCGGATAGAAGGCATGCTCGGCCACCGGCATGAGTTCGACATGGGTGAACCCGGTGGTGCGCAGATACTCGATGAGCGGCCCGGCCAGCTCCCGGTAGCCCAGGGATTCGCTGGCGGACTTCTTCTTCCACGAGCCGCCATGCAGCTCGTAGATGCTCATGGGCGATCGCAAGGGATCCCGCTGCCGGCGGCGTTCCATCCAGGCCCCGTCGGTCCAGGCAAACCGGCCGGTGTCGCAGACCACGGCCGCCCGCTGCGGGGGCAACTCGAAGGCCGACCCCATCGGGTCGGTGTTGACCTTGAGCCCCCCCTGCGCATCGACCATCTCGAACTGGTACAAGGCCCCCTCGCGCACCCCGGGGATGAAGATCTCCCAGACGCCACTGGAACCGAGTTGCCGCATGGCATGGCGACGGCCGTCCCATCCGTTGAAATCGCCCACCACCGACATCCTGCGCGCACTCGGGGCCCAGACGGAGAAGGCCACTCCGGCGACACCGTCCAGGATGAGCACCCGCGCACCCAGGGCCTCGTACAGCCTCAGGTGATTGCCTTCGCCGAAGAGGTGGAGGTCGTTGTCCGACACGGTGGGCCAGAACGAATAGGGATCGCGCCCCTGCGACACGGACCCGTCGGCCCACTGGACTCGCAGGTCGTAGGCATAGACCTGGGAGGTCGATCGTTGGACCCCTTCGAAGACGTCGGACGAATCCAACCGCAACAAGTCGAAGGTCGGCTGCGAACGGTCGTGGACCGGGACCACCTGGACGGCCACCGCCCCCAGGATCAGCGCCCGGCCCACCAGACCGGTCCCATCGCCCAGCGGGTGCAGCCCGAGCAGGGTGTGGGGTGAGCGGTGGATCAGGCGCGTCAGGCTGTCCAGTTCCGACGGCGTCAACAACATGCCCCCGAGTAAAGCCCGCATGCCGGGCGCGAGGAATGCCAAAGTCCGCCGTATCCCCTCCTGGAAAACCCTACGGCGCCGGCGGAGTCTGGCCCGTCGGTATCCATCCTGCAGGCGTCGAGCCATCGGCGACCCACACGCACGGGGGATGGGGGGCCCCGGGGACAGGCTGCTCGCCGGCCGTATCGGTTGCCAACGCTGCGGAGACGCCGGACGATCCGGCCATGTCGCAGACGGTTCGCCTGACGGGCTTGGTGGTGTACCCGGTGAAATCCGCGCGGGGCATCGCGCTGACCGAAGCCCTGGTGACTCCGCACGGGTTGGCCCATGACCGGGAGTGGATGGTGGTCGATGAGGCCGGCCGATTCATCACCCAGCGGCAGACCCCGCGGATGGCCCTCATCGAGACCACCCTGACCGCCGAGGCGCTGGAACTGCGCGCCCCCGGGCTGGAACCGCTCACGATTCCCCGGTTTCGAGCACCCGGCAGTCCGTTCGAGCCCACGATCCCGGTCACCGTCTGGCGGCACGCGACCCAGGCCCTCGACGAGGGAGACCGGGCGGCGGCCTGGTTCAGCGAGTTCCTCGAACAGCGCGTGCGATTGGTCCGCTGGGATCCCACGCGGCGCCGCCTGAGTTCCAGGGAATGGACCGGGTCCCGGGAGGCCGAGAACTACTTCAGCGACGGCTACCCGTTCCTGGTGGCCTCCGAGGAATCCTTGGCCGACCTCAACCACCGCATCGGCGGAGGCTCGGATCTCCGGATGGACCGGTTCCGACCGAACCTCGTCATCGCCGGCGGGGGCGTGGGCTCCGAGGACCAGGGCACCACCCTCCGCTCCGGGGCCGTCGAGTTCGCCCGGGTGAAACCCTGCATCCGCTGCGTGATGACCACGACCGACCAGGCGACCACCCGTCGCGGCCCGGAGCCCTTGCGCACCCTCGCCCGCTACCGCATGGACCCACGCTTCGATTCGCCACTCTTCGGTCACAACCTGATCCTCAGCCGCGGGGCCGGCACCACCCTGCGCGTCGGCGACACGCTCGAGACGTTCTGATCCGACTTCGGGAGAACGCGGGCATTCCCGGGACATCCCACGGGACATCCCCAACCCATCCGAGGCGATCGGCCGGATCGAACGCCGACAGGCGGTGGACTCCGGGCCGCGCCCCCATCGGCGTGGATCCCGGATGGATCCAGCGCCCACGATCGCAGGCCTCGCTCGAGGCTTGCCGGCCGGACCTGAAACCCGACCCTTGCGGCAATTCCATGCACCGGTTCCACCGCCCCCTGCCCCTGCGCCGCGCGAGGCCGCTGGTTCGCCTGCTCGCCCTCCTGCTCGCGCCTTGCGTCACCGGCGGCTCCGCCTTCGGCCAAGGCTCGCCCGCCCAGACGTCGCCAACTCCCGGCCAAGCGGCCCCCCTCGCACTGGGCCGCGACGACACGCTGGTCTTCCACGGCAATTCGCTGGTCGAACGCCTGCTCGAGCACGGCGAGTTGCAGGCCTGGATCCATCTGGCCGACACGAACCGGCCGGTGCATTTCCGCAGCGTCGCCTGGACCGGAGACGAGGTCGGGCACCGTCTTCGGGCCGAGGGCTACGCCGACCACATGAAGTCCCTGCTGGCCCTGTGGCCTGCGCGCGTGGTGGTGATCGGCTACGGGATGAACGAGGCCTTCGCCGGCCCGAAGGGCCTGCCGGAGTTCCGCTCGCACCTGGAGGTGCTGCTCGGCCAACTGGAGCGATTGCACCCCGACGCGCGACTCGTGGTGCTATCGCCCACCGCGGTGGAGGCTGGCCATCCCGGGCCCAAGGCCGCGGATCGGAATACCGACCTCGCCCTGTATTCCCAGGCCCTCCGCGAGGCCGCAACCACCCACCGGGCGCGGTTCGTGGACGTGTTCAACCCGAGCCGGGAGGCCTTCGCGCGGGCCCGGGCGCCACTGACCACCGACGGGCTGCACCTGAACGACGCCGGGAACCGCCTCATCGCCCGGGTCGTCGCCGAGGCGATCGTCGGTGGCCCGGCGCTGGCCACGGTCGGCCCCGCCCGCCTGAAGGAGGTCGCGGCCGCCTCGTCGCAACTGGCCGAGTTCGTGGCCGAGGTCGTCCGGCCGAAGAACGGCATCCTGTACTACGGCCAGCGCAAGCGGGCCGAGGAGCGGGAGGCGGAGATCCCCCTCTACCTGGAACGCATCGAGAAGGCCGACGCCCTGGTGCAGCAGATCGCCACCAGCCCGGTGGCCCGCTTCGCCGACGCGCCCTTCATCGCCCTGGCTCCGCCGCCCGTGCCGCCTTCGGGCGGATCGACCCACAGCGTGGGCATCGTGAAATCGCCTGCCGAGATGCAGGCGGGATTCCAGGTCGCCAGCGGTTACGCCGTGAACCTCTTCGCCTCGGAGGAGCGATTCCCCGCGCTGCGCGCACCGGTGCAACTCGCCTTCGACGCCCGGGGTCGCCTCTGGGTGGTCACCATGCCCAGCTTCCCGCACACGCTGCCGGGCCAACCCCGCGAGGATCAGCTCGTGGTGCTTGAAGACACCGACCGCGACGGTCAGGCCGACACGCTCACCGTCTTCGCCTCCGGGTTCGATGCGCTGGATGGCGTGGCCTTCACGGCCGACGGGGTGCTGGTCTCGGAGCAATCCCGGCACTGGCTGCTGCAGGACACCGATGGCGACGGCCGTGCCGACCGGAAGACCGAGTGGCTCCGCGGGCTCGACCTCACCGACTCGCATCACGGCGGCATGATGGCCACCGACCCCACCGGCGCGGTCTGGTTCAGCGACGGCGTCTTCCACCGCTCCCAGTTCGAGACGCCGTTCGGCCCGGTGCGCGGCGTCGACTCCACCACCTACCGACGCAACCCCCGCACCGGCCGCATCGATCCGGAATGGCAGAGCATCACGCCGAACCCGTGGAAGGTGACCTTCGACCGCACCGGCAACGTCTTCCAGATGTACGGCGATGGATTGGTCCTCGACGGACTGCCGCTGACCTGGACCCCGCTGGGCATCTACCACCCCTTCGCCCATGCGCAGACCGTGGGCTACGGCAAGGGCAGCGCCGCAGCCAGCGTCTCGAGCCCGAACTTCCCCGAAGAGTACCAGCAGGGCATGGCGTCGGCCGCCTGCATCGGGCCTTACGTGGTGTCCCTCACCCGGTTCGACTTCAGCCAGGGCATGGTCCGGGGCGGCGAACGGCTCGACCTGGTCTCCTCCAAGAACGCGGCCTTCCGACCGGTAGACGTGGAGTTCGGCATGGACGGCGCCTTGTACGTCTCGGACTTCAGCAGCGCCATCATCGGCCACGCCCAGCACCCGATGCGCGACGTGCGCTGGAACCATGACAAGGGGCGCATCTGGCGCATCGTCCACACCGCGCGGCCGGTGGTCCGCCAGTGGCCGAAGATCGAGGGAGCCCGGATCCCCGCCCTGCTGGACTTGCTCACCCACCGGCAGGACCTGGTCCGCAAGCACGCCCGCCTGGAGCTGTGCCGCCGTGGCCCCGCCGCCCTCAAGGCGCTGGACCGCTGGGCGGCCGCGCATGCAACCGACGCCCAGGCCCTGCTGGAGGCCGTATTCGTGGCCGATAGTTTCGGCGAAGTCCGCCCCACGTGGCTCGACTCCCTGCGCATGGCCGAATCGCCCCTGCACCGGGCCGCCGCCGTGCGCCTGACGCGCCAGCAGGCCGACCGGCTCGTGGGAGTGACCGACGTGCTGCAGACGGCCGCCGCCGACCCGCACCCCCGGGTGCAGATGGAGGCGGTGGACGCGGTGGCCCACCTGCGCCCGACGATGCCCGAGGTGGAGCGCGCCCTCGGGAGCCTCCCGCAGGTGGAGCCCCATGCCGACGTGATGCGCATGGTCGCCGACCTCCGCCACGGCACCCGTCCGGCCCGTGGTCGCAGCGTACCGGTGCTGGAGATCGCCCCCGGCACCCGGCTGCGGCACTGGCAATGGCTCGGGGCGCAGGGATCTTCCGAACCGCGCGCCTGGGATGCCGAGTCGCCCGACGGTTCCCGCACCGGAGCCGGCCTCTACCGGACCTTCCTCCGCAGCGACGTCGCACAACCGGCGACGCTGTCGGTGAAGCACGGCTTCTTGGACATCACCGTCAACGGTGTGCAGCGGCTCTCCCACGATTCGCAGTGGAGCAGCGAGCAGCAGGTCCAGCTCGACCTGCAGCCGGGCGTCAACCGCATCGAGGTGGCCTTCCGCAATCTGGGCGGGCGTCCTCCCGGCGTGTTCCTGTGCGATGCGCTCGGGGCGCCGCTGACGCACATCCAACGGGCCGACGACCCCGAGGCTTTGGTCCGACTGGCGCAGGCCTGGGACGCGGTCGAACGCAGTTCCGGCCCGCTGCTGCGGGTGCAGGCGGCGGCCGGCCTGCGCTTCGTGCCCCGCGAACTGCGCGTGACCGCCGGCTCCCCGGTGCGTCTGGTCTTCGAGAACCCCGACCTCATGACGCACAACCTGGTGATCGTGGCCGCCGGGTCGGCCGACGAGATCGGGGCGCTGGCCGACCGTCTGGCCGCCGACCCGCAGGGCATGGCCAAGGGTTACCTGCCCGTGTCGCCCAAGGTGCTCCACGCCACGCCACTGGTGAGCCCCCAAGGCCGCGCCGAGTTGAACTTCACCGCCCCGAAGACCCCGGGCCGCTATCCCTTCCTGTGCACCTTCCCCGGCCACTGGCGCCTCATGCGCGGCGACCTGATCGTGGAGTGAGATTCACGGTCCTGAGGACTCTGGTCCCCAGGACCATCGCCCAGGCCCCCTTCAGCGGGAGGACCGGATTTCGCCGTGGGGTTTCCACACCTCGCACAGGGGCCGGGGCGCGCGCTGCCAGCCTGGAGGCAACGGCTCGCCGGCCAACCGGTAGATGCGTTCGGGGCTTCCGGGGTTTTGGCACTCGTGCAGGGCGATGGTGCCCCGTCGGGGCGGAGCCTGGTTTGCCGGGGTCTCCCGCCACAGTTCCAATGGGCCGGAAGCCGAGTCGTCTTCCAACCTCCACGAGCCCATCCACCGATCCTTCCGTCGCTCGACCGACAGGCGGTACCGGTCGTTGAGGTAGACGACGTGCAACTCGAGGCGGCCGCGCTGCCACCGCCCCTCGGTCAGGTGGGCGAAACGGTAATCGGTGTCGGGATCGAAACGTGCCGACACGTTCGAGCCGTCCACCGCCAATTCGAGGGCGAAGCGGTGACGCGACCGATCCTCACGGACTGCCAACGCCTCCCATCGCCCCGCGACCTGGGCGGCATCGGACTCGGGGCGTGGCGGCCAAGCGAAAAAGACGGGGTCGCTGAAACTCTCCTGCCCCTTGCCCGGGATCCGGCGCAACTCGACGCGACCGTGGGTCTCGACAGCGAAGATCGGCACCAAGCCCGGCGGCGCGGTCTTCCCGGTCACGGCGCGGAAGGCGACCGGCCGGTTGCTGGCGGTGACCATCACCGGTGGACTTCCCGGCACCGAAGCGAACTCGAACCCACTCAAGGCAGCCGCCGGCACCTCGGCACTCGAAACCCTCGAAAACACCAGCCCACCGATCGCCCAGCAGGCGATCAGGGCTCGGAGCCTTCGCGGATTCCGGCTCATGACCGAGCGCGGCCGGGGCTCAATCATCGATGGTCTGGCCGACCAATTGGCGGAACTTCCAACCGGTGTTGTCGTCACCGCCCTGGGTTTGCTTCATGAGCACACCGAGGATCCGCTCCTTGGGGTCGGCGAAGTATTGCGTGTTGAAATACCCGCCCCAGTCGAAGGTGCCTGCGCTGCCCTCGCCACCCCGGGTCTGTCCCTGCTCGGTGACCACGCCGAAGGCCAGGCCATGGTGCTTGTCGCCGCCGCCGAAGAGGTTCTTGGCCACCTGCTCGCGCATGATCATATCGATGGTCGTGCGGCTGAGGAACCGCTTACCGCCCAGCTTGCCGCCATTGAGGTACATCTGCAGGAAGGTCGCGTAATCGAGTGCCGTGCTGCACAGGCCGGCACCGCCCGAGAAGAACGACTTCGCGCCGGTGATCGGGTAGTTCGGATCGTAGAAGGTCACCGGGTAGCGGACCCACTTGCCGCCCTCGGGTTTCTGGACGGCCACCAGTCGACCCGCCTTCTCGGGCGGCAGGTAGAAGCCTGTGTCCTTCATGCCCAGCGGCCCGAAGAGTCGCTTCTGCAGGAACACATCGAAGGGCATCCCAGAGACCACCTCGATGAAATAGCCCAGCACGTCGAGCCCCTCGCTGTAGGTGAACTTCTCGCCCGGGTGATGGTGCAGCGGCAGCTTGGCCAGGCGCAGCACGCTCTCGCGGATGGTCACGGGCTCCGTGGTGAAGAGGTCCACCACGCCGGCCTTGGCGTAGAGCTTCTTGAAGCGGGCGTCGCCGTCGATGACGCCGTACCCGAGGCCCGAGGTGTGGGTGAGCAAATCCCGAATGGTCATCTCGCGCTTGGCGGGCTCGCCGGTCCAGGTGCCGTCGGCCTCGTTGTAGGTCTTGAGCACCTGGGGCTTCTTGAACTCCGGGATCCAGTTCGACACCGGATCATCGAGCCGGAACCGCCCCTCCTCCCAGAGCATCATCACCGCGGTCGAGGTGATGGCCTTGGTCTGCGACGCGATGCGGAAGATGTCGTCGCGTTTGAGGGTCCGGCCCGCCTCGTTGTCGGCCATGCCGAAGGCCTTGTGGTAGACCACCTTGCCATCGCGGGCCACCAGCGCCACCGCGCCGGGAATGCGCCCTTCACGGACGGCCTGCTCGCAGACGGCATCGATCCGGGCCAGTCGCTCGGGCGACACCCCCGCCTTCTGCGGCGCCCCCTCCCGCAAGGCCGGCGACTGTCGCACCGAAGCCGCCTGGGCCACGGCCTCCGGCACGCCCGCCGCCACCGCCGACACGGCCAGGCCCAACACCACCACACGGCCACTAAAGGCGAACGCATCGAAGATCGAGATCGGTTTCATGGGGGAATCGCGGAAAACAAGACGGATGGACGGGTCGATGAGGGATGATGGCATCGGAAGGTGGGTGGCCCCTAGAAAATCCACCAAACCCTGACCCGAGTGACAGGACCGCAAAAACTGCTCCAAGGGATGTGAGAGTTTCAGGCGCTGGTTGATGGTGGTTGGTTCGCTGCGGAAAGTCCATCTCCGGTGGAGGGAGGGCGGAGCCCGACCGGAGCCGGGGATGGACTTTGAGTCTTGGCGAAGGCCGCCGGGCTGAGATAGCCCAATCGGCTGTGCGGCCTGTGTCGGTTGTACTCCTGACGATAATCCCCAATGACCACCCGGGCTTCGGTCAGCGTATGGAGCTGCTCCCGGTTCAGGCATTCGTCCCGGAAGCGTCCGTGGAAGCTCTCCACGAAGCCGTTCTGCCATGGACTGCCTGGTTCGATATACAGGGTCCGGACCCCGCTTTCCTTGAGCCAGCCTTGGACGATGTTGGCGATGAACTCCGGCCCGTTGTCGCTCCGCAGGTAGGACGGGGCTCCGTGCTCCTGGATGGCCTTCTGGAGCCATTCCAGGACGTCCTGGGACCTTAGTGCACGATCAGCCCGCAGCACGTGACACTCCCGCGTGTACTCGTCCAGGATCGTCAGAATCCTCAAGGCCCCGCCCCTCACGGTCGCGTCCGCGATGAAGTCCCACGTCCAGACGTGGCCACGGTGCAGCGCCTGCGTCGGCAATCCGGTCGAAACCCCTCGTCGTGCGACCTTTCGGCGCGTCGGCGGCACCCTCAGGCCCCCGTCTCGGCGCCATCGTTGCACCAGCCTCTTGCCTACCTTCCAGCCTTCCTGTCGTAGCAACGCTGCGACACGCCGGTAGCCATACCGCGGATGCTTTGCCGACAGCTCGGCCAGACGGCGGTGCAGCGCCTTCCTCGGCTCGCTGAGCTCTCTTCCTCGGTACCGCCAGGTCGACCGGGCTAGCTTCAGCATCCGGCACCCAGCCCGGATCGAGCAGACCCCGTCCTGACTCAACCGCTTCACGTGATCCCGGCGTGTCGCCGGGCTCAGAGCTTTTTTTCGCATACGGCCTCCAAGACACGGTTCTTGAGCAGTGACTCCGCCAGCATCTTCTTCAACTCGCTGTTCTCTCGTTCCAGCTCCTTCAGCCGTTTGGCCTCATCCACCCCCATCAGTCCGAACTGCTGACGCCACCGGTGGTAGGTTGCCTCAGAGATGTTCCTCTCCTGGCA
>Ga0194129_10009441_pt1 | contig 10932 bp, 9 predicted proteins | sample TA2KigCa35mmetaG_FD_150862 | JGI IMG/M metagenome (GOLD analysis project Ga0194129, IMG submission 150862) | Freshwater microbial communities from Lake Tanganyika, Tanzania - TA2015038 Kigoma Deep Cast 35m | ecosystem: Environmental > Aquatic > Freshwater > Lake | place: Tanzania: Lake...
GGCTCGAACGATCAACGTTAAGCCGCCTGGCCAGAACTTCTCACAAAGTTTCGTCGCTGAATCAGACACTTCAAAGCCCAAAGTGCTTATCAGGGCTGGTTCAGAAATAAGAACTGGAATCGGTAAATCTCGTCCTCGCCCTTTTGCGTCTCTGATGCCACTGGTGCCGATATTTGAGAATGCATCAGCACCCAGCCCGTAGACGGTGTCGGTTGGAAACACCACAAGGCCGCCACCACGTGCTGCGTTTGCTGCGGTACTTAACGCAGTCGCTTTTGTTGAAGTGTCACCTAGGTCAAAAAATTGAGCACTCATTTGCGAACGGCAGTGGTGAACCTTGGTTTGGCGTTCAAATCGAGCCGATCGTTTACATCATGAAAGTTACCACTGTCTTTGACCAGACCGGGCACCCCGCTTGTGCCCGCACCTACCCCTTGCTCGTCACCGTGCTCGATCACGAGCAGCCCCCCCGACTTAAGCAGTTCAGCCGCGTTAGCGATCACTGCTCGAGTCACATCTAGCCCGTCTGCCCCGCCATAGAGCGCTAACGGTGGGTCGTAGTTAGCCACCTCTGGTTCTCTGGGTTGGGCTTGGTCTGGTACGTAAGGGGGGTTCGAAATGACTAGATCCACGTCGCGAACAAATGTTGGCGCCCAGTCACTGATTGGCTGCGTGAAGTCTGCTGCCTCAACAACTAATGTCGAATTTGCTTTTTCAATTTGAGCCAAATGTGCGGCAATGTTTTTCTCGAGCCAAGTAATCGCTTCACCGGATTTCTCAACTGCCACTACGTCAAGGTGACCGCACTCAACGGCCAAAGAAATAGCGATTGCCCCGCTACCCGAACCTAAGTCGAAGACCTTTGCCCGCTGGTGGTCTGCCACTTGCTGCTTCAAATGACGTAAGGCCGCTTCAACCGGTAGTTCTGTCTCTGGTCGCGGAACGAACACCCCAGGGCCTACCTCTAACTCGATGTGGCGAAACGGCGCTATACCTGTGATGTGCTGCAGTGGAACCCTTTTCGAACGCGTGGTTATCAATTCCGAGAATTTGCGATTCTCGCGCTCACTTAGGTGCTTGCCGAGGTCTAACCGACCTCGCGGTACTTGCAAGAGCAGGCACATCAAAGCTTCAGCATCATGGCGCCCGCTCGGCACGCCAGCACTCGTCAACCGGCGCTCTGCGTCGACTAACGCCTCACGAACTCGCAAACTCAACTGATGTTTGCGTCTGCCATACGGGCTGCAGTCTCAGCCTGAACTAGAGAATCGATCACGTCGATTAGGTCGCCTTCGAGCACCTGATCGAGATTATGGGCCTTAAACCCCGTCCGGTGGTCACTGATTCGGTTCTCAGGAAAGTTATAGGTGCGGACTCGTTCACTGCGATCGACCGTTCTCACTTGCGATTTACGCGAGGCAGAATCTTCGGCTGCACGGGCCGCCTCGGCCTCGGCTAACAATCGAGATCGCAGAATTCGCATAGCCTGCTCGCGGTTTTGCAGCTGGCTCTTCTCGTTTTGGCAACTGACCACGATCCCCGAAGGTAGGTGAGTTATTCGCACAGCTGAATCAGTGGTGTTGACACTCTGGCCACCGGGCCCAGAAGATCGAAAAACATCGACGCGAATGTCTTCGGGGTTGACCTTGATGTCAATTTCTTCTGCTTCTGGCATCACTAATACACCTGCGGCTGAAGTGTGAATACGACCTTGCGACTCTGTAACCGGCACACGTTGAACGCGGTGCACCCCTGCCTCGTGTTTTAGATACGCGTAAGGCGCTTTACCTGGCTCAGGATTGCCACGAGATTTGACGGCGACAGCCACATCTCGGTAACCGCCAAGATCTGATTCTTCGCTTTCAATGACCTCGGTCTTCCACCCCATCTTTTCTGCGTAGCGCAGATACATTCGTAAAAGATCGCCAGCAAACAGCGCCGATTCGTCGCCACCCTCACCGGCTTTAATTTCAAGGATCGCGTCTTTCTCATCAAGAGGGTCACGAGGAATCAACAGCGTCTTAAGCCGCTCTGAAAGCTCGGATATGCGGCCTTCTAACTCTTCGACCTCACCCTTAAATGAGTTGTCAACTTCGGCTAGTTCATTGGCAGCCACTAAATCGGCTTGGGCAGAAGTTAAGTCTTGCCACGTTTGAACTATCGGACGAAGTTGTGAGTGCCTGCGACCTGCTGCGCGTGCCTTTGCTTGATCGGCATGAATTGCCGGGTCTGAAAGTTGTTTTTCTAACTCGGTTAATTCATCAGCAAGGGCAGAACAGTTATCGAACATGGCTCAACTCTCGCGCTTGCCGTACCTCTTTTCGAACTTCGATACGCGCCCACCGGTGTCGAGAATCTTTTGCTTTCCGGTGTAGAACCCATGGCTCGCAGACGAAATTTCGACGTCGATTACTGGGTAGGTGTTGCCGTCCTCCCACACGACGGTCTCTTCGCTGTTTGCAGTTGAACGCGTCAAGAACGCGAAATCCGCACTTCGATCGCGAAAGACGACCGGGTGGTAGTCGGGGTGAATGCCCTCTTTCATGTTCTTTCTAGTCCTCTTCTTCGCCGTTGGCAGCAGGTGTGGTCTTTTGTACCTGCATTAAGAACTCAAGGTTCGTCTTGGTGTCCCTCAATTTAGTCAGCAGCAGCTCGATCGCCTGCTGGGGCTCTAGGGCGTGCAAGACGCGACGAAGCGTCCAGACGATCTTGAGTTCTTCGGGGGCAAGCAGGATCTCTTCTTTTCTAGTACCCGATGCGTCCACATCAACGGCCGGGAAGATGCGCTTGTCGGCCATACGACGGTCGAGCTTTAGCTCCATGTTGCCCGTGCCTTTGAACTCTTCGAAGATGACCTCGTCCATTCGCGAGCCGGTTTCGACCAGGGCGGTTGCAATCACCGTCAGCGACCCGCCGTCTTCGATGTTTCTGGCAGCGCCGAAGAACTTCTTCGGGGGGTAAAGGGCCGCGGAATCAACACCACCAGACAGGATTCGCCCGCTAGCCGGGGCCGAGAGATTGTAGGCACGACCTAGGCGAGTCATCGAGTCAAGCAAGACGACCACGTCATGCCCAAGTTCGACTAGTCGTTTGGCTCGTTCGATTGCCAATTCGGCTACTGAGGTGTGGTCTTCGGCAGGTCTGTCAAATGTCGAAGAGATGACCTCGCCTTTGACAGAGCGCTGCATGTCGGTTACTTCTTCAGGCCTCTCGTCGACAAGAACGACCATCAGATGAACGTCTGGGTTATTGGTGGTTATCGCGTTGGCGATCGCCTGAAGCACCATGGTCTTACCGGCTTTTGGTGGCGAGACGATTAACCCTCGCTGACCTTTACCGATGGGCGCAACTAGATCAATGACTCGGGTTGTCAAATTTGCAGCGTCGGTTTCTAAACGCAGACGATCTTGCGGGTAGAGCGGCACCAACTTGTTGAACTCGACCCGACTGCGAGCCTCTTCGATCGTCATGCCGTTGACGGTGTCAACGCGAGCTAGCGGGTTGTACTTACCGCGCCCTTCGCCTTCGCGATTCTGACGAACCATGCCGGTGATTGCGTCGCCCTTACGCAAGCCGTACCTGCGAACCAGGCCTAAGGAAACGTAAACATCGTTTGGGCTCGGCAAGTAACCGGAGGTGCGAACGAAGGCGTAATTGTCGAGTATGTCGATGATGCCTGCGACGGGGGCGAGATTTTCTTCGTCCAAATTGTCAGGGTCTATCTCTGGCTCTCGCCGACGTGGCGGACGATCGCGGTATCGGTCGCGATCACCTCTGTCTCTGTCTCGGTTGTCGCGGTCACGTCCATTACTTCTGCGCCTGCTTGGGCCGCGTGATTCGCGGGGCTCACGGTCATAAGGTTCAAATTCGCGATTAGAACTGCGAGAGCTCGGCTGATACGGCTCTTCGCCTGAGTAATCGACCTCTTCGACGGTCGTGGTTGTTTCAGTCACCTAACGTTGATGTCCTTCCAGACTTCTTGATTCCTGACAGTTTCTTGGTTTGCTTGTCAGGATTTTTGATTTAGCTAAATGGGTTTTGTTTCTCGCCGAGCAAATGGACTTCCGTCTGATCAGCCGACCCATCGGCTTGCAACGTGTGCAAATCTATCACAGCGGCTCGACTCGAGACCCCGAGAGGTCAACGCCTAGGGCCATGGTTTGAAAGTCGGGCCCGGCCAAATCGCCCACCTTTTGGGCCTCATTTGCCCCAACAAGGCAAATAAGACTCGGGCCCGCCCCAGAAAAGGCCGCGGCCACACCGGCAGCCCGTAGCCGGGTAAGCGCCTGGAAAGAAGCGGGCATCAACTCTCGGCGGTAGCTCTGGTGCAGAAAGTCCTGAGTCGCAGCAAACAGCAACGAACTGTCTTGGGTAAAGGCTGCAAGCAATAACGCACTTCGTGCTGCTTGTGATGCAGCGTCCTTAAGCGGTACTGACTCAGGCAGAACTGACCGGGCCTTTTTGGTCGAATTCGCCGACGCCGGCAAGCAAATCACCGGGGTTATCTCAGTCAGCACCGGCCAACTTTTCGAAGCGATCGTCGTCGCTTGGTCGTCGCCATTTCGATTCTGCCAAGAAAGCGTTAGGCCCCCGCCTAGACAAGCGGCGACGTTGTCGGGGTGGCCTTCGATTTCACTACCCAAAGAGATCAGGTCACTGGTGCTCAACTTTGAGTCGGCACCAGGTACTAGTTCGCAGGCCAACACCATGCCTGCACACGTGGCAGCCGCTGAAGAACCGAGGCCTTTACCGTGCGGTATTCGATTGGCGCAAACCAGTGCAACCCCGGTAGGGCTAACCCCTAAGACATCGAATGTTCGTGCCATCGCTTGGGCGACCAGATTTCGGTGATCGCGGGGCACGCCCTCTTGACCTTCACCATGTATATCGACAGCAAAACCCGGTTCGTCAACCACCTGGGCCACCACATCGTCATAAAGCCCAAGAGAAAGCCCGGCGCAGTCAAACCCGGAACCTAAATTCGCGCTTGACGCAGGAACTCGGACGCGAACCGGCGCACTCTTAAACGCGCCCTTCTGGGTTGGCTGCTTTCGGGTCGCCATTAGCTAAGCCCTAATGCTTCGGCAACTTGGCTAACTTTTGGTCTTACCCCTCTAGCTCGGGGCAACGTTCTTAGCGCTGTATCTGGGTCTTTTAACCCGTGGCCAGTAACTGTGCAGACAACCGTTTGCCCTTCGTCCAAAGCCCCTTTGTTTGCCATCTGAATCAGCCCCGCAACACTGGCGGCACTAGATGGCTCAACGAATACCCCTTCACGTCGAGACAACATCGAATAAGCATCGAGTATCTGGCCATCACTAACCGCGTCAATTACCCCACCTGATTCATCGCGGGCCGCCACGGCCGGCTGCCAAGACGCGGGGTTGCCAATTCGAATTGCGGTAGCCAAAGTTTTTGGTGAGCTAACGATTGCCCCCTGCACTATCGGCGCAGAACCGGCCGCTTGAAACCCCCACATGCGAGGTTTCGTGCGCGCCAAGCCCAATCTTTCGTATTCGCAGAAGCCAGCCCAATAAGCGGTGATGTTTCCCGCATTGCCCACCGGAAGACAATGAATGTCGGGTGCTCGACCTAGCACGTCGACGATTTCGAAAGCTGCCGTTTTTTGACCCGCGATGCGATCAGGGTTAACCGAATTAACCAACGCAACGGGGTAGTTAGCGGCCAAGTCGCGTGCGATTGCCAAACATTTATCGAAGTTGCCTCGCACCTGAATTAGCTTTGCCCCGTGCGCGACAGCTTGGGCTAATTTGCCCAAAGCGATACGACCTTTCGGGATCAGCACGGCACTGACTAACCCTGCGCGCGCCGCGTAAGCCGAGGCCGAAGCCGAAGTGTTGCCTGTCGAGGCACACAAAACCGCTTGCGCGCCGCTTTCGACGGCTTTCGAAATGGCAACCGTCATACCTCGGTCTTTAAACGACCCCGTCGGATTAGCCCCTTCGACCTTCAAATAGACATCGCAGCCGGTCATCTCGCTAAGACTTGTAGCGGGCAAGAGGGGTGTGCCACCCTCAAGCAAAGTAATCACCGGGGTCAGTTCGCTAACTGGCAGATACTTTCGGTACTCCTCTATAACCCCGCGCCAATTGCTCACTCGCCAGCTTCACCTTCGACCCTCATCACGCCACGCACGCTCTTGACTGAATCCAGCCCTTTCAGGGCGTTCACAGTTGCGGCAAGCTTTGCCTGACTCGCCTTGTGGGTGCGCACCACTAAAGAGGCATCGACGCCTTCACCGTCTTGGCGCACCACTTGTATTGACACGTCATTGGCGGCAAACACGCTCGCAATCTGCGACAGCACACCGGGTTTGTCTGCAACTTGTAAACGAATCAAATAGCGAGTTTCGGCCTGGTCGGCTGGCAACGTGGGTAACTCAGCGTAAATGGACTCACCCACACCTCGCCGACCGGCAACCTTGTTGCGCGCCACCGCCACCAAGTCACCGACTACTGCCGATGCGGTTGGCGCCCCACCTGCGCCCCGGCCGTAGAACATCAACTCGCCAGCAGCTTGCGCTTCTACGAACACGGCATTAAACGAATCACGAACGCTTGCCAACGGGTGGCTTCTCGGCAGCATCGCAGGGTGAACTCGAACCAAGATGCCCTCGTCGCCCTTTCGCTCTGCAACCGCTAGAAGTTTGATGACGAAACCCATGTCTTTAGCCGCCTGGACATCTGCGCTTGTGACGTTGGTGATTCCTTCGACTTCGACGTTATCTAGATTTACGCGACTATGAAAAGCCAGCTGAGCCAAAATCACTGCTTTGGCGGCAGCGTCGCGACCTTCGATATCAGCTGACGGGTCAGCTTCGATGTAGCCCAACCCTTTGGCGATTTCGAAGGCTTCATCAAAAGATGCGCTGCCCTCGTCCATCTTCGTCAAGATGAAGTTGGTGCTTCCGTTGACGATTCCCATGACCCGATCAATTCGGTCACCCACGAGAGATTCACGCAAAGGCCGCAAGAGAGGTATGGCACCAGCCACGCTCGCCTCGAAATAGAGATCTACTTCGTTCTCGGCTGCAGCGTCATGAAGTTGTGCGCCGTCTTTAGCGAGCAACTCTTTATTGGCCGTCACCACGCTCGCACCTTGTGACATGGCTTGCAGTAACAAACTCTTCGCAGGCTCTATACCGCCCATTACCTCGACGACAACGTCTGGCTTTTGATCAAGCAGACTCTTTGGGTCGTCCGTAATCAATGCCGCGGGCACACCGTCACGAGGTTTATTGACATGGCGAACTGCTACGCCAATGAGCTCCAAAGGCTCACCAACACGATTGGCCAGATCAGCCGATTGATCGGTGATTAGTCGTGCGACGTTAGCGCCGACGACACCAGCACCAAAAAGGGCTACTCGCACACTCATGGCTGAATTGTGCTAGTTGGGTTCTAGCGAAAGTAGGTCATCTATTGACTCTCGTCTCAAGATCACTTGCGCCTTGCCGTCGTTAACCCCAACTACTGCTGGACGAGGCAAATAGTTGTAATTGCTGGCCATCGATCGGCAATAAGCACCAGTAGCAGCAACTGCTAATAGGTCACCTGGGGCGAGGTCACTTGGCAACATCGCGTCTTTGACGACGATGTCACCGGTTTCACAATGTTTGCCGACCACTCGTGAGAGCACCAGCGGCGCACTCGATTTTCTCGAAGCGAGCTCGACGGTGTACTCGGCACCGTAAAGAGCGGTACGAATGTTGTCGCTCATCCCGCCATCGACAGAGACATAAGACCGGCTTTGGCCGTCGTCTAAAACCACTTGCTTAACGGTGCCAACTTCGTAGACAGTGATCATCGCGGGGCCGACAATTGCCCGGCCAGGCTCAACGGCAATTACTGGGTTAGGCAAGCGTTGCTCGGCAAAGACTTCGTGCACGATTTCTTGCAATTTAGCCGCCATCTCTTCGATGCTTAAGGGGTCATCTTCGGGCAAGTACGAAATGCCCATGCCACCGCCAAGGTTCAACATCTCTAGGTCGATGTTCTGGTCGCGGTGTAATTCGGCCGCGAAGTTAGCAAGCCGTCGAGCAGCTTCTGCAAACCCCGATGCATCGAATATCTGAGAACCGATGTGCACATGTAGCCCAACCAGATTCAAATTCGGCAACAGGTGGGCTCGCTTAACTGCTTCGAGTGCCACCCCGCCAGCTAGTGCAAACCCGAACTTCTGGTCTTCGTGCGCTGTGGCTATGTATTCGTGAGTATGGGCCTCTACCCCGGGGGTAACTCTGATCAAAACCGATTGCGTTATGCCCAGTTCTTCGCTCACGAATTGAGCTCGTGCTAACTCTTCGAATGAGTCGATTACCAACAAGCCCACTCGATACCCCAAGGCCTCACGAATCTCGCGGAGTGATTTGTTGTTACCGTGCATGATCACTTCTGATGGGCTCACATTTGCCCTCATCACTACGGCCAATTCACCACCCGTGCAGACATCAACACCCAACCCGAGCTCGCTCACCCACTTGAAAACCTTTACGCTTGCAAACGCTTTGCCCGCGTAAAACACGCGTTGGTACTGACGTTTAAAAGCGCTCGCGCGTTCAAGAAAATCGACTTCGTCAAGAACAAATAAAGGGGTTTGAAATTGATCAGCTAAATCGCGAACGTCACACCCGCCGACACTCATGACCCCGTCGCCGTCACGAGTCATAGTCGTTGGCCAAATGGTTTGGGCTTGCTTCACTGGCCAAACGCTAACGGCGGTAGACCCCCCATATCGAAAGCGCGCCAACCGCCAAGAGCGTTACGGCAATGAACACAAAAACTTGGCCTACACCGAACCCCTCAGTCGCTACACCGGCAACCAAGTAACCAAGCGGTGGGGCAATGCTGAAAAAGGCAACTTGGATCCCGAATACGCGGCCTTGCAAACCAGGGCGGATTCTGGTTTGAACCAGTGTGTTCAGCAAAGGTTGCATCGGGCCCCATGCGAGGCCCAAGAGGCCGCCGAGTGCGATGAACAACCCGGCTTGGGGCAAAGACGACATCGCAAACACGATGGCACCCGATGCGAGCAAGCAAAGAGTGAAAATCGTTCTTGCAGAAAGCACCTTATATATGGACGCAAATAACAGCGCCCCAACAGTTGCACCCGCACCGAGGGCAGTAAGGATCAATCCAAAAACTTGTGGCAAGTCTTGCCCTTCAAAATACGTTGGCAACAGGACGCCTTCGACGGGCAAGTACACGCCCGCTAACACGATGATGCTTAAGGTCATCCAACTCAAGAGCTTGTCTTGCCAAAGTGCTCTGACCCCGTCCTTTAGGTCATGCCAGATGCCAAGTTCGCGTTGGGTCGGCGTCATAACGGTGGAGGTAACCGGCAGAAGCACCATTAGCAAAGCCGCGAGTACGAACATTGCGGTTGCCACAAAAAATGGCGGAATAAGGCCGAAGTTTGCGATGAGCAACCCGGTTGCCGCTGGGCCTAAAACGAATGCAGAACCAAAGACAGCTTCGTGAATCGAGTTCAAACCGGGCACACTCATCTGGGCTTTGGATGCCACGTTGGGTATCAAGGTCTTTCGCGCCGTAAAGCCTGCTGGGTCAAACGTCGCGCCCAATGTGGCAAGCGCGATAAAAACCAACAAGTTCGAAGACCCGCTCCATAGCACTATCGGGAAGAGCAATACTGAAATAGCCGATAGCGCGTCACTACCAATTGAGACTCGCCTTGCACCAATGCGATCTGCAAGAGCGCCAGCCAAAATCGTGACTGCCACAGCTGGGGTGGTTGCCACCGCGATAACCAGTCCAGCTTCTGCCGGCGAATCGCGATTGGTGAGCACCAACCACGGAATCAAGAGCAGCACCATCGAGTTCGCTAGCGAGGACAAGAAGTTTGATGCCTGCAAAAAGAGGACGGGGGCAAGCCGGTTCATCTAGGCGTTACATCTTTTCGGGCGCACTTACCCCGCAAAGTTCAAGTCCGTTAGCCAATGTTTGGCGAGCTGCCGCACATAGCCAAAGCCGGGCGACGTTAGTAGGTGTGGTTGGCTCGTCTGCTCCAGGTAACACTCGGCAGTTGTCATAGAAACGGTGGTAAGCGCCTGCCAGTGTTTCTAGATAGCGCGCAACTCGGTGCGGTTCGCGTAGCTCGGCTGCTGTCGCAACTACCGACGGAAACTGCTCTAACACGCCAAGCAAGCCACGTTCTGGTTCTGAGGCCAACAAGCTGGGTTCAAATTCGCTTTCTCGCCAATTGATTCCGCGTTCGTTGGCAATGCGTAACACCGAGGCGATTCGCGCGTGGGCGTACTGAACATAAAACACTGGATTGTCATTCGTGTGCTTGACCAGCAACTCAAGATCTAGCGTCATTGAAGAATCGGCTGGGGAACGAATCAGTGCGTAACGGGCTGCATCTACGCCAACTTCTTCTACTAACTCGGCCAAAGTGACCATGGTGCCTGAGCGCTTTGAGAGCTTTACCTCTTCGTTGCCGCGCACGATTTTTACAAGCTGGCCGATCAGCACTTGCAAACTCAAGTCCGGGTCGTCGCCAAAGCAAGCGGCCAGGGCTCTCAGGCGGCCTATGTAGCCGTGGTGATCTGCGCCTAGTAGATAGATGACTTTGTCAAAACCTCGCCCACGCTTGTCTAGGTAATAGGCCGTGTCCGAGGTGAAGTAGGTGAACTCGCCATCTGATTTACGCAGCACACGGTCTTTGTCATCACCGAAGTCAGTGGTGCGAAGCCAAGTAGCACCGTCTTTTTCGTAAATGACCCCGCGATCTCGCAGGCGAGTAAGGGCCTCGTCCACTTTTCCAGAATCATGAAGCGAGCGCTCTGAAACCCAGCGATCGAAAGTCGTTCGAAAAATGGCGAGGGTTTGCTCTTGCTCTTCTCGCTGGCGCGTGATGCCTTGTTCTGCATATTCGGCTAACTGCTCTTCC
>Ga0194129_10009445_pt1 | contig 10929 bp, 8 predicted proteins | sample TA2KigCa35mmetaG_FD_150862 | JGI IMG/M metagenome (GOLD analysis project Ga0194129, IMG submission 150862) | Freshwater microbial communities from Lake Tanganyika, Tanzania - TA2015038 Kigoma Deep Cast 35m | ecosystem: Environmental > Aquatic > Freshwater > Lake | place: Tanzania: Lake...
AGTATAGATGAGAACGAGAACGAGAATGAGAACGAGAACGAGAACGAGAACGAGAACGAGAACGAGAATGAGAATGAGAACGAGAACGAGAATGAGAATGAGAACGAGAATGAGAATGAGAACGAGAATGAGAATGAGAACGAGAATAAAAAATCAGAAAAGAAAAAGAAAAAAGAAAAGAAACATTATTTTGAACACTATATCAGACAAATATTGAATATTGTATTACCATCTAGAGATATAACTAAAGATGCTAAAAAACAATTAAATCAACTTTGTTTAATAACTTGTAAAATTATAACTCAAAAAATAAAAAATATAGTAAGATCTAATAATAAAAAAACAGCTAGTGAGATTGACGCTGAAACTTCAATATGTCTTACTTTTACAGGAGAATTATTAGAAAAATGTAAAAAAGAAGGTTCTAAATCTTTAAATAATTATAAGAATTATATTAAAACAGACGAATTGAAAAAAATATCAAGAAATGATAAAGCAGAAATATTAATATCGCCAAGTTTAATTCAACAAATAACAAAAAATAACGATTTGAATATTAATTCAAACTTACATGTATTTTTAGCAGGAGTAATTGAATGTTTTATAAAAGAGATACTTTTAAGAGCAGATCTTGTTGATAAAAATAAAGAAGATAAAGGTGTAAGAATAACTATAAGCGATATAGAATCTGGAATAAAAAATGATAATGACTTGAGTTTATTTTTAATTAAAAATAACATTTATTTTTTGAATTCAAATACAACTTTTTTTATACATCCAGAAATGATTAAAAGAGATGGAGAAAAAGATAAAAAAACAATTAAAAATATTTCAAAAATTCAAGAAACAAATGATCATGTAATGCCAAAATTATTTTTTGAACAAAAAATCAAAAATCAAATGTATAAAAAACATCCAGATATAAGATTTAAAAAAGATTGTTTTTATAATTTACAAGATCATATAGAAAAATGGATTATTGACATATTAAAATATTCTAATATGTTGACTATTTATTCTAAAAAAAGCAGAGTATCAGCAAATGATATAGATATGGTATTATCTATCATGGATAAAAAAATGCCAAATTTTATAATAAATAATACTTAAAGTATATATCATTTAAAATAAAATGTCATATCGTTATGCTATACTTATGGAAACAAGTGGCCGTGAATTTGAATCATGGTATAATTTTATAAGATACGAAGGAAACGAAGAAGCTCTTGAACACCTTGAAAAACAATTAGGTAAAGTTGATTTTTATGTTCTAGGAGAACTTAGTACATTTGATTTAGAACTAGAGCATTTAGTAAGCGAAGAAACTGCGAGACAGATGTGTATGGTCGACTTGAATGCATACATGTTTCATAGAAAATTTAATGGAAAACTCGAAAAAATTGATTTTGGGTTTTCACGACGTGATGATAATGAAGATAAAATCGAAAAGGTATACGACAAAATCGGAGATGGAGACATTGATAAATATATAGACGAAGAAGAAGACTTTAGTGATGAAAATGAAATAGTTGACGACGATGAAGACGAAGATGATTCTAAAGAAGAAAAAGAATCTAATGTTTCTAATGGTAAACAATTAACATCTTCTCCTTTATCTGCTTCATCTAAAACACCATCTCCCAAAAAGAAAAATTCCAGGTCTCCTCGTCGACGTTCTAGATCTCCGCGTAAAAAAGATTATGATCTAAAAAAGAAAAAGTAACTTTTTGATTTTTTAGATTTTTAAAATTTATAATATAAATTTTAAAATAAAAATAAATTCAGAAATTTATAAACATAGTAATATCATGAGAATTTGCATTATAAGATTCCATTATATTTTCACAATTGAATAAATAAACATAAGACCAAATATTAACTTCCCATATTATATATTCATGTTTAATCATTTTTTCTAAAATAAAATTATTAACATTTTCAGAAAATATCAAAAGAGCATCTTTGCTTCCGGATAAAATGCCTCCTAAAAATAACCAAGATGGATTATTTTTGATTGGATGATCTGAAAAAGAATCTAATTCTAAATAATCTTTTCTATTATCTTTAATAGAATACCAATCTATCCAGTTTTTAAATGTAGGAAACTTTATTTTATAACCATTATATTTAGCTATCTTTAACATTGAATTATAAAAATCGTTATATTCTTCTTCTTTTATTATTTTTAAAATTCCAAAATCAATCCATGTATAATTTGTATAATCTGTATTTTTTATAGAATCCTCTAAAAAGTAAGTTTTGCTAATGATTAATTTAAAAAAATTATATGTATCTTTTAATAAATTCATACTATTATTTTTTGGCATTTTTATTTTGTTTAATTCTATTTTATCTAGTAATTTTGAAATTATCAAGTCTTCAAAATTAATTATTTTTATTTTAAGATTTTTAAAAGTTAAAAATCTTTGATTATATTTATCATATATACTCTGATCAATATACATAATAAAATTAATATTATCACTATCATTTTTAAACATATTAATCATTTTGAGACCCATATCAATATAAAATTCACTCTTGATAGATCTGTCTTCTTTTTTCTCTAGATCATAAAAACAAGTTACAAAAGTATGCATATTTTATGTATTTTATGTATTTTATATATTTATATATTTATATAATCTTTAATATTTATTCTTTTTTATAAAGAAATGAATCATCGTTAAATGGAGCATTCTGATTTGTTTTTGTAGCTACTCTTGAACAATTGCGCCCTGAATATGTTTTTTGTCCATAATCTTCATTTTCATCCCCTTTTCCTCCAAAACCATCAGACCAGTTTTCGCTTTTTTTACTATTTTTATATAAAAGTATCACCTGAAAAAGGATATTTATCAATAATAATATGCCTAATAAAACTTCAGCTTGTAACATATTTTATATTAATGACGATAAATTATAAAAATGAAATTTTAAAAATATATCAATATATTTAAATCGAAAATGTCAAAGAATTCAAAAACTTCAAAAGCCTCTAAAGTTAAGATCGTTAAAGATGATGATCTTTCTAATCTCTCTAATATAGAACAGGCGTCTATTATCTCTAACGTGTCGACTTCTAAATCTTCAAAACCTGTTTATGTATCAATGGACCAAAGAACTCATATTTTACATCGTCCTGATATGTATATTGGTTCTATTAAAAATACAGAAGTAGAATTCTATGGTGCATATATTGATGAATATAAGGAAAATGAAGAAAATAAAGAAGAAAATAAAGAAAACGAAGAAAAATCTCCGAAAAAAGTAGTAAAAGATGAATCATTTAAACCTAATATGGATAAACTTCATATCTGTAAAAAAGTAGGAAAAATAAATTTTGGTCTTCATAGAATTTTCATCGAAGTACTATCTAACGCAATAGACAATGTTTGGAGAAGCTTAAATAGCGATACTAAAAGTACTAAAATCAAAGTAGAAATCGACGAAGAAGGTCGAATTTCTGTTTGGAACGATGGAATGTCTATTCCAGTAGAAATAAATACAGAAAGCGGACTTTACAACCCGGAACTTATTTTCGGAAAATTACTAACTTCAAGTAATTATGATGATAATGAAGAACGAATGACATCAGGAAGAAACGGTCTTGGATCAAAAGCGACATGCGTATTTTCAAAAGAATTTAATGTAAAACTTTTTGACCCAACAACAGGACACCAATATGTTCAAACATGGAAAAATAACATGGGTGAAAAGTCTCAACCTAAAATCACTTCTCCTAAACAGAAGAATGGATATACTCAAATTACATTTCTTCCTGATTATGAAAAGTTTGGAGTAAAATCTTTAAGCGAAGATATGAAAAGTTTATTTTTTAAAAACATTGTAGATACTGCTATGATAACGGGTCTAAATGTTTATTATAATGACGAAAAAGTTCCAGTAAAAACAATGAAAGATTATGCTTCTTTATATTATAAAGATGATTCAGATATGATTTTTATTGAAAGTCCTGATTCTAAAGTAGTATTTGCTGCTAATAAGAAGCCAGACGGATTTTCACAAATTTCATTTGTAAACGGAATTGAAACATTTCACGGAGGAGTACATGTAGATTCATGGTCTAATGCTTTATTGAAACTTATTTTAGATAAAATTAATAGTACAATCAAAAAAGGAAATAATCTGTTGACTTTTAGAGATATCAGACCTTACTTTAAATTATTTCTAAATTGTAATTTAGTTAATCCATCTTTTACAAGTCAAGAAAAATCCTATCTTGGATCTCCTTCAGTTTTAAATCCAAGTGAATATATTCAACAAAAACATATCAATGCTATCCTTAAGTGGGATGTTATTCAAAATATTAAAGAAATGGTAAAAGGAAAGGAATTAAATGAACTAAAAAAGACAGAAAAAAAGAAAGGATTCAAAAAAATTGTAGGACTAGATCAAGCAAATCTTGCCGGGTCTAAGTATTCAGACCAATGCTCCCTAATTTTATGCGAAGGAGATTCTGCTAAAACATTTGCTGTAAAAGGAATTCAGACTGGAGTGGGATCTAAGAAAGGAAGAGATTATTTTGGAATTTATCCTCTTCGTGGAAAGTGTCTTAATGTTAGAAATTCAAATGTTTCTACAATTGCAAATAATCAAGAAATTTGTGATGTAATTCAAACTTTAAATTTAAGATACGGGGTTGACTATACTGACGATAAAAATTATGAAACTTTATGCTATGGACGAGTAATCATTCTAACAGATTCTGACGTCGATGGATATCATATTTGTGGTCTTTTATTAAACTTTTTTCATAAACTTTTTCCTACTTTGTTAGAAAGAAATCCAGCATTTATTACATGCATGCGTACTCCTATTGTAAGAATTTATTATCCAAGAAATGACATTTCATTTTATACTTTGGAAGAATTTAAAAAATATCAATCTCAAAATCCAAATAAAAAGGGAGAAGTTAAATATTTCAAAGGTCTCGGAACAAATAATAACAAAGAAATTGAAACATGTTTTGGAAAGAAAATGATCGAATTTGTAAAAGACGATAATACAGATTTGACAATGGATAAAGTCTTTAATTCAAAATATAGCGATCAGCGTAAAAAATGGTTAGAAGAATATAAGCCTTCCGACTCAGACGAAATAGTAGGAAAAGGTACAATCCAAGAACTTGGAATTTCAGACTTTTTAGATAAAGAAATGATTAAATTTTCAATTGATGATTGTAAAAGAAGTATTCCTTCTATTATGGATGGATTTAAAGAAAGTCATAGAAAGATTATTTATGCAACATTTCTAAAAAACTTAAAATATTCCGGAAAAACAATGAAAGTAGCACAATTAGCAGGTTTTGTAGCAGAAAAGACAAACTATCATCACGGCGAACAATGTTTATTTGATACAATTACAAAACTAGCTCATGACTTTGTAGGAAGTAATAATATTCCATATTTATATAGAGATGGCCAATTTGGAGGGAGAATTGCTGGCGGAAAAGACGCAGCAAATGCTCGTTATATTTTTACAAAACTAGATACTTTAACACGTCTTATTTTCAGAGAAGAAGATGACGTTTTATTAAATTATATATACGACGACGGAGATAAAGTAGAACCTCACTTTTTCGCTCCTGTAATTCCTACTATCTTAGTAAATGGATGTACAGCAGGAATCGGAACAGGATGGAGTAGTCAAGTTCCTTGTTATAATCCTGTAGATTTGATTCGATGGATTAAAAATTGGCTAAATAATAAAGACCAAAAAGAAGATGAAGATGAAATTTTGCCATGGTACAGAGGTTTTACAGGAACTATTGAAAAAACAGCTAAAAACAAGTATCTGTCAAAAGGAATTATTGAAAAGAAAACGGTAAGGGGAGTAAACAAAGTTATAGTAAAAGAACTTCCAGTGTCTTTATGGATAGACAAATTTAAAGATCATTTAGATACTCTTTTGGAAAATAAAAATATCAAATCATATAAGAATTATAGTAGCGATGTTGAGATTAATTTTGAGATCGATGAATTAAAAGAATCAGAATTTGAATGTAACGAAGAAAATCTAAAATTAACATCTACAATTAGTTCTGGAAATATGGTTTTGTTTAATAAAGAAGGACAGCTTAAGAAATACGAAAATTTAAGCGAGATTATGAAAGAATTTTGCGAAGTACGATATGATTTTTATGTAAAAAGAAAAGATTACATTCTAAAAGATTTTCAACATCAATTACTAATTCTTACAAATAAGATGAAATTCTTAAAAGAAGTAATGGACGGAAGTCTTATTATCCAAGATATTGACGAAGAAGATTTGTGTAAAGAAATGAAAAAAAGGGGTTATTATTCAAATTCAAATAATTTAGAAGAAGATAATTCAAAAATTTCTGGTTATAGTTATTTAGTAAATATGAATATTAGAAGTTTTACTAAACAAAAATTAGAATCTTTACAAAAAGAAATTGATATTATTACACAAAAAGTAAAAGAAACAGAAAATACAACTCCTACAGACATGTGGCAAAATGATTTGAAAGAACTTGAAACTGAATACAAAAAAGTATACAAACTTTAAAGATATAATTTATAATATTTTAAAAAAAATATTATAATAAAAGATGATTAGAAAATTTGGCTTAGTAAATCCTTTACCAGGACCACAAGGACTACCTGGACAATCTGGTCCTGTTGGACCTACTGGTCCTCAAGGAATAAGAGGTCCAGGTGGTTCAAGAGGTCCACCTGGTCCACCTGGTCCTTCTGTTGACATTCAAGAATTTCAAAATAAAATAGATATTTTAGAACAAAGAATACGTGTTCTGGAACAAAAATTATCCTCTTCATCCTCTAGTTATTCAACATCTTCATTATCTTTAAATCTACCTCCAGTAATTGGACAATAAACTTATAGAAAGGTTTATTATCTAACAGTTTCTACTTATTACAATATTGCGGACAATATCAATTTGAGTTTATAAAACATCTACTTGTCGTTTTTAGTTTAAAAATATAAATTCAAAATAATATTTTATTTATTCATAATCTATAAATAAATAATTATATAAACTTATTCTACTAGATTGATTTGATCATTTTCTTCAAAAATAATAATTTTATCAAAAATAGTTGTAATTTTAATTGATTTATAACCAAAATCTCTTGGATAAATTGAAATGTTATGACAATCTAAATTAGGCCCAAGATATGGAGTAATGACTTCAGACATGTCATTTCCATTTTCGTCTTCAATAGATTTTAATGGAGTAACACCGCGAGGAACTCTTAAAAGATAAAAATAAGTTTTATCGTTAAATTTATAAGAGATTTTAATATATTTTTTATTAAACTTTTCAGGAAGATTTCTCTTATACATATATTTCATTGGATAATATGAAATTAATGTATAAACCAATGAAGAAATAAATCTACAATGACCTATTTTTTCATCAGGATCTACACTGTTTTTATAACTTTTATATATTTTATAAATTGATACAAATTTATCTTTATTTTTATAAATTCTAGAAAGAATAAATAATAAAATAGCATATACGATGTAATTAAACATTTTTATTATTTTATTAATATTAATTATTTTTAAGTAATTAATATTAATTTATCGATATGTACAAGATTGTCCGCCTATTGTAGTTACTCCATTTGTAGTATTTGCGCATTGATATCCCCATCTTGCTGTATATCCATAACACTTTCCAGGACAATTAGCACCAGACCCAGATGATATATCATAAGAATCCTTGTTAATATTTAAACCATTATAAATACAAGACCCTCCATTTTTTTCTGGAAGCGTTTTTGTAATTCTGTCTACCCAATCACACTTACAACCATCTCCATAAGGAGTATATATTCTTTTTACATCACTTAATACACAATTAAAAGGACATTGTTTAGTTTCAGTTTGAACTGATCCTAATGTATTTACAGAACATTCAGTCCCTCCATTCTTTCCTGTTACAGTGACACTTCTATTTCTAGATTGTTCTCCGTTTTTATCACATGTTGTGTAATTAGACCATTCTGACATCTCACAATTAACAGAGCAAGTTTTTGTTTCATTTCCTTTAGCACCTAATGTATTTTCAATTCCATAAATAGAACAATTCTGGCCTCCATTCTTTCCTGTTACAGTAACACTTCTTGTTTTTGTCTGTAAACCTGTAACTTTATCACAACTACTCCAATCGCTCCAATCTGATAATTCACAATTAACAATACAGTTTCCTCTTTTATATCTTTTATCTCCTACATTTGCTATAGTTTTAGGATTTGCTAAAGAATCTAAAGAACATGCTAATCCACCGTTTTTTGCAGAAACTAAAACACTCTGTTCTTGTAATTTTGTTCCATCTGATTTATTACATATTCCATCAACATCTTTCCAATCTGATAATTCACAATTTACAGGACATGATACAACTTCTTGTAATTTATATCCAACACCATAAATATCTTCACATTTTTTTCCTAAGCCGGATTGATATTTCAATACATCTCTTTTTCTTATACGAGTTCCAGTATCAACATTACAAGTTCCATATGTCCAATCTCCTAGCTTACAATCAACATCACATTGTTTACTTTCTGTTCGAGATCCGCAACTAGAACCAATTATATAATTACCGTTAATATCATAACCGTTAGAAGAAGGATATAAGATGCTTCTTGTTCTCGTTTGAACTCCTGTTGATTCGTTACACGACCAATTACTCCAATCAGACATTGAACAGTTTACAGGACATGGAACTTCAGTAGCTCTAGGAGGACATGTTCTATCTGTATTTATTGGAGGTTGTATAATATTTCTCGTGTCTGTTCTTATTCCAGTATCAACATTACAAGTTCCATATGTCCAATTTCCAACTTGGCAATCTATGCTACAAGACTCTTCTTCTTTTAAAGATCCACACGCATTTCCTCCATTTAAAGAATTTTGTAAAATATTTCTTGTTTTTGTTCTTTTAGCTGTTCCGTCTGCCTGTGCTACACAATTTCCGTAAACCCAATCGGACATAACACAATCTACTTTACAATTTGTAGGAACAGGTGTAGTAGTCGCCCCTACTTGATCAATTGCTCCTTGAGTAGTACAACTAACTCCGTTATTCCATCCTCTAATTTGTACTTTCTTTACTCTATTTTTAGTGCCAGTATTTTTATTACAATCAGAAGAATCTATCCAATCTGACATAACACAATCAACATTACAATTTTCATTTTGTGATAAAGGAAATTCATCACAACTTTTTGCTCCTAAATCTACATTTTTAGCAGTAACTGTTATATTTCTTGTTTTTTCTTGTTTTCCTGTAGATATGTCACATGGCTTAAACGACCAATTTCCAACTTCACAATCAACAGGACAATTTATGTCTCTGTATGTAATCACCCTTTTGATTTATAATATAGAAGTTGTTTGATTTTGATTTGGTGGTTGGGTACATAAAGTTCCTCCGTTTTTTCCTGTATATATTACTTGACTTTTTTCTTGAAATTTTCCAGTAGTTTTATTACAATCCAAAGATTTTGTCCAATCGGACATAACACAATCTACTTTACAATTTGTAGGAACAGGTGTAGTAGTCGCCCCTACTTGATCAATTGCTCCTTGAGTAGTACAACTAACTCCGTTGTTCCATCCTCTAATTTGTACTTTCTTTACTCTATTTTTAGTGCCAGTATTTTTATCACAATCAGAAGAATCTACCCAATCTGACATCACACAATCAACGTTACAATCAGCATCTTGTTCTCTTAAAGATGAACAAGGTGTTCCTAACGAATTTCCTTCTTGAACTACAAATCTAGTTAGTTTTCTTTTTCCTGTTTCTTGATTACAAGCTCCGGGAGACCAACTTGATAATATACAATCTACAGGTCCTTCTGTATTTTTTGGAACAATAGGTAATGGTTGAGAGGTTTGAATTGGAGCAATAGGTAATGGTTGAGAGGTTTGAATTGGTGCAATAGGTACTGGTTGAGAGGTTTGAATTGGTGCAATAGGTACTGGTTGAGAGGTTTGAATTGGTGCAATAGGTACTGGTTGAGAGGTTTGAATTGGTGCAATAGGTAATGGTTGAGACAATTTGTTTTTATAAATAATATAAAAGCCAGATGATATTAAAATCAATAAAAATATTATAATTAATATTAATTTCATTTATATTTTATATTATAACAAGTTTTTTATTAAAAAGAATAACAAGTTTTATTTCCTGATCTATTTAATCCCCAATAGTATCTATCGCAACATCCTTCTCCTGTATTTAACATATTTCCAGTTATGCTTTTATAATTAAATGTTTTATTAGTAGGAGTCCATCTTGATTCTAATTTTGTAGCATCATTTCCAATAATATCACACAAACCTCCATTTTTTTCTGTAATTATTTTTCTCTTTATAAAATTATCTGTACAATTACATGCGCTTCCCGTAGTATTTTGATATTCCCAATCACCCCATTCACAATTTACAGGACAATCTTCTCCTAGTTTATATTCGACAGTCCCTTTTAATTCGTCTATTGTACAATATCCACCGTTTATAGAAGGTTTTAATACAGATCTTTTAGCATTATTTTTTTTTCCTGTATTTTTATTACAAGATGTATCAACTTCCCAATTTGATACTATACAATTTACAGGACAAGAATTATCATATTCATACTCTAAATCTAATTTACAAGAATTTGTTCTAGTTCTGAATCTCGAAGCCGTGTTGTTTGCGTAGTTAGGATTACATTCACTCCATTCTGACCATCCACTTAATAGACAATTTGGATCGCATTTTTCTTCTTTTTGCATAATAGGAGTTATAATATTTCCATAATAATCAAGTTCTGTACATGTTCCATTTCTTTTTTCAGTAATTAATTTTGTTCTAGTTAATATTTGTTTTTTTGTAATAGGATCACATGGACCTCTTGTCCAA
>Ga0194129_10009449_pt1 | contig 10924 bp, 11 predicted proteins | sample TA2KigCa35mmetaG_FD_150862 | JGI IMG/M metagenome (GOLD analysis project Ga0194129, IMG submission 150862) | Freshwater microbial communities from Lake Tanganyika, Tanzania - TA2015038 Kigoma Deep Cast 35m | ecosystem: Environmental > Aquatic > Freshwater > Lake | place: Tanzania: Lake...
CGGCAAGGTCTGCTGCATGCGGTAGTTGCTGGCGCGCGGCGGCAGATCGCGAATGACGAGCCCTGCGGCAAACGCTCTGGCCGACTCCATGTCGGCGGCGTTCGTGCCCACATTGCCGATATGGGGATAGGTGAGCGTGACAATTTGTCGGGAGTAGGACGGGTCGGAAAGAATTTCCTGATACCCGGTCAGAGCGGTGTTGAAAACGACTTCGCCTGAGGTCTTGCCAGTTGCGCCAATTGATTGGCCGCGGAAGAGCGTTCCGTCAGCCAGCGCCAACACTGCGTCGATCACTATGTCACCCGTAATGGCTTGCCCAACTCTCCGACGCTGCGAGCTGGGTTCGGATGAACAAAGCGGGAGGCATTCTTGCGAACACCTCCCGCCCTGCACGGACTAACCCGGCTATCGGATTAGAAGGCGATTTTATGTTTTCGACCGCCTTCCTGTCCATGTGAAATCGGAAATATAAAAATCTCTGCAGAGATTTCTTCAAGTTATTGATTTTAAACCAATTACCTCGCTCATTTCGTAGCGCCCGGGAGCCCTGCCCAGCAGCCAGCTCGCGGCTTGCAGCGCCCCGCGGGCGAAGATCGCCCGGTCGGTGGCCTGATGGCTGATCGCCACCCGCTCACCCGCCCCGGCGAAGAGCACCGTGTGCTCGCCGACGATGTCACCACCCCGGACCACCGCGAAGCCGATCTCCCCGGCCTGACGCGCCGATTCCCCGCGCCGATCGCCGGCCATGGTCGATTCGAGGGTCTGTCCGCGACCGGCCGCCGCAGCCCGACCGAGGGCAAGGGCTGTCCCGGAAGGTGCGTCTTTCTTGTGGCGGTGATGGCCTTCGATGATTTCGATGTCGAAGTCGGCGGGCAGCGCCTGCGCCGCCGCGCGGACCAGCTCCTGCAGCAGGGTGACGCCGAGGCTCGTGTTAGCGGCAATGATTAGCGGGACCTTCACCGCGGCCGCATGGGCTGCGGCCAGTGCCTCACTGCCGAGTCCGGTGGTTCCGACGAGTGCCGCGACCCCATGCCTGGCGGCGGCTGCGAGATTTTTCGCAGTGCTCTGCGGCGAGGAGAAATCGATCATCACGTTGGCTCCGGGCAGCACCGCCTCGAGATCGGTCGTGATGCCTTGCTGCTCGCTGGGCAGGCGATCGATCGCACCGACTAGCTTTGCCTGCGGCCAAACTTGCAAGGCTGCCCGAATGGCAACGCCCATGCGCCCTGCGGCGCCGACGACGACTACACGCATCGACCCACCCACCTCTGCGGTGCGTCAGCTACCGGAGAAGAATCGTTTGACGCCTTCGAAGAACCCTTCTTCACGGGGCGTGTGACCGCGACCATCGACGCGCAGCGACTCATCGAACTGCTTCAGCAGTTCGCGCTGCTCACTCGACAGGTTCACCGGCGTTTCTACCACAACGCGGCAGAAGAGGTCGCCACGGTCGCCGCCGCGGACCGGTTTGACGCCCTTGTCACGCAGCCGAAAAACCCGACCGGATTGTGTCTCGGCGGGAATTTTGAGCGAGACATCACCTTCTAGGGTCGGCACCTTGACCGCACCGCCAAGCACCGCGGTCGCAAAACTGACCGGAACTTCGCAGGAGAGGTCATCGCCTTCGCGCTCGAAGATCGGATGCGGTTTGACGTTCATCTCGATGTAGAGATCGCCCGCGGGTCCGCCGTTACGCCCCGCCTCGCCCTCGCCGCCCAGGCGAATGCGATCACCGGTCGAAACCCCCGCCGGGACCTTGACCGAGAGTTTGCGGGTGCGACGAATGCGACCCTGACCGAGGCAGGTGTCGCAGGGGTTACGGATGATGCGCCCGGTGCCACGGCAACGATTGCAGGGCTGCTGCAGCTGAAAGAAGCCCTGCGAAATACGCATCTGCCCGGAGCCTTGGCATTGATCGCAGGTGACCGGGCTATGCCCCTTCGCCGCGCCCGAGCCACTGCAGGTCTCGCACTCCATCAGCCGCGGGATCTCTACTTCGGTGGTGTGGCCGAACACCGCCTGCGGCAATTCGAGCTCTAGCTCGTAGCGCAGATCGGCACCGCGAAACACCTGCGAGCGTCCGCCACGTCGGTTGCCACCAAAGATATCGCCGAAAACTTCGCCAAAGATATCGCCGAAGTCGGCGCCACCGAAGCCACCGGCTCCGCCGCCGCCCTGGCGGGCGGCGTCGATGCCCTCGTGACCATGCTGGTCGTAGATCGCGCGCTTTTGCTCGTCGGCCAGCACTTCGTAGGCTTCTTTGGCCTCTTTGAACTGCTCCTCAGCTTCTTTGTCACCCGGATTGCGATCCGGGTGATATTTCATGGCCAGGCGACGGTAGGCCTTCTTGATGTCGGCTTCCGTCGCACTCTTGGCTACATCAAGAACCTTGTAATAGTCGCGCTTGGCCATGTTGCGTGGAGGCTCAGGACGCCTTGCGGTCGTCGTCCTTGTCCTTCACTTCTTCGAACTCGGCATCGAGTACATCTTCGCGCCCGCCCTCATCGCCGGCGCGCGCCCCAGCCGCCCCGGCGCCCGCTCCGGCCGCGCCCGCGGCGCCGCCCTCGGCTTGCGCATAGGCCTGCTGCGCGATCTGGCTGGAGGCCTGCAGCAGCGCTTCGAGCTTCTTTTCGATCTTGTCTTTGTCGTCACCTTTGATGACGCTCTTCAGATCGTTGAGTGCACTTTCGACTTTCAGGCGCTCTTCGGTCGGCACTTTTTCGCCGAGATCCGTGAGCGTCTGCTCGACCGAGTGCACCATGCCATCGGCGCGGTTGCGCACCTCGACGAGTTCGCGGAATTTTTTGTCCTCGTCGGCATGCGCCTCGGCATCACGCACCATGCGCTTGATTTCGTCCTCCGACAGCCCCGAGGACGCCTTGATGACGATGCGCTGCTCCTTGCCGGTGGCCTTGTCCTTGGCCGAGACATTGAGGATGCCGTTGGCGTCGATGTCGAACGTGACCTCGATTTGCGGCGTGCCGCGACGCGACGCGGGGATGTCGGAGAGATCGAACTTGCCGAGCGACTTGTTGTCGATCGCGCGCTCGCGCTCACCCTGCAGCACGTGAATGGTGACTGCAGTCTGATTATCTTCCGCGGTCGAGAACACCTGCGAATGCTTGGTCGGGATGGTGGTGTTCTTTTCGATGAGCTTGGTCATGACGCCACCGAGCGTCTCGAGACCGAGCGACAGCGGCGTCACATCGAGCAACAGCACGTCTTTGACGTCGCCCGCGAGCACGCCGCCCTGGATCGCCGCGCCTACCGCCACCGCCTCATCGGGGTTGACGTCCTTGCGCGGCTCCTTGCCGAAGAAATCTTTGACGTGTTTCTGCACGAGCGGCATGCGCGTCTGGCCACCCACCAGGATGACCTCGGCCACCTCGCCCGGCGAGAGCCCGGCATCCTTGAGCGCGACCTTGCAGGGCTCGATGGTGCGCTTGACGAGATCTTCGACTAATGATTCGAGCTTGGCGCGCGTCAGCTTCACCGCCAGGTGCTTCGGTCCCGAAGCATCCATGGTGATGTACGGCAGGTTGATGTCGGTCTGCTGGCTGGACGACAGCTCGATCTTGGCTTTTTCGGCCGCCTCTTTGAGGCGCTGCATGGCGAGCGGGTCTTTGCGGACATCGACGCCGGATTCCTTCTGGAATTCGTCCGCCAAAAAATTGATGACGCGCAGATCGAAGTCTTCGCCGCCGAGGAAGGTATCGCCGTTGGTCGACAACACCTCGAACTGACGCTCACCGTCGACCTCGGCGATCTCGATGATCGACACGTCGAAGGTGCCGCCGCCCAAGTCATAGACCGCAATCTTGCGATCACCGCCCGATTTATCGAGCCCGTAGGCGAGCGCCGCGGCCGTCGGCTCGTTGATGATGCGCTTGACGTTCAAGCCCGCGATCCGGCCGGCGTCCTTGGTCGCCTGTCGCTGCGAATCGTTGAAGTACGCCGGGACCGTGACGACGGCCTCGGTGACTTCTTCACCGAGAAAATCTTCGGCAGTCTTTTTCATCTTCATAAGCACGCGCGCCGAAATCTCGGGCGGTGCCATCTTTTTGCCCTGCGCATCGATCCAGGCGTCGCCGTTGTCCGCCTTGACGATCTTGTAGGGCACCATGTCGATGTCTTTTTGCACGATCTTCTCGTCGAAGCGACGACCGATCAGACGCTTGACCGCATACAGCGTGTTCTGCGGATTGGTGACCGCCTGCCGCTTGGCGGACTGACCGACGAGTACCTCGTCGTCCTTGGTGAAGGCGACGATCGACGGTGTGGTGCGATCGCCCTCGCTGTTCTCGATGACTCGCGGCTTGCCGCCTTCCATGATGGCGACGCAGGAGTTGGTGGTACCGAGGTCGATGCCGATAACTTTGCCCATGATGATTCTCCGTTGCGGCGCACTCGCCGCGCTGGTTTCGATTGAACGATTAAGTGGGGGCGCTAGGCCGGTTTTTCAATGCGCTGCAATACGGCGGGCTGCGCGGCGTCTCAGCCGGGTGCCTTGGCGACGATGACGCGCGCGGGGCGCAGCAGGCGACCTTTCAAGGTGTAGCCACGCTGTACCACCACCAGCACCGAGTTTGGCTCGGCGGTTGCCGAGGGTTGTGCCGCCATGGCCTCGTGGAAGTTCGCATCGAACGGCTCACCCACGGGGTTGAGCTCGACGACGCCCGCGCGCTCAAGGGCCTTGGCGAGCAGCCGCTGGGTGGCGGCCTGCCCTTCGGCAAGTGACGCCACGTCCGCCCGCCCGGCATTTTCGATGCCGAGATCGAGGCTGTCTTTGACCGGCAGCAATTCCTGCGCGAACTTCTCGAGGGCGTAGCGATGCGCATTCTCGACGTCGCGCTGTGCGCGCTTGCGCACGTTTTCGAGTTCGGCGAGCGCCCGCAGCGCCTGATCCTTGGCGGTCTGTACCTGCCCCTGCGCCTCGGTCAATGCCGCGCGAACGGATGCCAGTTCGTTTTCCAGCCCCACTGCACCGCCGCCTGCGGCCGACGACTCGCCGGAGCCGGCCTGAAACGGACTGAAGGACGATGAATCGGATTCGGCCATGTGTGTTCCCTGATGCCTCGGTGTGAACGTTCGCCCGCGGGGCGATTTGGGGGCGGCGGGGAGCTTTTCAAGGGGGCAGCCCGTGCCCCCGCGGCTTCTCATTCAAACCCCGGCAGGCAAGTGCCGGCAGGTAGTCCCGGGAGGTTCAGCTCTGGCGGGCTTAGCTGCGGCGGGTGCTGAGGGCTGAGCCCAACAGGCGGGCCGTGATATCGACGATGGGGATCACTCGCTCGTAAGCCATACGGGTGGGGCCAATCACCCCGATCACGCCCATGACCCCATCGTCGCCACTGTAGGGTGCCGTGATGACGCTGCAATCATCGAGAATCTGATATCCCGACTCCTTGCCGATGAAAATCTGCACGCCTTCGGCGTGCAAACTCTGATCGAGCAGATGCAAGAAATCCCGTTTCTCGTTGAAGGCCTCGAACAGACGACGCAGTTTCTCGACGCTCGTCAGCTGCGCCACACCCATGAGGTTGGTTTCACCGGCGACGATGTAATCGAGACCCGTGTTCGCCGGGGGTGGGCTCTGCTCAAAGATTTTCTGCGCCACCGTGATCGCATCGAGCATCAGCGCGTTCATGTGTTCACGCGCTTCTTGCAGTTGTCGCAGGATCTCTTGCCGCGCAGCGTCGGCGGTACGACCCACCAACTGCTCGTTCAAAAATTGCGCCGCCCTGCGCAGCTCTTCCGGCGTGTGATGCCGCGACAGGTGGATGATGCGGTTCTGCACCTCGCGATCATTGAATACCATCACCACGAGCACGCGATTCTCGGAGAGCCCCACGAATTCGATCTGGGTAATCGAAGCGACCGCGGCACGCGGCATGGTCACCACACCGGCAAGCTGCGTCACGTTGGACAACAGTTGCGAGGCATTGGCAACGAGGGCGTTCGGATCATCGAGCGGCGTCGAGTCGAGGTGCCGGCGTACCTCGGCTAAAGCTGCGTCATCGAGAGGCCGCGAGCGCAGCAAGGTGTCGACGAAGAACCGGTAGCCGCGATCGGTCGGGATTCGCCCCGCCGAGGTGTGTGGCGAGACGACGAAGCCAAGCTCTTCGAGATCGGCCATCACATTACGGATGGTGGCCGAGGAGAGCCGCAGACCCGAATCGCGCGACAAGGATCTCGAGCCCACCGGCTGGCCGTCGCGGATGTAGCTCTCGACGAGCATGCGCAACAGCTGCTGGGCGCGCTCGTTGAGTAGCTCGTAATCGTGGGGCATGGGCAAAAACTAACGACTGCGACTTAACTGCGTCAAGCGTCGTCTATCGTTCGATTGGTTCCGGCATCCGGGCGTGATAAAAAGACGCAGTTTTTCTGCTCGTGTTTTCGGCTCCAACCTCCCGCATATCCCATGACCGCCATCCGCTGCTGCGCTCTCGTTTCACGCTTCGCCGACCCCAGGGTCGCCGAGAGCGCCGCCGTACTCGCCGAGCACCTGGCTCGCCGTGGTCTTGAGGTCATTGCACTCGCCGACGAAGCCGCACGCCTGCAGGGCGTCGGCGCGTACTTTGTCAGCGAGGAAGAACTCGCGGACCGCGCGCAGTTGGTCATTGCCATTGGCGGCGACGGCACCCTGCTCTATGCGGCGCGCCTCGTCGCCGGGCGCCCCACGCCCCTGCTCGGCGTCAACCGAGGTCGACTCGGCTTTCTGACCGACGTCATGCCCGAAGACATGGTCAGCTCCGTTGATGCCGCGCTCGTAGGCGAATGTCAGCGCGACGAGCGGCCGCTGCTGATCGCCGAACTCGCCTCGCCGAGCGGCGAAAAACTCTCTGGGCTCGCACTCAACGATATCGTGCTGCAAACCCACCGCAGCGGTCATCTCATCGACTTCGAAACTTGGATCAACGGTCGCTTCGTCAACAGCCATGGCGGCGATGGCCTCGTGGTCGCGAGCGCCACCGGCTCCACGGCCTATGCACTCTCTTGCGGCGGACCCATCGTCGAGCCGGGCCTCGATGTCGTCGTGGTCGCACCCATCTGTCCGCACACGCTCTCCGATCGGCCGATTTTGGTCGCAGCGACCTCGGTCATCGAAGTGCGCCTCATCGATCGACCCGACTCCACCGCCGAGGTCGCCTGTGACGGTCGCACGCTGGGCAAACTCAGCCCGGGCGACACACTGACCGTGCGGGCGGCGGGCTCGCGCAGCACGCTGCTGCACCCCGCGGGCTACGACTATTTCCGGCTGCTGCGCAGCAAACTCAACTGGGGTCGACGCAGTTTCGATCCCCAATCCTGAGCGCTCGCCGAATACACCCAAGATGCTCTCGCACCTGCAAGTTCGCGACTTCGCCATCATCGACTCGGTCGAGGTCGATTTCGCGTGCGGGCTGACGGTGCTCACTGGCGAAACGGGCGCCGGCAAGTCCATTCTGGTCGATGCCCTGCAGCTTGCGGTTGGCGCGCGGGCGGGCGCCGAATGCATCCGCCACGGTGCCGAGCGCGCCGAGATCGCCGCCACCTTCGACATGAGCGCCGCGCCCGCCAGCCTGCGCGCGCTGCTCGAAGAACAAAGCATCGAGAGCGAGGACGAACTCGTCGTACGCCGGGTGATCACCCGCGAGGGCAAATCGCGCGCCTATCTCAACGGCCAGCAAGTACCGTTGCAGGTGCTACGACACATCGGCGAATCGCTCGCCGAAATCCACGGCCAACACGAATTTCAAACCTTGGTACGCAGCAGCGCGCAGCGCGAACTGCTCGATGCTTTTGCAGGCTGCAGCCCACGCGCTGACGAGGTGGCGCGCTTGCACCGAGCGCGCCTGCAGCACTCCGCCGATCTCGCTGCGCTCGAAAATGCCGCGCGCGAGCGCGACGCGCGGCTCGATTTGCTGCGCCATCAATGCAGCGAACTCAAAGCGCTGGCCCTGCAGCCGGGCGAACTCGGGCAACTCAACAAAGAGCGCAACCGACTCGCCAACTCGGGCAAGTTGGCCGCCTCGGCGCAGGGTGCGCTCAACGTTCTCTACGAAGCCGAGGGCACCAATGCGTACGCGGCGGCCTCACGCGCGCTCGCCATCCTGCGTCAGGGAGCCGCGCTCGACCCGGCGCTCGAGGCTTTGCGGCCGGGACTCGAAGCAGCGCTCATCGGCATCAACGACAGTGCCCGCGAACTCACCCGTTATCTGGATGCCCTCGAGTCCGACCCGCGCCGCCAAGAAGAACTCGAGCAGCGCCTGGCCGCACTCGAGTCGCTGGCACGCAAACACCGCATTACCACGGACGAACTGCCCGCCAAGGCCCTCGAGCTTGCGACAGAACTCGAACGCCTCGAAAAAGTCGATGAAGATCTCGTAAGCCTGCAAAGCAAGGTCGACGCCGCCGTTGCCGCCTGGCTCGAGTCGGCCAATCAGTTGTCGCGTGCGCGCTCAAAAGCCAGTGTGGAGCTCGCCCGCGACATCTCCGCGCGCATGCAAACCCTCGGCATGACGGGCGGCAAGTTCGTCGTACAGCTCGAAAAATCGGCGAATACCGAAGCCACGCTCGCGCAAGGGCATGAGGATGTGAACTTTGAAGTGAGCGCCAACGCGGGGCAACCGCCGCGCCCCATCGGCAAGGTCGCCTCGGGTGGTGAACTCTCGCGTCTGTCGCTTGCCGTTCAGGTGGCGCTCGCCACGCGCATCAAAGATTCGGGCGCGGGTGCTTGCATGGTGTTCGACGAAGTCGACTCCGGCGTCGGCGGCGCAGTTGCCGAAATCGTCGGTCGTGAACTCGCCCTGCTCGGGCGCAGCGCGCAGGTGCTCTGCGTCACGCATTTGCCACAGGTCGCAGCGCTCGGTAATCGTCATCTTCGCGTCTCAAAGTTGACTGATGGCAGCACCACGCGCACCCAGGTCGTAACGCTCGAGCGCGATGCCCGCATCGAAGAAATCGCGCGCATGCTCGGCGGCGTGACCATCACCGACAAGGCACGCGAGCACGCAGCCGAGATGCTCGAGGCCGGCGCGGCGCTCAGTCGTTCGTCGCCGCCCCGCGATGCGGGCAGTTCGCCTTCCGGCAGTGCCCGTAAATCACGAGCGCGTGGTCGCTGATCGCAAAGCCGAACTTGTCGGCCACAGCAGTCTGACGCTCCTCGATCCCGGCATCGACGAACTCCTCCACCCGACCGCAATCGAGACACAGAATGTGGTCGTGGTGCGCGCCGGCGCTGAGTTCGAAAACCGCCATGCCATCGGCGAAGTGGTGGCGCGTGACGAGACCCGCTACCTCGAACTGCGTAAGCACGCGATATACCGTGGCCAGCCCGATGTCCTCGCGCGTATCGACCAGCTTGCGATAGATGTCTTCGGCCGACAGATGGCGATTGCCGCTGTGCTCGAGAATCTCGAGAATCTTGACGCGAGGCAGCGTCACCTTCAGTCCCGCCTTGCGCAGATCGTTGCCTTCCACGTCGAACCCCGCCCTTTCGGTTAGAATCGCGATTATGTTCCAAGCCGCCTCGCGCCTGCCATTTTCCCGCTTGCTGGTTCTCGGCCTGCTCTCGGGGTCGCTCTTGCTCGGCGGCTGCGTCTACCGCATGACGGTGCAACAAGGAAACTTCCTCGACGCGCGCCAAGTGGTCCAGGTCAAAGAGGGCATGACCCGCGCTCAGGTTCGCTTCCTGCTCGGCACACCGATGCTGCCCGACTCCTTCGATCGTGATCGCTGGGACTATCTCTACTCGCTCGATCTCGGCAAGGGCGAAAAGCCCACCCGCCAACGACTGACCATTTATTTCGCGGATGACAAGGTCAGTCGGATCGAGAACGACGGCGCGCCCACCGAAGTGCCCGCCGAGCAAAAGCCAGCCGAGCAAAAGCCGGTCGAACAAACACCGACCGCGGCGGCAAGCGCCGGCGGCGGCTGATACCGCCCAAGCCGTAGCGCTGGCTTTAACGCTTGCGCGGTTTGGCGGTCAGCGGATTTCGCCCCTTCTCCGTTTGCGCCTCTTTGGCGCGCGCGCGACGCGCCGCTTTCGGATCAACGGCCAGCGGTCGATAGAGCTCGACCCGATCGCCCTCCCGCAATATTTGGTCGCGCTCACAAGGCTCACCAAAGATACCAATCGGTGCCTGCTCCCAAATCTCTGACCAGATATTTGCCGGCGTTCCGCTCTGCGTGTGGGTCCGCCTGTCGATCTGCGTCTCGATCTGCGATCTTGCTGCACGCAACGCCTCGGCTGCAGTCGCGCCGTCTGGCAGCTCGAGCGCGATCTCGCCCTGCCATTCGGCAAGCGCAGTGGCAAATGCGCAGCGCATCAACTGCCTGCAATCACGCTGCGCGCCCGCGCCACAAAGGCGTCGACGAGCGATTTCGCCGTGTCCTCGAAAACAGATGAGAACATCGCGCCCGCAAGTCGATTGGCGAACTCGAAGCGCAATCGCAGGCTGACCTCGCACCCCGCATCGCCGAGCGCGCGCACGGTCCAGATGCCCTCCAGCGATTTGAACGGCCCGCGTACGAGGCGCATGGTGACCGAGCGGCCGGGTTCGAGCGAGTTGCGGGTCGTGAACTCGGCATCGAGCCCGCCGCGGCGCACGCCGAGCGTCGCCACCACCTCGTGCTCGCCCTGCTGCTCGATGCGCGCGAGCGTGCAGCCGGGCACAAATTCGGGGTAGCGCTCGATATCGACGATGAGTGCGTACAGCCGCTCGGCCGAGAGCGGTACGAGTGCTGAGCGGGTCACTTCACGCATGGCGCGCATTCTACGCGGGCTCTCTCACGCGGGCTGTAGAATGACCCCCACAGGACCTCCCCAGTGAAAAAGCCAGAATCCAAAGCACCGAAAAAAGCCTCCGAGGCGCCGCGGCTGATCGCCGAGAATCGTCGTGCGCGCTTCGATTATTTCATCGAGGAGCGCTACGACGCCGGGCTC
>Ga0194129_10009450_pt1 | contig 10924 bp, 8 predicted proteins | sample TA2KigCa35mmetaG_FD_150862 | JGI IMG/M metagenome (GOLD analysis project Ga0194129, IMG submission 150862) | Freshwater microbial communities from Lake Tanganyika, Tanzania - TA2015038 Kigoma Deep Cast 35m | ecosystem: Environmental > Aquatic > Freshwater > Lake | place: Tanzania: Lake...
CTAGGCTGCCAGTCGATCGAACTGGCACCGCCCGAGACCTGGGCCACGATCAAGAAGCACGGGCTCACCAGCGCGATCGTTCCCAACGGCATGCCCGGCGCGCCCTTCATGCGGGGCCTCAACAATCCCGCGTTCCACGACCAGGTGATCGCCCGCACCACCGAGATGATCAACGCCGCCGCGGACGCGGGCTTCCCGGCCGTGATCGCCTTCACGGGCTACAAGTGGCGAAACCCCGAGGATCCGTCGAGCGGCGAGATTCCGGCGGCGGAAGGGGCCGATCACTGCGTCAAGGCGCTCCGGGCGCTCGCCGGCCACGCCGAGAAGAAGGGGGTGACGATCTGCCTGGAGCACCTCAACACCCGCGACGGCTCACATCCCATGAAGGGTCATCCCGGCTACCAGGGAGACGACATCGACGCCGTGGCAGACATCGTCCGCCGGGTCGGCAGCGAGCGGGTCAAGGTGCTCTTCGACATCTACCACGTGCAGATCATGCACGGCGACGTGATCCGGCGGATCGAGCAGTGCAAGGACGTCATCGGCCACGTCCATACGGCGGGCAACCCTGGCCGTGCCGAACTGGACGACAACCAGGAGATCCTCTATCCACCAATCATGCGGAAGCTCGTCGAGATTGGCTACCGGGGCTTCGTGGGCCAGGAGTTCATCCCCACCCGCGATGCCCTGGCCGGCCTCACGCAGGCCGTCGAACTCTGCGACGTCTGAAACCGGCCACTGGCCGCGTCGGACCGGCCGGTGGGACGCCGCTCACGGGCCGGCCAACACCAGTCGCAGGTCGGCCACGTTCGTGCCCGTGGGGCCGGTCACGACCAGGCCGCCGGCCGACGCCAGCAGCGGATGCGCGTCGCAGCGGGCGACGGCGGCGGCGACATCAAGCCCCAGCGACCCGATCCGCGCCGCCACCTCCGCATCGGCGATGCCGCCCGCCGCGGCGGTTGGCCCGTCCTCGCCGTCGGTGCCGACGCTCGCCACCACGAGTCCCGCCGGCCAGCCGCCGGCGGCGGCCTCGGCCAAGGCGGCCGCCACCGTCTGCTGGTTGCGACCGCCCAGGCCATGCCCGGCGGGCAACCGCACGACCGCCTCGCCTCCTTCCACGATGGCCCGCGGCACGGCGGCCGACGCCGCCAGCGCGAGCCCCTCGCGGGCCAGCCGGCGGCCGACCGCGGCCGCATCCTCCGCCGCCACGGCCGCGTGCCGCACGTCGACCGCGTAGCCGAGTTGCCGGGCGGCGGCCGCCGCCGCGTCCACCGCGGTGGCATTCGTGCCGAGCACGACATGTTCGACCCGACAGCCGCGGGGCGTGATCCAGCGTCCCGTCGCGGCCGCGGAGACCGTGCAGCCCGGATCCCGCCGACCGATGTCCTGCCGAAGCGTCGCCGCCAGTCGCGGGGCCACGCCCGCCGCGACCGCCCCACTTCGCTCGAGCAGGGCGATCGCCTCGGCGGCATCGTCCGGCACCGGCAGGCACGGACCCGACGCGATCGCATCGAGCGGGTCGCCGACCACGTCGGCGAGCACGAGCACGATCAGCCGACCGGCCCCACAGGCCCTGGCGAGGCCGCCTCCCTTCACGTCGCTCGCCGCGCGGCGGACGGTGTTGAGTTCCCGGATCCCGGCTCCCGCCGCCGCGAGGAATCTCGTCACCGCCACCTTCTCCTCGAGCGGCACCCCGTCCCGCGGGGCGGCCAGCAGCGCCGACCCACCGCCGCTGACGACCGCGCAGGCCAGATCGGACGGTCGCAGGGACGCCAGTAGCGAGAGCATGTCGCGCGTGGCACGGACCGACTCGGGCGTGGGGAGATTCAACGCCACCGGCCGCGTCTCGCGCACCTCCACGCCGCCGAGACGACGGCCGCTCCCCTGCGGTACGCTGACGAGTCCGTGGAACCGCTCGGCGGCCACGTCGTTTGCCAACGCGGCGAGCAGGCCCGCGGCCATGCCGGCCGCCGCCTTGCCACCGCCCACGACGGTGACCGTGCCGCGGCCGGCGAGCGACAGCGGCGGCTCGAACGGAACGCCGTCACGGCGCAACTCGCCCGCCACGGTCGTCAGCCGCCGGGCCACGAGCCGCTCCGGCTGCACCGCCGCGATCGCCGCCTCCACGATCGCCGCCGCCCGCGAACGAGCCATCGCTGCCGCCGACATCACTCTCCCCGCCCGCCGGAAAAGTTCTTGGGATCGAAGCGGGAGAGGTCGATGCCACCGCGTCCCTCCTCTTCGAGCAACTTGACCCGCATCTCCAGCCGCTCGAGCCGCCGGGCGAGCAGGGCCGGCGATTCCTGGGAGGGGCTCGCGGGCTTGATGCGGGGCACCGCCGGATAGCCGAGTTGCCGCTGCAGGGCGGCGAAGAAGAAGAGCGGGTCCTTGCCGCGATTGGCGCGGGCGATCCGCCCCTCCTTGGCACCGAACAGGATCGGCCGGCCGGGCTCGGGCTCGGGCTTCCCCGCCAGCGCCGCATCCCGCTTCTCGAGCCGCCAATACTCGGGACTCCGCACGAACACGAGATCAGCCAGGTCGACGAGGCCGACCTGGCGTCCCACCGTCCCGATCCACTCCCGCCAGTCGGCGTCGAAGATGTCGTCGGCCGCCACCGCGTCGAGGCCGTGGGCGTAGTCGAGCCGGTTCCGTGAGAGGCACTCGAAGCGGTAGAAGAACAGCCCCTGCGGCGACGCGTCCTCGGCGCGGTACGACGCCTCCCGCTCGAGCATCGCCAGCGCCGTGCGGATGTCGAAGCGGCCCCCTTCCTCCTCGGCCGCCGCCACCACGAACGTCTGGAAGGCCGTAAAGTAGTGGGCCAGCCGGACCAGCGCCGTCGACAGCGTGCCGACGAGCTTGAGCTCGCCCACGAGGTAACCGATCGCCAGGGGCAGCTTCGAGGTGGCCAGCACCTCCTGGCCGATCGCCTCCAAGGCCTCTTGGGCGGCCACGCCGGAGACGAGCCGTTCCCCAAACGACCGGAAAAGGTAGGCCTGTTCGATGTATTCCTCGCGGTCGAGCATGGGCGGCCTCGAAAACCCCGTCCCGGCCGGCAGCTCCACCCGGCGGATGCCATCCTATACTTGGAGGGACCGGCGCGCATGCACGTCCCCGCCGACTCGCGTCCCCGCCCACCCCCCGATGCCCGCCCGTTTCTCCTCGATCGAAGCCGCCGTCGCCGCCATCGGCCGGGGCGAGTGCGTGATCGTGGTCGATGCGGAGGACCGCGAGAACGAGGGCGACTTCGTCTGTGCCGCGGATTTGGCCTTGTCGACGATGGTCAACTTCATGATCAGCCGCGGCCGCGGCCAGGTCTGCCTCTCGATCCTGCCGGACGTCGCCCGCCGGCTCGAACTGCCCCCCATGTGCCAGGCCAACTCCACGCCGTTGGGCACGGCCTTCACGGTGCCGGTCGACCATCGCTCGGCCCGCACCGGCATCACCGCGGCGGAGCGAGCGGCGACGATCGCCGCGATCCTCGATCCCGAGAGTCGGCCGGCCGACTTCGTCCGCCCCGGCCACCTCTTCCCGCTCGTGGCCAAGGAGGGGGGTGTGCTCAGGCGGGCCGGCCACACCGAAGCCGCCGTCGACCTCGCGCGACTCGCGGGCCGGACTCCGGCCGGCGTGCTCTGCGAGATCCTCGACGAACAGGGCAACCGCGCCGATCGCAACTGGCTCTTCGCCCTGGCCGCGGAGCACGGGCTCGAGATCATCTCGATCGAGGAGCTGATCCGCCATCGGCGGGCCAGCGAGAAACTCGTGGAGCGGATCGCGGAGGCCGAACTGCCCACGAGACATGGACGGTTCCGCATCATCGCCTACGGAGTGAAGTTCGAGAGCCAGCAGCCGATCGTGCTGGTGCTAGGCGACCCGACCAATGTGGCGGCACCGCTGGTGCGGCTGCACTCCTCCTGCTTCACCGGCGACCTGCTCGACAGCCTGCGGTGCGACTGCGGCGACCAGCTGCACATGGCGCTCGACATGATCGGCCGCGAGGGCACCGGGGTGCTCGTCTATCTGCCGCAGGAGGGCCGCGGCATCGGGCTGGTCGAGAAGATCCGCGCCTACGCGCTCCAGGACCAGGGGCTCGACACCGTGGAGGCGAATCTGGCGCTCGGCTACAAGGCCGACGCCCGCGACTACGGGGTCGGCATCCAGCTGCTCAAGGACCTCGGCCTCCGCAAGGTCCGCCTGCTGACCAACAACCCCAAGAAGACCGACGCCTTCATCTACGGCGGCTTCGACCTCGAGGTGGTCGACCAGGTGCCGATCCTGCCGCCGGTGAACGAGCACAACGAAAAGTACCTGGCGACGAAGCGGGAGAAGCTCGGCCACCGCTTTCCCGGCTGACCGCCCGCGGGGAGGCCGCCGCCGAGCGGTTGACCGGGCCGCGCGTGCCGCCGTAGCATCGCGATCTTCCCGGCAGAACACCGTGGGAGATCGGCATGCCATTCTCCAGCCGCACCGGGCAGAACCTCGTCCGGCTCCTCCGCGTCCCGCTCGTCGCGGCGACCGTGGCAGTCACACTGGCCGGCTGCGGTGGCCGGCGGGCCGAGCCGCCGCCGAAGCCCGAGCCGGTGCTTACGCCTCCGACCCCGGAGGCCCCGGCCGACCCGGCGACCAAGCCGCTCAGCGAACCGGCACCGCCGCCGCGGGCCGCCGCCCAGGCACCCTTCGCGCCGCCGCCGCTCGAGGCCATCGATGGCGACACCAAATGGATCGACCGACCCGTCCGCGACGCGCTGCCCGACTTGGCGGCCGAGCTCGACAAGCAGCCCCCCCTTGCCACGGTCGCCGAGGCGCTCGCCCTCCGGAATGATTCGGTCGATCACAACGCCCGAATCCTCTCCGCGCTCGGCCGGCTTCCCGCCGCCGGCCAGGCGGACCTGGCCGCCCGCGTCGACCGGCACCTGCCGGCCGACCTCAACAGCACCAACCCGCTGCTCTCAAGCTCCGCGGCCGAGCAGGACGTGCTTGGGCTGACCGGCTTCGGCCTGTTCTCCTTCGACCGGCATCTCGAGCCCTTCGCGGCCGCCGAGACCGTCGCCCGTTGGCAGACCAGCGTCGACGGCATCCTCGACAAGGTCGTGCTCCGCGACGACCTCGTCTGGAGCGACGGCCGCCCGATCACGGCCCACGACGTGGCCTTCAGCTATCGCGTGATCATGGACGAGCGGGTGCCGGTGCCCGCCGTGAGGAGCGGCACCGACCAGCTCCGCGGCGTCCACGCCTACGACGACCGCACCCTCGTCTACTTCCACCAGGAGCCGCTGGCCACCAACGTCTGGAATATCAACTTCCCGGTCATCCCCCGGCACGTCTACGCCGACACCTGGGAGGACGACCCAACGCTGAAGGACAGCAAGCGGCACGTCGACCTGGAGGCCAAGCCGGTCTGCGGCGGCCCCTACGAGATCGTGCAGCGTTCCCGCGGGCAGGAGATCGTGCTGCGGGCCCGCGACACCTGGCACACCGTCAAGGGCAAGCGCGTCCGCGACGTCCCCTTCTTCAAGGAGGTCCGCTTCCGGATCCTGGAGGATCCCAACACCGCGCTGTTGGCCCTCAAGAAGGGTGATCTCGACGAGATGATCCTCACGCCCGAGCAGTGGACGACGCAGACCATCGACGACGGCTTCTACGAGAAGAACACAAAGGCTACGGCGCCCGAGTGGGTCTCGTACCACTTCGCCTGGAACACCAAGAGCCCCTTCTTCTCCGACCGCCGGGTACGGCGGGCCGTGAGCCACGCCTTCGACCACGAGCGGATGCTCGGCACCATCTGCCACGGCCTCTACACGCCCTGCACGGGCGTCTTCCACCCGACCGCCTGGATGGCGACCAAGAAGCCGCTCGATCCCTACCGCCAGGACCTCGACCGCGCCGAGGCCTTGCTCGACGAGGCCGGCTGGCTCGATCACGACAACGACGGCCTGCGGGACCGGGAGATCGGCGGACAGAGCGTGCCTTTCGAGTTCACGATCCTCTGCAACCAGCAGCCGATGGCCCAGGAGATCTGCACGCTCCTGCAGCAGAGCCTCGAGCGGATCGGTGTCCGCGTGAACGTCAAGCCGACGGAGTTCACGGTGCTGCAGCAGCTGATGCTCGAGAAGAAGTTCGACGCGTCGTTCGGCGGCTGGGGCGCCGGCGCCGACCCCGATACCGCCTCCAATATCTGGGCCACCGGCGAGGGCCGCAACTTCGGCAGCTACTCGAGTCCCGAGGTCGACCGTCTGTTCGCCGAAGGCCGTACGGAGGTGGACCGCGCCAAGCGGGCGGAGAAGTACGCCCGCATCCAGGAGCTGCTCTGGGAGGACCAGCCCTACACCTGGCTCTACTGGCGGAACAGCTTCCACGGCTTCTCGAAGGAGCTGCGCGGCTACGTGTTCAGCCCGCGGGGCCCGTTCCACTACTCGCCCGGCTTCGGCAGCCTCTGGAAGCCGGCGCCATGATCCGCCACCTCGTGCGTCGGCTCGCGCTGGGGCTGGTGACGCTCGTGTCGATCTCGTTTCTGATCTACGGCCTGATCCGCGCGATCCCCGGCACGCCGCTGACGGTGGTCGTGTCGCAGACCGACCCCAGCCGGCGGCTCAATCCCGCCGACCTCGAGCGGATGAAGGCCGCCTACGGCCTCGACAAGCCCTGGCACCAGGCCTACTTCGTGTGGCTGGGCAACGTGGCCCGCGGCGACCTCGGCCGGAGCATCTCCCGCAAGGCGCCGGTCGCCCAGTTGATCGGCGAGCGGGTCGGCCCGACGCTCGCCCTCTCGGCGGGCAGCCTGCTGCTGACCTGGCTGCTGTCGATCCCGCTGGGCCTCTACGCCGCCGCCCGCAGCGGCCGTCCCGACGAGCGGGCCATCGGCCTGGTGCTCTACATGCTCTATTCGGTGCCCACCTTCGTGGCGGCGCTGGCCCTGCAGGTGACCTTCTCGATCTGGGCGGAAGGCACGCCCTGGGAGCTGCCGCTCTTCGGCATGACCAGCGGACGCGCCCACGCCACCACGGCCGCCTGGCTCGGCGACGTGGCCAGGCACGCGATCCTGCCGCTGTTCTGCCTGACCTACGTCAGCCTGGCCTGGTACTCCCGGTTCATCAACACGAACCTGCAGGAGGTGCTGCGGCAGGACTACATCCGCACCGCCCGCGCCAAGGGCTGTGGGCCGCTGCGGGTGCTCGTCCACCACGCCTTCCGCAATACGCTGATCCCGTTGGTGACGCTGCTGGGGCTCTCGCTGCCGGCGCTGTTGGGCGGGTCGGTGATCATCGAGCAGATCTTCACCTGGCCCGGCATGGGGAGACTATTCTTTGAGAGCCTCCGGGAGCGCGACTATCCCACGATCATGGGGCTGACGCTCATGTTCAGCGTGCTGACCCTGGCGGGCCAGCTGCTGGCCGACATCCTCTATGCGTGGGTCGATCCGCGGGTGAGCGTGGAGTGATGGAGCGACCGCCACAGGCCGAACCCGTCGGCGTTGCCCGGCCGGCCGCCGGCTTCTGGGCCGAGGCCTGGCACCGCTTCCGGCGGATGCCCCTGGCGATGACGGCGTTGGCGTTCGTCGGCTTCCTGGCGGCGGTCGCGATCCTGGCCCCGGCGATCGCCGGCACCAAGCCGGTGATCTGCCGCTACAAGGGGCGGCTCTACGCTCCCTGCCTCGCTTACTACCACCGCGACTGGGAGCCGGTGATCTTCGCGACCGACAAGTTTCGCGGTGAGTATCCGCGGAACCTCGCCGAGAAGGATCCGGCCAGCTGGGCCGTCTGGCCGCTTGTCTTCCAGGATCCCTACCGGGCCGTCCGCGCCGACGAATGGCCCGGCCGGCCTGCCAATCCCGCCCGCGACGCCGGCCGCCCCAGTCGGCGCAACCTGTTCGGCACCAACCAGAGCGGCGTGGACGTGTTCGCGAAGATGGTGCACGGCACGCTCGTGGCCCTGCTCGTGGGCTTCGTCTCGATGGGCATCGCGGCCTCGATTGGAATCGCCGTCGGCGCGCTGGCCGGCTACTTCGGGGGCTGGGTCGACGCGGTCGTGAGCCGCACGACCGAGGTCGTGATGTGCGTGCCGACCCTGGTGCTGATCCTCGCCCTGCTGGCGATCGTCGAGAAGCCGACGATCTGGAAGATGATGGCGGTGCTCGGCCTCACCGGCTGGACGGGCATCTCGCGGCTGATGCGGGCGGAATTCCTGCGGCTGAAGTCGGCGGAGTTCGTGGCGGCGGCCGGCGCGGTCGGCGCCGGCCCCGGACGGATCATCCTCCGTCACATCCTGCCCAACGCCCTGGCCCCGGTGATGGTGCCGATCACGTTCGGGATCGCCGCGGCGATCCTCACCGAGAGCGGCCTCTCGTTCCTCGGCTTCGGCCAGCCGCCCCCGGCGGCCAGTTGGGGCTCGCTGCTCAACGACGCCCGCTCCAACCTCCGGATGTGGTGGCTGGTGGCCTTCCCGGGCACCGCGATCTTCCTGACCGTCCTGGCCTTCAACCTGGTGGGCGAGGGGCTGCAGAAGGCGACCGACCCCCGGCTGCGGGAGGCGCGGAAATAGATGGCGCTGTTGGCGATCGAGGACCTCGTGACCGTGTTCCACACGCCGCACGGCCGCGTGCCGGCGGTCGACGGCGTGTCACTTGAGATCGAGCGGGGCACCATGCTGGGCCTCGTCGGGGAGAGCGGCTGCGGCAAGAGCGTGACGGCGATGAGCGTGCTGGGGCTGGTCGCCGCGCCGGGCCGCGTGGAGCGGGGCCGGATCCTGCTCGAGGTCGAGGGACGGCCGGTCGACCTGGTCGGCCTGCCCGAACGCCGGCTGCGGCAGGTCCGCGGCGGCCGCGTGGGCATGATCTTCCAGGAGCCGATGACGAGCCTCAATCCCGTGTTCACGATCGGCGAGCAGGTGGCCGAGGCCGTGAGGCTGCACCGGCAGGCGGACCGGCGGACGGCCCGCGGACGGGCCCTGGAACTGCTGCGACTGGTGAAGATCGCCGACCCCGAGCGGCGGATCGACGAGTATCCCCACCAGCTCTCCGGCGGCATGCGACAGCGGGCCATGATCGCGATGGCCCTGGCCTGCGAGCCGGAACTCTTGATCGCCGATGAGCCCACGACCGCGCTCGACGTCACGATCCAGGCCCAGATCCTGGACCTGCTCGGCGACCTCCGCCGCCGCCTGGGCATGGCGATCCTGTTGATCACGCACGACCTCGGCGTGGTGGCCGAGACCTGCGACCAGGTGGCCGTGATGTATGCCGGCCGGATCGTGGAGCGGACGCCGGCACAAGAGCTCTTTGCCCGGCCGCTGCATCCCTACACGATCGGCCTGCTCGCCGCCCGCGTGGAACACCGCGCCGGCTCGCGGGAGCCGCTGGCCGCGATCCCGGGCATGGTGCCGCAGCCGCAGGACTTTCCCGGCGGCTGCCGCTTCCATCCCCGCTGCCGCTACCGCCGCGAGCCCCGCTGCACCGCCGAACCGCCGGCGCTGAGGGACCTCGCGCCGAGGCACGCGGTCCGCTGCCATGAAGCCGGACAGCTCATGCCGCGGCCGGAGGCGACCTCGTGACCCCCGCGTCCGCCGCACCGCTGCTCGCCGTGAGCGGCCTGGAGACCCACTTCCCCTTCCGGCGCGGACTGCTGCGGCGGACCGTGGGAGCGGTGCGGGCGGTCGACGGCGTCTCCTTCCAGATCGCCAAGGGCCGCACGCTCGGGCTCGTCGGCGAGAGTGGCTGCGGCAAGACCACCGTGGGCCGCAGCATCCTCAGGCTCGTCGAGCCGACGGCCGGCAGCGTGACGTTCGCCGGCCACGACGTGCGGGCCACGCCGCCGTCGGCGCTGCGGCCGCTCCGCCGCCAGATGCAGATCGTCTTCCAGGATCCCTATGGCTCGCTCAACCCCCGGATGACGGTGCGAGCGCTGCTCGAGGAGGGGCTGATCATCCATCGCCTCGGCGACGCCCCCGCGCGGCTGCGGCGGATGACCACTGCGCTCGAACGCACCGGCATGCCCGCGGCGGCCTTGAGCCGCTACCCGCACGAGTTCTCCGGTGGCCAGCGGCAGCGGATCGCGATCGCCCGGGCCCTCGTGCTCGAACCCGAGTTCCTCGTGCTCGACGAGCCGATCTCGGCCCTCGACGTCTCGATCCAGGCACAGGTGGTGAATCTGCTGGCGGAGCTCCGCCGCGATCTGGGACTCACCTATCTCTTCATTTCCCACGACCTGTCGGTGGTGGAGTACCTCGCCGACGACGTGGCCGTCATGTATCTCGGCCGGTTCGTCGAACGGGCGGCAGCGGCCGAACTCTACGCGGCTCCGCTGCATCCCTACACGCACGCGCTGTTCTCAGCCGTTCCCAGCGTCGACGCGGATCGCCGCCGCGGCCGGATCGTGCTGCCAGGAGACGTGCCCAGCCCGGCGCATCCGCCGCGGGGCTGCCGGTTCCATCCCCGCTGCCCGCTCGCGGAGGCCGTCTGCCGGGAGGTCGATCCGCCGGCCACCGAGGCCGAGGGCCGCCTGGTCCACTGCCACGTCGCCGCCCGGGAACTCGCGCAGGGCGGGCCCGCCGCGGCCGCCACCCGCATCTCGGCGGCGCTGGCGACCGGCACGTCCGCTGGCCCCGACCGCGACGCATAGTTCGTCGTCGACACGGGCGGTAGAATCTGGACGGGTCGACGGGGCGACCGCCTGGCCGGCCGCGCCTCGACTCGGACGACCCTCCACCACCCACACCATGCATCCCATGCCAGCCGTCCGCACGCACCACCTCGTCCGCGTGGCCATCCTGGCTGCCTCGTGGCTGGCGACGACCAGTCCGCAGGCCGCCGATCCGCCGCCCGGCCACGCCGGCGGCCTGATGCCCGACGTCCCCAGGCCGCGGGTCGGCATGACCCGAGAGGAACTGATCCGCGAGTGGGATCTCGACGGCGACGGCAGCATCAGCAAGCCCG
>Ga0194129_10009452_pt1 | contig 10921 bp, 8 predicted proteins | sample TA2KigCa35mmetaG_FD_150862 | JGI IMG/M metagenome (GOLD analysis project Ga0194129, IMG submission 150862) | Freshwater microbial communities from Lake Tanganyika, Tanzania - TA2015038 Kigoma Deep Cast 35m | ecosystem: Environmental > Aquatic > Freshwater > Lake | place: Tanzania: Lake...
TATTAAATAATAATGAAGAAAATTCATTAAATTCTAGTAATTCTTTTATCGAACAATCTGGTGGTGATAATATAAAATATTCTAAACTATATGTATTTAACAGATTATATCAAATTATAGAGATAATATCATATAATAAATTCGATAATAAAATTCATATATCTATAGACGATGATAAATTAGTTAAATTATCAAAAATAAATTATAAAAAAATAATAAATACTATAAAATTACAACCAAAATATAAATTAAAATATTTTCATACTTCAAATAGAGAAATTTCTTATCCAATAACTGATAAAAATAAAGATATGAGTAGTTGGTTAGGGGATGGAATTTATAAAAATCCTAAAGGTTTATGGTTTTCTTGTGGTGAATCTTGGCAAAAATTTATTCGTAATGTTCCTAATCCATGGTCATTAGCTACTTATATTTATGAATTAGAACCTTCTCAAACTGTTTTTAAAATTTCATCCAAAGAAGAATTAGAAAATTTTATAAAAAAATATCAAAAAGATAATATAAAAATTACTGATATTATCAATTGGAAAAAAGTAAAGAAAGATTATGATGGATTAATTATATGTCCTTATTTAGGAAATATTATATGGGGTAAAAAAGCAAATAATTTTGGTATATGGGGGCACAATGATAAAATAAATGAATATATAAAAAAAGTAGCTGGTAATAAATGGAAAAAAGATATTTATTTTACAGCAGAGTGGTATAGACATTTTGAAGAAGGAACAGGAATTATATGGAAACCTTCAACAGGATTAAAAAATATTACTTTACTAAAAAAACTAAATACATATGAATCATTTATTAAATAATTTTTTATAAATAAAAATGGCTTGTATTATAAAGAAAAATAAATATTATTTTTTTATCTTTATTAGCTTCCTTTTTTCTATTGATTAAATAATTTTATACCATCAACTTTATGTCAGTATGAAACTATTTTTGAACTGATTTATTTATAATATAAAAATTGATTATAAAATAACCTATATTAACTATAAATATGAAAGCTTGGTATCAAAAATTCAATAATACATTAAATTATAATTATGAATTTGGTTTAGAATATGGTGAAGATTTTGTTATGGATCCAAACCAATTTGAAGATAGAGGAGATATTGAAAAATATTTAATAGAAATAGAGACTGATGATGATTTTCCAGTAGAAATTATTGATACAGATATAAAAATAATAAAATTTAATTATGCATTTAATCAAAATATACCTAAATTACCTTCACACATTGAAGAGATACATTTTTGCAATGGCTTTGAAGAAAATTTTAATTTTTCATTATTTAATAAATCACTAAATAATTTATCACATAGTATTAAACGTTTATATTTGAATTATAGTTTCGATCAAGAATTATTAAATTTGCCAGAATCTTTAGAATATTTAGAATTTCGAGGAAAATTTAATAAATCTCTAGATTATTTGCCAAGTAGTGTAAAAGAAATTAATTTTATAACTATATTTGCTGGAGATACTGATCCAATAACAAGTTCTTTTAATCAACCATTAAATAATTTACCAGTAAATTTAGAAGTTTTACGATTAGATTGTTTAGATTTTAATCATCCATTAGATAATTTACCAAAAAAATTAAAATATTTGAAATTACATTTTTATGAATTTAATTTTAGTTTAGATAATTTACCAGAAAATTTAGAACATTTAGAAATATTATTACATAAAACTTACAATTTTAATTTTGATAATTTACCAAAAAAATTAAAAACAACAAAAATCAAGTATTATTAAAGTATTATTCTTGGTTATAACTTTTATTAGGATTATTTACATTTGTAGATTTTTCAAATAAATTTTTCATATCATTTTCGTTATTTTCATCTTTATATTCTACATCATCTAAAAATTCAGTTTCATATACCAAAGGTACCTTCGGTATATTATCTCCTTCATAATTTTGTTCTCTCGTATAAACCGTTTTGACATGATTTTCTAATCCTTTAATTTCATTCAATATTTCAAGGATTTTTATCATTTTCTTTTCTCTTTTAGTTACAATATAAACTGCATCATCTCTTTGTTCTATAGTAACCTCATAATCCTTCTCTAATTTTATTTTATCTTCTTCTGGTAATTCGATTCTATTTATAATAAATTTTTCAAAATAATATCGGGTATTTATGTCTTTGTTTCTATGACATTCAATCAGAAATTTAATGAAATCTATCATGAAAATTGTATCCTCTAAAATATCCGATTCAATTCTAAATTTATCAATATCTCTGTCCCATGAAATTTTACCCTTGATATATGATGATAATTTATTTATTCTACACTTTTTTGTTCCTATTATACATGGAATCAATCGATGAGGACATGCTAATTTTCCTATAAACTTATTCTCAATTTTTATAACCTTTGGATTTGTATGTACTATCTCTCCTACCTCATTGTCAGGTTTAATTTGCCTTTTTGGTATTACTGTTACAACTGTATTTCCTACAATAACTGCATCTCCAACTTTTCCTTTTAAACGACGTAAATCTTCAAGTGGTATTCTCCTTTCTCTGGCTCTTTGTATTGCATGCTGTGTTATCTTCAAATCATCTATAGTGAAATCTTCTTCACCATAATTGTTCTTAAAATATTTATGAGGCATTATATATATGTTTATATACTTTTTTTAAGATATTCAATTTTTATATCATTATTAACAAAAATTATATAAATAAATATATATAATTTATGAAAGACAAAAAATATACTAGATACACGTGTAAAATTTAAAAATTATTTTATAATAGAATTACAACAAATGGGGGGCATTGCACTCATTTAATGTTATTACACCTTTTTCACTGAAAAGTGTGACAGTAAAAAAGTAGTAATTGCACCCTTGGAACTTAATCCTTTTTACAGAAGGTAGATGCTTTTATATTTTAAACTACTATATGAAAAGCCTTATAATTTCGCTTTGAGAGCTTAGGAATTTCAGTAGGAGTTAATAGGAAATATACAAACCATATTATAAATAATATAGTAAATTAACAAAACTTTTAATAGTTTTTACTGTCCTATTTTTTAGTGAAAAAGATGTAATTGTTGTTCTATAATTTGTTATAAATTAATGGAAATATTTACCTTCGGCTTAATATACATACCTTCGGTATATATTCCGGTTCCTCAATTAGAGTAAGTATTTAAGTTTATTATTTTCTTTAAGCTATTTTATTATTATAAATCGGCATTTACCGAAGGTACCTTTGGTAAAATACGCAACTCTCTAATATAAAATATAATCAATATATTTATATATATAAATAAAATAAAAAATAGATGGATCATTTTTTTTTACATATAGATATATAATAAATTATACAATCATCTTAAGGATGGACTAGAGCCACAAATATCATCAAAAGAGGAATTAAAAGAATTTAAGAAAAATATTAAGAATCTTGTATTGAATTCAAATCTGCATATTTTTGACGATGGTGAAATAATTTGGAAAAAATTATAATTTAATAAAAGTAAATATCCATATTTTGAACATATAAATTTTTATACAGGATTAACAATTTATCATCCCTAATAGAATAATTTTATCAATAAATATATATGGGTAATCAAGAAAGTAAAAAAATTAAAAATTCAAAAAAAAATGTATGTTCTTCTCAAATAAAATATTTAAAAAAATTAAAAAAAAAAATAAAAGAACAACAAACACAAATTGATGATATAGAAAATAATTTACAAAAACAAAAACAACAACAATTACAAATAAATAAACAAACAGATTTTAATGATAGGGAATTTTTAAATAATACAAAATACCAAAATTTAAATTTAAGAAGTTTAACAGCAATATCAAATACAAATGGAAATACACCAGCTATGGCTACAGGAAGAACTATTACACATATCAATAATACTTCAATAGCTTTAGATTTATATATGACACAGGGTGGAGCTGATCCTCAACCAATCAAACTATTAGTAACACTTAAACCTTTAGGACAACCAGGAAATACCTTTGTATTTAATATATTAGATTACGATAGTTCGGTACCTCAAAAACCAATTGGATATAATCTTTCTTATAATTTTAATGTTTTAAAATCAGGTGATCCAATACCTCAATATAATGCTGGTCCAACTTTAGTAGAATTTGGTACAAACCAGATTTGGTCAGGTTTAATTCCTGATTTAAGAGATACATTTGATATAAGTTGTGTACCTGCAGGTATTGGGAATTTACTTTGTAATAATGGACAAAGCTGTAGAGACCAAGCAGTTAGTTTAAGTTTAGCGGCAGGCTATACACAACAACAAGCTTATAATTATAACGTAGGTGCTCAAATTATACCTCCGAATGGCACTGCTATACCATCTGGTAATTTAGCAACAGTATCTGTTTCAAATTCAACTGCTCCATATTCTTCACAAGCAATTACATATCCATTAGATACTGCTCTTCCAAAACAGCAAACTGGATCTGCTAAAGTTGGTGTAGCAGGTAATTATATTGTAAATTGGATAAATCCAGTTGTTTCCTTACAAAATTATAATTAGTTTTTATAAAATTACAAATAAATTATAAGTAATCTCATACAAGATTAGAAATATTTTTGAATTCATCATAAATTTTTATTATATTATTATAAGTAATTTCAAAAATTAAAAAACTATTTGAATAAGTATTATTAGAAATAATATCTTTTATTTTTTTTATTTTTTTTTTACTATATTTTATATTATTATCATAAACATTTTTATTATCTAGAACATCTTTAACAAATTTTTTTACAAAATCTGTAGAATAAACTGGATTATGACTAGAATCAGAAAACTCGTTATAATTATGATTTTTATTTTTCTTATCATAAAGAATCAATCCTTGATGATAAGGAACAATTGTATCTTGCTTACCATACCATAAATATATTTTACATTTTAATTGATATAATAAATCAGCAATAGGAGTATTCCATGTAGAAGAAAAAAATCCAAAACTTATAAATCTACTTATTATATTTGATACTTGAAATTTTTCATCTATATTCATTAAATATAATTTCCAAAATTTACTTTCGCCATTATTAAAAAATTCTGTATCAGTAAATGGTCTAAAAAGAAAATGAGATATATGCGAATTTAATAAATTTTTAGGAAAACCAAAATAGAAAAATATACTCCAATAATAACCATAAATATCTAATGTAGGTAAAAATCCTACTGTATTTAATAATACAAAATCTTCAACTAATTCTGGATACTTATGCGCCATAAATGTTGAAAAGAATCCTCCTAACGAATGTGCTACTAATACTATTTTTGATAATTTTAATTCTTTTGTTATAATATTATGCATAAAATCACCATAATAATAACATATATCTATATTATCTAATTTTTCTAAATCTATAAATGAACTAATACCAAAATTTGGTAAATCAATCGTATAATAATTATTTTCTATTGGTAATTCGTTTATTAAATTGTAATAAATTAAAGAACAACTACAAACACCGTGTATAAATACTACATTTTTACCGTTATCATTATTTGATAGTCTTTCAACTAAATGTATATCTAAATTATTTTCATCTTGTATCCATCTTTCTGTTAAATTATATTTTTTAACATTATGTGTTAATTTAACTAATAAATCTGTTCTTAAACTATTATTAATTAAAACCTTATCAATAACAAATTCTAATAAATAATTACTAATAAAATATATTACAGAACAAATTAATAATATTATTATAATCAATAAACAAAAAGTAATTATGCTAGTCCAAAAAAATATACTTATAACTATATTTAATAAATATAGTAATTCTTCATACATTTATAATTTTACAAATAAAATTATAAATTATAATAAACAACTTATCTTATTATTCTTCCTTCTACTATTTTACAACCAACAGCCATTAGACTAAACCAAGGTTTGCTTAAATATTTTCTATATATATTTATTATATTGCTTTTATATTTGGTATATAATAGTATTTGTCAATTTATATAAATCAATTTTTCTATTTATACATTAACTCTGTTCTTATAACATATTTAACACCATTACACCTTTTTCACTGAAAAATGGGACACTTTTAAGTAAAAATAATGTAATTGCACCCATAAGGGCTTAATGACATTTGACGCTATTATTTATATTACACCTTTTTCACTGAAAAATGGGACACTTAACAGTAAAAAAAATATAATTGCACCCATAAGGGCTCAATGACATTTGACGCTATTATTTATACCAATAATAATAGGGTTGTCATCTTTTATCGTTTCGGGAAATTTATAATCTCTCCTAAATTTTTCTGGTCGTGTTTTATTCAATAAATATGTATTTACTATTTTTAGCATATTGTTTACTGCATTTTCATCACGATTTATACAACCCATTCTTTTACTTTCGGTTTGATACCTTAGAATTGAATGTATTTTTCGTTCAACACCTGTTTTATCTGGTAAATACATATTTTCACATTTTTCTTCTGTTTTATAATTTAAACAAGATGTTCTAAATTCATCTAAATTATAAATTGTTAAATATTCATTTAGTTTTCTTTTTAATCCTAAATTAGGAGTAGATATATATTTAATTCTTGAAGGAGTTGTTTTTAATTTATCGCTCCAATCACCCTGAATTAAAATAACATCTTTACCAAATTTATTTTTTATATTTCTTGCTAAATCTGTTTCTGCTTTTTTACGATTTATATAAGAATACCATTTATATTTTCTAAATATATCTTCTTTATATTTTTCTAATAATACTTTATTTAGTTCATTCTTATTTTTTATGAATTTTTTGAATTCATCTAAAATACAACTTTTTGAATTAAATTCACTTAATTTATTTTCTGAGATTGTTATTTCTTTTTTATCTTTATAATTTTTAATTAATCTTTGATATTTTAATCTTTTAGTTTTATTCATATGCATTCTATTAGTATATTTATAAGTTATACCATCTTTATTTTTCATATAGGCTAAACATCTTTTTCCTGGATCACAAACTACCCAATTTGCTTTTTTCAAATTTTTATATTGTTTCTCATCTAATTCTTCTAAATATGGAAATTCAATATATTTACTAATTGAATTTTTTTTATTTTTTTCTTCTTTTGATAATTTTTTATATGCTTCTTTTTCCTTATCTTTTAATAACTTTTTTTCTAATTTTAATTTAACTTCTTCATCCTTTTTCTTTTTAATTAAATCTTCTTTATACTTTTCTTTCTGTTCTTGGTTCATATCTTTTGTTAATTCTTTTATTTCATTTTTCTTATTTTTCATATTTTGTTTTTTATCTTTTTCTTTTTGAATAAAATCATTATGAATTAATTGTATTGATACTGAAAAACAATCTGTTGAAATTCTATAATCAAATGAGTATTCTTTTTGTTTAAAAACAGGATTATCTAAATTAAAATATTTACTCCATAATTCTTGTTTTTTATTATCAATATCAGTTAAATATGTATTCTTATCTTTTTCAATAAATAGTTCAATAAGACTTTTATTATCTACAGGAATATATTTTAAAATTATATTATTTCTTAATGGAAAGAATTGAAATGATTTAGTCCCTAATTTTTCAATTTCAAGACACATATAAATCATACCTTTAATATAATTTTGAGGATTATTTTGAATGTCAAATTCATATGATGTATTATGTGAATTTGGAAATATATTAATTTTATGTTTATTTATCCATTCGTGATATTTATTATTAGAATTCAAAGTATTATTTATTAAATCTTCTTTAATTTCATATAAATTTTTATTTAGTTCCTTTCTTAACTTCGTTTTTGTTCCTTTTTCACATTTTTCCAATAATTCATTATTTTGTTTTTTATATGACGAATTTACAAATCTATTAAGGTATTTAATAAAATGTAATTTAATATTATTTTCAATATTAGTAAGCATATCTACAGACATATAACCTAATATTTGAGATAGATTAACACCATCTAATTTTGTATCATAATTAAGGTTTTTATATTCATCATCATATAACTTTTTAAATTCATTATATAAATTTAAGTTAGTTCCTTTAGGTTTAGGTCCTTGACTATCTTTTAATAAAGACTTAAAAGCCATTTTAATAGTGTCATCTGTTATTGTTGGAATTTCTTGTTTATTGTGATACTTATTTAAAATCCATAATCTTAAAAATTGATATGTATGAATAACAATTTGATGAGTTCTATAACAGGCATCAAATAATTTAGTTTGATTTAATTCATTTTTACAAATAGATTTTAAAGAACATTTAATTGTTCTATATTTATCAGGAGGTTTTTTTTGAATATTCATATATATTATAATAATAAAATTATATTTTTAAATGCTTTATATTTAATTAAAAAGATTATTTATATTTTTAATTTTAAAAAATATATTTTAAAGTATATTTATATATAAATATAAAAATGCAAGTCAATAAAGAAAATAAATATATTTGTGAAAAATGTAATTTTAAATGTAATACAAAAGCAAGATGGGAAGCACATATTAATACTGAATTACATAAAACAGGTCAAAGAAAATTGAGAAGTGATTATAAAGAACCTTATAAATGTGAAAAATGTGATTATGAAACAAAAAATATAACAACAATGAAAATACATAAATTAAATAAACATTCAACAAAAGAAGATAGAGAGAAAGAATTTACACATTATTGTAAATGTTGTGATTATGGATCATTTTCAAAAGATTCATTTGATATACATAATGATACAGAAAAACATAAACATTACTTATCTTTTATAAAAGTTGAGTAGAACCAACATTTTATTATATAAAAGTTGTGTAGAACCAACATTTTATTATATAAAAGTTGAATAATTTATATAATATTTCATAATATATAACTACAATTTTTACAATGTCTAATAGTATTATATTAAAAGATATATTAAATAATGAAAGTTGTGAATTAAAAAAAACAATAGATAATTATATGCAAGAATCATTTGATAAATTACAAATGCTTATGAAGTCTAAAGTTGATAAAGTTGTTAGTGATAAATTAGACTTATTTTATAATAAAGAATTAGATGATGAGCGTGAAAAAATATTATTTGATGAACCAATAAAGTGTGATAAATCAACTGAAAAATTTTTTAGTTTACAATATTCTATTTTTCAACAGGGGGGATGTAGTATGTTATATTATAAAAATATTATAAAAATAAATTGGCATGATAGGACTAATAATAAAGAATATATTTTAAAACATAATTTTACTATACCTATGTTATTTGTAATAAAATATAGTAATCCAATATATATGTATAATAATATTTATAATGTTTGTCAAAATCCTGAATACTTCCAAAAAAAAGAGTTTCAAAATATAAATTCAAGTGATTTTGAAGAAATATGTAAAAAAGAATATAATGATATTGAAGAAAAGAAAATAAAACTTGAAAATTTAATTGAGGATTATACTAATAAAAAAGATTATTATGAATCATTAGAAAAACAAGTTGTAGAAGCAAGGTTAGAAGTAGAAAATATTAAAAATGAATATAATGAAAAGTATAAAAAAGAATTTACTGAACTTGAAGAAGAAAAATTAAGACTTAAAAATTTAATAGAAGAATATACTAATAATAAAAAATATTATGAATTAATTGAAGAAAAAAATAATGATTTTGAAAAAGAAAAGGAAGAATTACAAAAAGAAAAAGAGAAAATAACATTTATAAAACAAAAATTACTTATTATGAAAGAAGAAACAATTTTAATGAAAAGTGAATTACAAAGAGAAAAAGAAAAATTATTAGAATATAAAAAAAATACAAATGATATTGATGAATATTTTGATGAAATGGTTAATCAATTATGTGAAAAAGAATTAAAAAATGATAAACAAAATAAAACAGAATTTCAGCGAATAATTAATGAAGCACAAAAAAAACCATCTTATTTTAGATATAAAGATAATTTATTATCCTTAGTCACCAAAGAAGAAAATAATTATCCAATTTATAATTTTATTACACCATTTATGCCAAGTATAAAAAGTCATAATTTCAGGCATTTTTACCAATCATTACAACAACCTAAAAGGAAGGATGAATGGGTAAATATAATTCATAATACTGTATTAGATATAGAAAATGGAGACTATGAACTTCAACAAATGTTAGATCTTATTATAGATAAATGCTATATTAACATAAATCAAAAGAAGTAATTCATATTGATGAATATTTTGATGAAATGATTAATCAATTTGATGTATAAATATTTTTTTAGAATAAAAGTTAAAATATTATTTTAACTTTATAATAATAATGTCAAAACAACATTCAACTGATTTTAAATTATCTGCAATTGAATTATATATTAAACTTAATAGTATTAGAGAAGTATCAGAATTATTAAATTGTAGTAAATCATCATTACATAGATGGATAGAAAGATATTTTGAAACTGGTAACATAGAAAGAAAAAATTATAAAGATAGAGGTTCAATAATTACAAATGAAATACTTAAATATATAAATGATTTAATAAATATAAATCCAACAATAACATTATCAAAAATTAAAAAGAAAGTTATTAAAACATATAAGATAGATTTATCAGTATCTTATTTATATTATATTATAAAGTATAAATTAAATTTAACTAATAAGCAATTAAAAAGAAAATATTATCCTGAGAAGAAATTATCAACATTAAAAAAAGATAAAATAAATTTTTATAAACAAATAATTGATAAAGGTAGAAGAAATGTAATATCTATCTTATAAATATATAAATTTATTTCAATTTTTTTACAAATAAATAAGCTTATTTTTCTAATAAGCTTGAAAAATAATTCATAATAATTATACTAAAATCTTCAAATATAGAATCATCATCAAACTTAGA
>Ga0194129_10009454_pt1 | contig 10921 bp, 10 predicted proteins | sample TA2KigCa35mmetaG_FD_150862 | JGI IMG/M metagenome (GOLD analysis project Ga0194129, IMG submission 150862) | Freshwater microbial communities from Lake Tanganyika, Tanzania - TA2015038 Kigoma Deep Cast 35m | ecosystem: Environmental > Aquatic > Freshwater > Lake | place: Tanzania: Lake...
CACTGGCCAAGCCCGCGAGAATGCGGTTGCGCTGAGGGAAGTGGTGGTTCAGGGGAGGGGTGCCCAGCAGGAACTCGCTGACGATGGCGCCACTGCCCACGATGCGCCGTGCCAGATCCAGGTGGCAGCGTGGATAGACCCGGTCCAGGCCGGTGCCCACGACAGCCACCGTCCGACCCCCGCCCTCCAGAGCGCCGGTATGCGCCGCCCCATCAACCCCGGCCGCCAGCCCCGACACGATGCACACGCCGGCCTGGGCCAGGGCCTCGGAAAAAGCCCGCGCATGCTGCTCGCCCTGCGGCGTGGGATTGCGGCTGCCCACCACGGCCAACACCGGACCGGTCCATCCGCGGCCCGCACTCCACTGCCGCGCCAAGGCACCGGCGGCAAAGAGCAGCAGAGGGGGGTCATCGATATCGAGCAGGCGGGAGGGATAGCCGGCATCGCCCAGGGCAAAAACAAAGCGGTCTTCACCTGCGCCCAACCACGACCGGGTAGCCTGCAGCGCCACGGGCCCGTCATCGGGCGGACTGATTAGCGCCGGCAAAAGGCGCTCGAGCTGGGCCGCTTGCGACACCGCCTGCGGCTGCTCGAAGACCACGACGGGCGAGCCCGCCACAGCCAGCAGTCGCCGGGCCTGGGCCCGACTGACCCCGGGCGTCAACAACAAACGCAACCAGGCCTCTAACTCTTCCTCGGGCATGCAGCCCCTCGCGGCTGTGTGGGATCGGTCAGTTTAGGTCGTAGGGGCCCGCTGGGGAGCCCGGCCGCACATCAGGGACGATGTTTAACTTTCGACCGCCTCCGATCGGGGGCGAGGGCTTTGGACAGACAATAGGGGTCGGCCGCTTTTTCGCCCTGCCATGACCACCCCACTGACCATCCTGCGCTACCCCGACCCCCGACTGCACACCGTGGCCAAGCCAGTGGCCGCGGTGGATGAGCGGCTGCGCGAATTGATAGACCGCATGCTGCTGACGATGTACGAGGCCCGGGGCATTGGACTGGCGGCCACCCAGGTCGATGTGCACGAACGCCTGATCGTCATCGATGTCAGCGAAGAGCGTGACAAGCCCATGGTGCTGATCAACCCCGAAATCATCTGGGCCAGCCCGGAAAAGCGCCTGGGGGAAGAGGGCTGCCTGTCGGTGCCGGGCATCTATGATGGCGTTGAGCGCGCACTGGCTGTCCGGGTGCGGGCGCTCGACCGCCACGGGGCCGAACAGATCATCGAGGCCGATGGCCTGCTGGCGGTGTGCATCCAGCACGAGATGGATCACCTTCTGGGCAAGGTGTTCGTGGAGTACCTGTCCCTGTTCAAGCGCGGCCGCATCAAGACCAAGATGCTCAAGCTGCGTCGAGAAGACGAACGCCACGCCACGCCGGTCCGCTGAGATCGCAGGCTCGACGGCCGCAGCGGTCCGGACCACGCTGCCGGCGCGAACCGGATTCATCAACCCCCAAGCTCCTGTGCCTCCGACCATGCGCCTTATTTTTGCCGGCACCCCCGAATTTGCGCAGCACGCGCTGGCAGCGCTGCACGCGGCCGGATTCGAGGTGGCTCTGGTGCTGACCCAACCCGACCGACCCGCCGGCCGCGGCTTGAAACTGCAGCCCTCACCGGTCAAGCAATGGGCTCTCGAGCAGGGTGTGCCGGTGCAGCAGCCGCGCAGCCTGCGGCTTGAGGGCAAATATCCGGACGATGCCCAGGCCGCGCGTCAGGCGCTGCTCGCAGCCCGAGCCGATGCCATGGTGGTGGCCGCCTACGGCCTGATCCTGCCGCCCTGGGTGCTGGAACTGCCCGCCTTGGGCTGCCTGAACATCCACGCCTCGCTGCTGCCGCGCTGGCGTGGCGCCGCGCCGATTCATCGGGCCATCGAAGCGGGCGATACGCACACCGGGGTGACCATCATGCAAATGGACGCTGGGCTGGACACGGGCGATATGCTTCTGGCCGAGACGCTGCCCATCGAAGCCCAAGACACCACGGCCAGCCTGCAGGACAAGCTCGCTGCATTGGGTGGCCGGCTCATCGTCGAGGCTCTGAAGCAGGCCGCGGTCGGCGACCTGACAGCCACCGCGCAGGCGGCCCAGGGCGCCACCTACGCGCACAAGATCGACAAGACCGAAGCGGCGCTGGACTGGACCCAGAGCGCCGCTTTGCTCGAGCGCCGCATCCGCGCCTTCCAGCCCGCGCCAGGGGCCAGTGCCCTGTTCGGCCCCACTGCCATCAAGGTCTGGCAGGCCAGCGTTCTGCAGGCAGGCTCCGGTCCCCCGGGCACGGTGCTCAAGGCCGATTCGCAAGGCGTGGATGTGGCCACCGGCTCGGGCGTCCTGCGCTTGCAACTGCTGCAAAAGCCTGGCGGCAAGCCTCTGCGGGCCGATGCGTTTTTGCGGGGTTTTCCGATCCAGGCGGGTCAAAGTTTCGCCGTGCAGGCTGCCGCGTGAACCCTCGCTGGAACACGGCCCACTTTCGCCTGGGCATGCGCGAAATTGCAGCGCTCACGCCCGGCTTGGCCGCCTGGGGGCTGATGACTGGCGTGGCGACCGCCAATTCAGGTCTGAGCGGGGTCGAAGTGCTGCTGATGAGCGTGCTGGTGTATTCCGGCGCCTCACAGCTGGCAGCGCTGCCCTTGCTGGCCGCTGGTGCTCCGCTGTGGGTCATTGTGGCCACCGCCTTTTGCGTCAACCTGCGCTTCATCGTCTTTAGCGCCCAGCTGCGCGACTACCTGATGGACCTGCCGCTCGGTCGCCGGCTGTTTATCGGCTACGCCACCTCCGACCTGTCTTACATGATGATGCTGCGGCGCTGGCCCCAGGCCGCACCGGATGCGCAAGGCCGACAGGAGCAGCGCCTGTACCTGGCCGGCAGCGCCTTGCTGATTTGGGTCAGCTGGATCGCAGCGAGCCTGATCGGCATCTTTTTTGCGCAGTCGATCCCTCAGGAGTGGGGGCTGGGCTTTGTTGGCACGCTGGCCCTCATCGGCATGGTGCTGAGCTTGGCCGACAGCCCCCTGCGTGGCCTGGCTGCGGCGATTTCCGGGGCCGCGGCGGTGGCCGCCTTCGCCCTGCCTTTGAAACTCAACATCCTCGCCGGCATTGCGGCAGCGGTGTGCGTTTGCATGGTGCTGGAGAAAACCCGGCCGGAGATGGACGCCCCCAGGAGGCCCAGAGCATGAAGATGCTTGAAGGCACCGACCTCTGGACCGTGGTGGCCATCGGCCTGCTGACGGTCAACACCGTCATCACCCGCTGCTTTTTCTTCATCGTCAACAAGCGCTGGACGCTGCCGCCCTGGGCCCAACGCGGCCTGCACTATGCACCAATTGCCGCACTTGCCGGCGTCATCGTTCCCGAGGTGCTGATGCTCAACGGACACCTGCTCAGCACCTGGCAGGATGCGCGGCCCTACGCGGTAGCCGCCGGCGCAGGCTGGTACTTCTGGCGCCGGGGCCTGCTGGGCACGCTGGTCTGCGGGATGACCGTTTACCTTGGTTTGCGGCTGGGGCTGGGCTGGTGAGGATGCCGCGCCTGTAGGGCGCCACCCATCGAGGGCGGGAAGTTTCGGCCCCTAAAATCGAGGTCCCTTCCGGACCCCGTACCGAGGGTCCCTGACTGCCGGCCGCGCTGGCCCCGACTCCTATGAACTTCCTCCGTTTTTCCGATCTATGCGCCCAAGGCCAGGCGCGTGGCCGACGCGTTTTCATCCGGGCCGATCTGAATGTGCCTCAGGACGATCAGGGGCGCATCACCGAAGACACCCGTATCCGCGCCTGCCTGCCCTGCATCCGCATGGCTCTGGATGCAGGCGCCGCGGTGATGGTGAGCAGCCACCTCGGACGACCCACCGAGGGTCATCTCACGGCCGCCGATTCGCTCGCGCCCGTGGCGCAGCGGCTGGGCCAGTTGCTTGAGCGACCGGTCCGGCTGCAAGCGCACTGGCTCGAGGGCGTGGAGGTCGAGGCCGGCGATCTGGTGTTGCTGGAGAACTGCCGCGCCCATCCCGGTGAGAAGAAAAACGACGAAACCCTGTCGCGACGCATGGCCGCACTGTGCGACATCTATGTCAACGATGCATTCGGCACGGCCCACCGCGCCGAGGCCACCACCCATGGCATGGCCCGCTTTGCACCGATCGCCTGCGCCGGCCCGCTGCTGGCCGCCGAAATCGACGCCCTCAGCCGGGCCCTGTCGCAACCGCGCCGGCCGCTGGTGGCCATCGTCGGCGGCAGCAAGGTGAGCACGAAATTGAGCTTGCTGCACAACTTGGCCGACAAGGTCGACCGGCTGATTGTCGGCGGGGGCATTGCCAATACCTTCATGAAGGCAGCGGGCCTGCCGATCGGCAAAAGCCTGGCCGAGCCCGATCTGGTGGACCAAGCCCGCTCGGTCATGGCCGCCATGAAGGCACGCGGCGCGGAGGTCCCCATCCCCAGTGATGTCGTGGTCGCCAAAGCCCTTGCTGCGGATGCCCCGGCCAGTCTCAAGCCAGCCAGTGAGGTCGCCGATGATGACCTCATCCTGGACATCGGGCCGCAGACCACGGCGCGGCTGGCCGATCTGCTGAAAACGGCCGGCACCATCGTCTGGAACGGGCCGGTGGGGGTTTTCGAATACCCGGCCTTCAGCCAGGGCACCGAGGGCATCGCCCGGGCGATCGCTGGCAGCAACGCCTTCTCCATTGCAGGCGGCGGCGACACTTTGGCGGCCATCGCCCAATTCGGCATCGAGAAGGAGGTGGGCTACATCTCGACCGGCGGCGGGGCCTTTCTTGAAGTGCTCGAAGGCAAGCTGCTACCGGCCTTCGACATCTTGCAAAAGCGGGCGGCAGGCTAGGCCGCCCCCGGTCGCTCGTGCATCAGTCCCCCGGGATGCGCCGGCCGTGGCTGATACTCCTGTTGACTTTGTAATAAAAATCTTTTACCTTGCCAGCTCATCAGTTCCGCACAACATGAGCTCAGGACACTTGGCCTGTTCCCAGGACGAGTGGCCCTGCAAAACGAAGGGGGGCAAGCATGGAAGCCAAAGCACCCGAGGCCGTGAAACCGGCCGGCAAGGCAGCGAGCGCCAAGAACAAATCGGCGTTCGATTACGACCTGGTGGTCATTGGCTCTGGGCCCTCGGGCCAGCGCGCCGCTATACAGGCCGCCAAGATCGGCAAGCGCGCCGCCGTCATTGAACGCGCGCGCGCTGTGGGCGGCGTGTGCGTCAACACCGGCACCATCCCCTCCAAGACCTTCCGCGAGGCGGTCATGCATTTGTCAGGGTTCAGAGAGCGCGGCATCTATGGATCCTCTTACCGGGTCAAGCACGACATCAGCATCGACGACCTGCTCTACCGGGTTCAGCAGGTGGTGCGCTCGGAAATCGATGTGATTCGCAACCAGATGACGCGCAATCGTGTCGAACTGATCGCGTCAACCGCACGCTTCGTCGATGCCCACACTGTGGAGCTGCAATCGGCTTCGGGTCATGGACGGCGCCAGATCACTGCCGAGAAAATCGTGATTGCCTGCGGCACCGAGGCCGCGCGCGATGACCACATCCCCTTCGACGGGCAGCGCATCTTCACCAGCGACGATGTGCTGGGGCTCGAGTTTTTACCGCGCTCGCTGATCGTGGTTGGCGCCGGCGTGATCGGCGTGGAATACGCCACCATGTTTGCCGCGCTCGGCGTGCGCGTGACCATTGTCGACAAGCGGCCGGTGCTGCTGCCTTTCCTCGACCACGAAATCTCGGCGGCCCTGACCTATGTGGTGCAGCAGAGCAATGTCACCATGCGCCTGGGCGAGGAGGTGGCCGAGGTCAAGCTGCTGCAGGGCGTGTCCAAGCCCGTGGAGGTGGGCCTCAAGAGTGGCAAGATCCTGCACGCCGAGGCGGTGCTCTACTCCATCGGACGCGAAGGAGCGACCGCACGGCTCGACCTGGACAAGGCCGGCGTTCAAAAAGACAACCGGGGGCGCCTGCCGGTCAACGAGCATTTCCAAACCAATGTCGAGCACATCTATGCGGTGGGCGATGTCATCGGCTTTCCATCCTTGGCCTCGACCTCCTACGAACAAGGCCGCGCCGCCACGCGCCATGCCTTCGGCCTGCGCGTCGAGCACGAGGGCGGCATTGGCCTGTTCCCCTATGGCATCTACACCGTGCCGGAGATATCGACCATCGGCAAGAATGAAGACGAGCTGACGGCCGCCGGAATCCCCTACGAAATCGGCAAGGCCAACTACCGCGAAATCTCGCGTGGGCAGATCATTGGCGACCGTACCGGTCTGCTCAAAATCATCTTCAGCCCAGAGTCCAAGAAGCTGCTGGGCGTGCACATCATGGGTGAGGGCGCGAGCGAGCTGATCCACATTGGACAGACCTTGATGGCCCACAACGGAACCATCGACTATTTTGCCGATGCCGTGTTTAACTTTCCAACCCTGGCCGAGTGCTACAAAACAGCAGCCCTTGATGGCTTGAATCGGCTCTCACTCTAGTAGCGCTCCTGCGCAATGGCAGGACTTACCCGACCCACTCAGGAGGAAAGCCATGGCTCAAGCAAGCTTTGATTTCAGCGGCACCACCACCGTCATCACCGGTGGGGCCAGCGGCATCGGACTGACCTGCGCCGAACTGGTGGCGCGCTGCGGCGGCAATGTCATCGTCTCGAGCAGCCGCAGGCCCGACAAAACCGAAAAAGCCTTGCAGCGAATCAAAGCGGCCGCCGCAGGCAAAGCCATACGCACCGATGCCTTTGCCTGCGAGGTCGGCACGGAGGACTCGGTGGCTTCATTTTTCAAGCAGGTCGGTCAGGCAGGCCACCGGATCGACTATGTCATTCACAGTGCAGGCGTTTCGCCCAATACCGACTTCTTCGAGCAGACCCAGCAGGAATGGGATACGGTGCACAACACGAACACCACCGGCGCTTTTCTGGTGACCAAGCACGCGGCGCTGGCGATGAAGGGCAATTCGCTGCGTGGCGACTTCAGGGGCAAGATTTTGCTGGTGACCTCCACCAACGGGATCAATAGCCAGGATCCGGTGTCCGCTCACTACGACTCCTCCAAAGCCGCAGCCAATATGCTGGTTCGCACGGCGGCCGAGCATCTGTCCGAACTGCAGATCTGCGTCAACGCGCTCGCGCCTGGTTGGATCAACACCGACCTGAACGCCACTTTGCCGCCCGATGTGCGGGAAAAAGAGTCGGCCAAGATCTGGATGCGCCGCTGGGCCGAGCCCGATGAAATGGCGCGCTGCGCCCTGCATCTGCTGACCATGCCTTATCTGATGGGGCAAGTGGTCCTGGCCGATGGCGGCTATCGATAGAGCGCCGGCGTACGCCTGATCTTGCCGCAGTACCCGGCGGTGCTGCGGCGCCCCCGGAATGAGCGCGTCGAGCTGACCAGATTTGTCTGGCCTGCGCTGGGTGACGAACCCACCGTCACACCCGACTGCGCCCGCACAATAGCGGCATGGACTTCAAACCGCTCATCACCTTGCTGGCATTGGTCAACCCGATTGCCATAGTCCCCTTCTTCATCCACTACACCCAGGGTTTCAGCTCAGCTCGGCGCAGCGCCAGCGCACTATCCTGGTGGCCAGTTGCAGCGTGTTCGCGGTCATCGCGGTCTGCGCCATCATCGGCCTGGAGGTGCTGGACTTTTTCAACATCTCGCTCGCGAGTTTTCAGGTGGGCGGCGGCATGCTGCTGCTGACTTCGGCGCTCGCCATGCTCAACGCTCAGCCGGCCGAAGCCAAGGCCACCCCAAGCGAGGTGGACAACGCGCACAGCAAGACCTCCATCGCGGTGGTACCGCTGACCATTCCACTGCTGACCGGCCCGGCCACCATGTCCACCGTGGTGATCTACGCCGATCAGGCCAAGACTTTTTTCAGCACGCCGCGCTGGTGGGCTACGGCGTGGTGATTGCGCTGGCCACGCTGGTGTGTTTTTCCCTGGCCAGGCCGATTGCGCGCGTGCTGGGCCAGACCGGCATCAATGTCATGACCCGGCTGATGGGCCTGATACTGGCGGCGCTGTCGGTAGAGGTGATGGCAGCCGGGTTGGTAAAGCTGTTTCCCGCGCTGGCTGGGTGAGGGGAACTTTTTAAAAAAAGCGTCGCTGCTTTAGGGTCGCAGACCCACCCCGTGGCGATCGTTACCCTCTCGAGAAACCTCAATGGCCTGATGAATAAGTCGCTCGACCCCGTCAGCGTGCCAACCCTGCTCCATCCCACGCTCTTTGCCGGCAGTCGATCACCGTGGCGTCTATCCACCCACGCAGGCTGTTGATGAACGCCCACGCACTCACGCGAGGGATGTCCTCAAGCCGCACCACATCCTCTGTCAGACGCCCTGATCGCAGCGCCTGCAAGCGGCCCACACCAGGCAGCAAGCCACAGCGCAGGGGGGGCGTGACCCAGCGGCCGTCCAGACAGGCGGCAATGTTGCCGCGCGTGCATTCGGTGATCTCGCCCGCCGGGTTGTAGAGCACCGTGTCAAACACCCCAGGGGTTGAGACGCTCGCTTGCTCATAGTGGGTGCGACGCGTCGTTTTATGACGCACCCACGGCGAGTGCCCATGCGCAAAAGGCTCAGGCGCCAAGGCCAATCGCACGCGCGCAGGATTGGCTTCGAGTGGGAACGCCTGCAACTCTGCCTCACCACCATGGTGCAGCACACAGCGCACCCGCCGGGCGCCTGCTGGGTGTGCCCGGGCCAACGCGTCGGCCTGCTCAAGCAGTCGGCACATCTGCTCGTCGCCCCAGACCCAGCCAAAAAAGGTGGCAGCCCCGGTCAGTCGGGCCCAATGGTCTTGCTCATGCCCCCACACCCCATCACGCAGGCCCAGCGTTTCCAACAAGGCAAAAGGTGGTGTGGCATCCAGCAGCACTTTGCGCTTGTGCTGCCATTCACTCCACTCCCCATCGGCGGTGGCATCGCTGGTGATGCCACTGCCCACACCATACACCAGTTGATCGGACTGGACCTGCACCGTGCGAATGGCCACGCTGAAGCGGGCAGCGCCACCGGGGCGCACCACACCCAAGGCTCCGCAATACACACCACGCGGAGTGGACCCACGCTGATGGATGACCCTCATGGCTTGGTGCTTGGGTGCTCCGACCACCGAGCCACAGGGGAACAATGTGGCCAGCACATCCACCCAACCGAGGCCATCCCGCAGGTCGGCGCTCACATCCGAGGTCATCTGCCACACACTGGGCAAAGCCTCCAGATGAAACAGCCGCGGCACCCGCACCGAAAACGGCTTGGCCACGCGAGACAGATCATTGCGGATCAGATCCACGATCATCACAGTTTCAGCTCGCTCTTTGGCGCTGGCCAACAAAGCCTGCGCCCGCTCACTGTCTTCTTGTGGGCTGACTCCACGCGGGGCCGTGCCCTTCATCGGTCGACAAAGCACACGGCCGTCCGCACAGTCGAACAACAACTCCGGCGATACCGACACCAGCTGCCGGTCACCCAGGTCGATGTAGGCGGCGTAGCCGCCAGGCTGTGCGCGTTGCAGCGACCTGAAATGGGTCAGTGCATCGCCAAGGGCAAGTCGACCAGACAAGCGGGTCGTGTGATTGACCTGGTACACATCGCCGCGCGAAATCGCCTCTTGAATGACCACATGATCGGTGTTGAAGCGGCTGCGATCGGCAGGCGTCGCCTCGGTCCACACCGCGTGCACGGCCGCCTGGTCGTTGCAGATGGTCGACGGACTTTCTTCCGGCGTCTGGGCCTCGGGCTCCCCCAATACCCAAAACCACAACAAAGGCCCTGGCAACGGGTAAGTGGTGAAGGTTGGATTAAATGCGCTAGCGGCTTCATAGGCCACCGCACCCACGCACCAATATCCCGCTTGCGCCCAACGCTCTACATCTCGCAGAGCAGTCAACAACTCCTCTGGAGTATGTGCCACGATACGCCTCAGTGGCTCGGTCCACACCCCTCGCCATGGCGCTCCGCCCGCAGGGTCGGCCCACTCCAGGGCCACCACTGCACGCGCCATCAGACCGCACCGTTACTTGGCACCCAGGCCCTCGCGTATTGCCCAGTCCGGCGCGCGGCGGCACAGACCAGGATGCGATCGATCGCCTGGCGCGCACGCAGGATCAGCGGCGGGCCGACCTTCGAAAAAGGGCCATGGCGGGGTGATAGACGCGACAACTAGCTTGTCCTGCGCCGCACTGGTTGTGGTGAATTTTGCGATTGTGATGTGCTCATCATGTAGCCCAAGGGTATCTCAGGGTTGGTGTTGGCCACGATAAAGCGCTGCAAGTCAAGGTTGATCGGACCAGACCGCTCTACGATGACCCCACCTTGGCCCTGGCCCTCTGGGGGATCAGACCGATCGGGGCCGCGCAAGTCAAGCCCAAGCGCGGCACGGTCAAAAGGCGTGTCCTCTAAGCCTTCGGAATCTACCCGGGCGATGAAAAAACAGGGTTGGTCATCCACCGACAGAAGACCCCGCGCAGGCAAATCAGTTGGGCCTTGCATCTGCACTCGGGGCTCGGTCTGCAACTGACGACGGCGCTGTTCTTGGCGTTCGCCGGCGGCACGCTCCTGCGTCGTTCGCGCCTGTTCAGCGGCCCGGCGCGCCTAGTCGGAAACTTGGGCCGCCGCGTCGGCAATACCCATCGTGTGCACTGCAAGAAACAGGCTAATCAATGGAGCGAGTCGAAAGCAAGTCATGAAAAGGCGATAAGGCTGACTACAAAAAGCAATGCATTAATAATTATTATTAATATATGCAGCTAGTAAAAGTTTGTGTCTGCTTGAGGCTGTTGCCGGATGCCCCTATCCATGCCGAGCCAGAGTCAGGATGCGCGGGTCGGTGAGCCTGGCCGTCGTCCTCAGCGCCATGGCCCGCACTGCCCCGCCGTACTCTTGGGCAACCAAGGCTCGCTCCACCGCCTGC